>Ga0116170_10003833_pt1 | contig 13991 bp, 9 predicted proteins | sample AD_JPNHW1_MetaG_FD_89797 | JGI IMG/M metagenome (GOLD analysis project Ga0116170, IMG submission 89797) | Active sludge microbial communities of municipal wastewater-treating anaerobic digesters from Japan - AD_JPNHW1_MetaG | ecosystem: Engineered > Bioreactor > Anaerobic > Digestate | place...
ATACCCCTGTCCAGGCTGATCCGCCCTGCGATCTTGCCGAGCCTCCCGCCATCTGGTATGCCTACCCGGAAGCTGGCTACCCGGCCCCTGTTAAAATCCCTGATACCCTCCGGTTCGACAGCACCGAGAAAATGGTCGGTGCCGCATCGGTAAAGCTCGTGACCAGCCGCGGGTGGGATATGATGGTGAATTACCGGCCGGGTGGCGATTCCCTGTCCAGATGGTCGCTCACCGACCAGGATACGCTTTTTTTCTGGGTCCGTTGTATCAGGCAGCCCCAGTATGGATTTCAGTACTTCTCCGTTCGCATCGGCGATGATCGCGGTAACTATTTCAAATACACGGCTTCCTCAGGCCTCCTGAACGCTGCCCACCTGGTATGGAAACAATACAAGTTTCCCCTGTCAGGAAATACCCAGTTCGTTCGCTCGACTACCGGGGCGATGTCGCTCAGCCAGGTGAATTATGTGGAGATACATGCCGATACCTGGGATTATGGGTTCACCCTGTGGATCGACGGCGTTCAGTTCGCCCCGTGCACCCCGGTCACCGGCATCGGCACAGCGGAAGGAACCTTGCACCCTTCCCTGGCGGTTTTTCCCAACCCCGCCGGCGACAGGACAACAATTTCCTTCTTCCTGCCGGCCCCGGGACCTGCCCGGCTCGAACTGTTCGACGGCAGGGGGTGCCGCGTGCGCACCTGGTCATTTTCCCGCCTCGAGCCGGGAAGTCACAGGGTCGAATGGGAAACCCTTCGAGGGGTACCCTGCTCACCCGGTGTCTATCTCCTTCGTTTGAGCACCCCTATGGACACGGATTCCGACAGGATAATCCTGATCCGGTAGGAGGCTGAATCCAGGCCCTGAAATTTTTTCATGTCTTCGTCATGGTATGGAATTTGTCATTATTCAGACCATTTCTGAATAAATCCTTCCTATTCTATTGAAATTTAATATGATGAAACGAATTTCGCTATATCACTCGTTGACCTTGATGACTGTCATTTTCCTGGCTGCTCACGCAAATCTTGCAGCTCAGACTGGCACGGTCAGGGGCAAGGTCTTTAACCATAAGAACAACGAACCTCTGCCTTTTGTTAATATTATAATCTCAGGGGCACCGGAAAAAGGAACTACCAGCGATGCCGACGGGAATTACCAGCTCCGGGGAGTCCCTCCCGGTTATATCCGGCTGGAGGCATCTGCCGTAGGGTTCAAGCGATATACGTCGACCGATATCCTGGTCACCAATGCCAAAACGACCGACCTCGATATCGGAATGGACGAAATGGTGGTGACCCTTGGTCAGGTTACGATCAAACCGTCTGCGGTGGATCGCAACGAGGATGTGCCGGTCTCCCTGCAGAAACTCTCCATCCAGGAGATCGAACGCAGTCCGGGTGCTAACCGCGACATCTCTAAGGTGATCCAGGGGCTTCCGGGTGTCGCCTCATCCCCTTCCTTCCGTAACGATGTGATCGTACGCGGCGGAGGACCCGGCGAGAACCGGTTCTACCTCGATGGGGTCGAGATTCCTTACCTGAACCATTTTTCCACACAGGGCGCCTCAGGCGGACCGGTCGGCATCATCAATGTCGATTTCATCCGGGAGGTGCAACTCTACACCGGCTCATTTCCCGCTGCCCGGGGGAATGCCTTGAGCTCGGTGATGGAACTGCGACAGGTTGATGGTAACCGGGAGCGGTTCGGAGGCAGGCTCAGCCTGGGTTCCAGCGACCTTGCTCTCACCCTGAACGGTCCTGTTACCCGTAACTCATCACTGATCCTCTCGGTCCGGCGGTCCTACCTCCAGTTTCTTTTCAGCGCGCTGAAACTGCCCTTCCTGCCGACGTACAACGATTACCAGGTGAAATACAGGATCGACCTGGATAAAAAGAATCAGTTGACTTTTATCTCCATCGGGGCCCTCGACCGGAACAAACTCAACACAGGCATCGCCAATCCCGACGCCTTCCAGCGTTACGTTCTCCAGTACCTTCCCGTGAACGACCAGTGGAGCTATACGGCAGGACTTGTTTACCGTCATTTCCGGCCCCGGGGATACGATACCTGGGTGTTTAGTCGTAATATGCTCGACAATAAGCAGGTAAAGTATTTGAATAACCAGGAAATTCCCGACAGTCTCAACCTGAAATTCGATTCCCGGGAAGCCGAAAATAAATTGCGCTACGAAGGCCTTACCGACCTCGTGAACTGGAAGTTCGGCTACGGTGCCGGACTGGAATATGCCACTTATACAAACGCTACCTTCCGGAAACAGTACGGTGGAGGGATGGTGATGTCATCAGACTATAAATCAGCGATTAGTTTGTGGAAATGGAGCTTGTTTGGACAAGCGAACAGGGCTTTTTTTAACGACCGATTCAACCTGAACCTGGGATTCCGGATGGATGCCAATTCCTTTTCTTCGCGGATGAACAACCTGCTTGATCAGTTCTCCCCAAGGGTTTCGGTATCGTACGCGCTGAAAGCAGATAAACTTTTCATAAATGCCAGTGCGGGAAGATATTACCAACTGCCGGCATATACCACGCTGGGATTTCGTAACTCCTATGGAACCCTGGTAAACGATTCGCTGGGTACCCGTTACATATCTGCCGATCAGGCGGTTCTTGGACTGGAATATCTCCCGCGGCAGAAAGCAAAGATCACACTCGAGGGTTTTTACAAGTTTTACCGGCACTATCCGTTCTCACTCGACGATTCGGTAGCCCTGGCCAGCAAAGGCACTGACTTCGGTGCAGTGGGCGATGAGGCTCTGCGATCGGTGGCCAGGGGCAGGGCTTATGGCATTGAACTTCTCCTCCGGAATGAGGATTTTTTAAGGTTCAACCTGATCATGACCTACACGTTCGTCAGGAGCGAGTTTACTGATATCTCAGGGACCTATATTCCCTCAGCCTGGGATAACCGCCATCTCATCAATGTAACCCTGGGAAGAAAACTCGGGCGCAACTGGGAAGTCGGGGCGAAATGGAAGTTTGCAGGCGGGCAGCCCTATACCCCGTGGGACATGGAAAAGTCGAGCCGTGTAACGGCCTGGGACATCCAGGGGCGCGGATACCTGGATTATGCGGCATTCAACACGCGGCGGTTGCGGTCGTTCAACCAGCTTGATATCCGGATCGACAAAGGTTTCTACTTCCGGAAATGGTCGTTCATGCTCTATCTGGATGTTCAGAATGTTCTGAATTTCAAAGCGCAACAGCCCGATATCCTAGTGAATAATCAGGAAGACGGGTCTGTTATCAAATACACGGATGATCAGGGCGTACTTCGTTATAAGTTGCGGACAATCAGCCGTTCAGCAGGGACAATCCTGCCGTCGATCGGGATCATGATTGATCTGTAACCTGCGCCAGGTAAGCCTTTCAGAATTTGGAATTCCATCTTTTTTTTCGTATCTTACAGGCGAAAAGGGGTATTGTCTTTGCCGTAGGATGACCCATCCGCTGCCCCTTCACTGCTGTACTTCCCCTACAGGGCAGGATCCCTTCCGGCTGATGGCATTCAGCCGGGTATACATGATCGTAAAATTCTCTGTCATGAAAAAGATTATCATCGGGATCGTATTTCTGCTGGCCGGAGTTGCCGCAGGTGCCCAGACGTGTTACCCGGAAGGGGTATTGTTCTCCAACCAGGGACAGATCAACGGTTTTCATACACTTAACCCCGGATGCACCCACATCGAAGGGGATGTTACCATCAGCGGTTACAACATAACCAATCTTGACGGGCTTTACGGGATCAACCAAATTGACGGCAGCCTGCGCATCGAATGCAACGAGATGCTCACCACCCTCGAAGGACTTTCGACCCTGATGTGGATCGGGGGTAACCTGTATGTGGCCGAGAACCTCGTGTTGCCCAACCTGACAGGGCTTGACCAGGTCGGATATCTGGGGGGCGATATCATGGTCACCGGAAATCCATCGCTCCTGAACCTTCAAGGGCTGGAAGGATTGACGGGGATCGGTAAGCGACTGTATGTCGATGATAATCAGGCACTGGCTTCCTTTCAGGGGCTTAACAATGTGGCCAGTGTGGGGGGAGCGGTAAGGATCATTTCCAACGAGAACCTGACCAGTCTGTCCGGGCTGGATAACGTTTCGTCTATTGGCGGGATGTTCACCATCGGCGGGATTGGACATCTGGGTAGCCTGGGCAACCCGCAGCTTGTTTCCCTCGGAGCCTTGTACAACCTGCTGTCGGTGGGTGGCGGGATCGAGATCGGGTACAATGACCTTCTTCCGGGTCTGGCAGGACTGGATAATATCACTGCGGGCTCCATTTCCAGCCTCTTGATCTATGAAAACCCAAACCTGTCCCAGTGCGAAGTGACAAGCGTTTGCGATTATCTCAGCGCACCCGGGGGAACAGTCGACATTTACAATAATGCTTTGGGGTGTAGCAGCGTGGAGGAGGTGCAGACGGCTTGCATGCTGATTCAGGTTGATGAACATGCGCCTGATGTTTCCCCTGTACTCATGCCAATGCCGGCACACGATTACCTGTATATCAGATTGCCATTCAGTATGATTGGAAGTACCATCGAATTGGTTGACCTGATTGGGCGGAAAATCACTGTTAAACCGTCGTACCAGGCGACCTGCACACTCGATTTGCATCGACTGACCCAGGGTTTGTATCTTATCAGAATAACTGGGCCTGGTAAGGGTTGGTCAGGCTGGTGCATCAAACAATAATTTTTCGATAGCTGATCAGATAAAAGATCGGCGAACGTTTTTTTCTTTACATTGCAGCCTCCTATTTATCGTACTGTTTGTCGAACTCACTAGGGCTGCCATGAAACTGCTTATACGGGTGTTTACCCTGTCTCTTTCCCTGTCTGTATTGTTAATTCTGACTGCTTCCGCATCAAAATGGAGGGTCAATAACTCCGGTATTCAGGCCGGGTTCAATTCTGTGCAGCAAGCTGTTTCTTCCTCACAGGTTCTCCCGGGCGATACCTTGTATGTGGAGGGTTCGCCTTTTTCCTATGGCAATGTTGACCTGACGAAACGACTGGTTATCATTGGCCCCGGTTATTTTCTGGGTCAAAATCCGGAAACACAGGCCTGCCTGTCCACGGCAATTTTCGAGAATATTGCGTTCAATGCGGAATCCGATGGATCTTTTATGACCGGAATGACGGTGATTTCATAGACCACTGTCCAGGATACCGGCATAGTCCTGGCGCGAAATCATATCGGAGGAATTAACCTCTCCTTTCCGGCGGCAAATTGCCAGGTCCTGCAAAACTGGATGGAACTGATGAACATCTCCGGTTCGCAAGGCAATATTGTATCCAACAACCTGATAACGCGTGACTACCCTTCCTGGAGCGGATACTGCTTCACAATCGATAATGGCTCATCGGCGACCGTCAGGCACAACATTTTCGGAGGATGCCAAACCGTCCAGAACTGCCTTTATGAGAACAATGTCGCTACAGGAGCTACAGCAGGGTACAACAATGTGTTTACCTCTGTTAATTCTACGGTGCGGAACAACCTGGGGGCCTCAACGCAGTTCGGCAACACATCGGGAAATCAGGCTGATGTGGATATAAGTACGGTCTTCATCGGTACAGGCAGTGAGGATGGCAAATACCGGCTTCTTCCGGGTTCTCCGGCTGCCGGAGCGGGTTATGGCGGGGTCGACTGCGGGATCTTTGGCGGTTCCGCACCCTATGAGCTTTCGGGCATTCCCAATCTCCCCGCTGTCGGTTACCTGAATATCAATGGCAACAGTGTTACCGTCAGGGCACGGAGTCATTGACCAGGATAGCCCCAATTTTTCCTGTTCCTGTTATTTTGAAAATTCAATCCGTAATAAACCAATAATGCGCACTATGAAAAGACTTATTTACCTGACCACCCTGCTGACCTGTTTGGGCATGATGAGTACATATGCCGCTAAATGGCGGGTGAACAACTCCGGGATCCAGGCTGATTTCAGCTCTGCCAGTGCAGCGGCCAACTCCCCTTTGGTTTCAGCGGGAGACACCCTGTACTTTGAAAGCTCCACGTTTTCCTACGGATCATTAGACTTGACCAAGCGGCTGGTCATTATCGGACCGGGATATTTCCTGGGAGAAAACGACTCGACCCAGGCAAATCCGCAAACGGCTGTTCTCGATGGTTTTGCATTTACTCTCGGCTCTGACGGCACAATTGTAAAAGGGATGACCCTCGATGGATGGGTATCCATTGGTGATGGGAATAACGCGGTTTCCAATATTACGTTGGAAAGAAATAATATCGGAAACCTGGCGGTATACCGCGGAAATGGCCATGTGTTCCTCCGAAATTACATCAGCAACATCGGTTTGCAAAATTGCAACAATGTACTTCTTTCGAATAACATCGTTACCCGCCAGGGATCCAACGGCTATCCTTCGATATCCATGAACAACTCGGCCTCGGCGATGATCGTTAACAACATCTTCCTGGGTCATGTGTTTATCGTCAATTCAGTTTTCCGAAACAATATCTGCACCTACAGCCCGATGCCCGGCGTGTTCGTCGCCTCGAACTGCGTGATTGAGAATAACCTGGGTGCGAGCACCCAGTTTGAGACTTCCAATGGAAACCAGCAGAACGTGGATATGAGCACCGTCTTTATAGTTACCGGCAGCACGGATGGCAAATACAGACTAAAACCCGGATCTCCTGCCATTGCAGCGGGAGCGGGGGGTACGGATTGCGGCGTTTATGGCGGGAATTACCCGTATGTACCTTCGGGGATGGTAGCCGGACCTTCTGTGTGGTATATGAATATGAACGGTATTGATGTGACCGTCAAGGCAAAAAGTCACTAACCATGCGCCGGCTGTTGTTCATTGTTCTTGGCCTGGTCATGCTCCATTCCGGCCGGGGACAGACTATCGACAGAATGGAGTACTTTTTTGATACCGATCCCGGGTACGGTTCGGGCACCTCCCTGAGTTTTACCCCCGGATCATCGGTCAGCACCACATTCGGAATCAACACATCGGGACTTTCCAGCGGGACCCATTACCTGTTTGTCAGGGCAAGGAATGTGAACGGAAAGTGGAGCTCCGTTACGCCAAGCCTGATATTTGTTCCGGATCTTAACCTGGGTATTTCGATCACGCGACTGGAATATTTCATTGATGCCGATCCCGGTTTCGGGAGTGCCATTCAAGCTCCTATGGTGCCTGGTAGTCAGGGCTCTTCAATGTTTCCAATATCAACTTCAGGGCTCTCTTTCGGGGTTCACTACCTGCATATCAGGGCAAAGGATAACCTGGACCGATGGAGCATGGTATCCCGTCAGCTGTTTGTTAAAGAGCCTGCGCAAACCGCGTCGGTGAACTTGATGGAATACTATATCGATGCTGATCCGGGTTTCGGGGCCGGAACACCGGTTTCGATAGCCCCGGGTCAAAATGTAGAGACAATCATTTCGGTAAATCCGTCCGGATTCGGACCCGGTATGCATTATCTTGCCGTTCGGACCCGGGATGTCTCCATGCGCTGGAGCAGTGTCAGGTTTTACCCCTTTATCAACCTGCCTGCGAACCTGGATAGCAAGGTATCGGCTTTGGAGTATTTCATCGATCAGGATCCCGGATATGGGATGGCAACCAATGTGCCCATCACACCTGGTTTCTCGGTCAACACGATGTTTATCCCCGATGTTTTATCTTTATCGCGCGGCATGCATTTGCTTAGTGTAAGGGCGAAGAACCAGTCAGGCATTTGGAGTACCGTTCAACGGTTCCTCTTCTATCATGATCCGGTGGTCAGACAACCGGTGACGGCGATGGAATTTTTCATTGATCAGGATCCCGGATTCGGCAAGGCACATCCCATTTCGATAGTATCATCGGATACGGTTTCCGCCGACTTTATCGCCGATACGACAGGCTTGACCCCAACCCAGCATTGGATGGTGGTCAGAGCTACGGATCCATCCGGTAATTGGAGCATCATTCAGAAGGCCAGCTTCAGCTATAGCAGTACCCCGCGAACTTGGACCGGCGCAGTGGACGACCATTGGAACAACGCCGGCAACTGGTCACCGGCCGGTGTACCTGGATGGAACGACGATGTATTGATCCCCGCCCAGGCCCCTTTCATGCCGGTCATACGGTGTCAGGGTCTGAGCTGCCGGAATGTAGTTGTTACACCCGGCGGCGGAGAGTTACATATAAACAGTGGGTTTGTTCTGACCGTGAACGGGTCGGTCCGCCTGGATTGACGGAAATCGTTTCCGTCTGATTATTCGAAATCGGCCTCTTTGGGGGTGACTGGTGCAAGGTCACTGACCGAGACAGCCACATCGAGGACGGGTTCGTCGCCGAATTCCGCTTCTTTCGGAGGGGTGGGAGCGAGGTCGGCCAGATTGATGTCGGTGACCGGTGCGCCATCGGAAAAATCGGCTACGGCAGGAGCCGCTGGGGCGAGGGCTTTGAGGTCGAAGGCCGATCCTTTGAATTCAGTCGCGAAGACGGGGTGAACAAAAAAGAGCGCCGTGGCGGCAATGATATACAGGGTATTCTGACGGAAAAATTTCATAGTTGCTTTCATTTCATTTATGTTTTTTGCAGTCGGTTTGTTCATCAGACGGAACAAATTATCGTATGTTACAGGTTGATTAGAAATTAACAGTTATTTAACAAAACGAATGACTACAGGTAATTTGCCTGCAAAAGTAGCTCATTAACTGGAATCAGTCTGAATAAAATCGATGAATGCCGGTTAAATGCCGACGAAACGGGGGTAAGGAAAGGTAGAAGGATTAAAGATTATCGAAGAAATACCCGGTCATCTTCCTGTTCAGGTGAACACGGTCTTTGCCCCGTACATTGTGTTCGTGGCCCGGATACATGAAGAAATCGACCTGTTTTCCTTCATCTACGCACTTTTTCAGGAAACTGAACGAATTCTGGGGAACCACCGTCCCGTCCTGATCATCGTGGATGATTAGCACCTTCCCGGTCAGATCTTTAACCTTGTCAACGAGGCAAGCGTCACGGTAACCACCGGGATTTGATTGAGGGGTATCCATGTACCGTTCCCCGTACATCACTTCGTAATATTTCCAGTCGGTAACCGGCCCGCCGCACACGGCCACTTTGAAGGTGCCCGGATGGCGCAGCACCATCGACAGCGTCATAAATCCGCCATAGCTCCATCCGTTGATCCCGATCCGGGTGCTGTCGACAAATGGCAGCGATTTAAGGTAGTTCACCCCAACCATCTGGTCGCTGACCTCCTTATCGCCAAGGTGACGGAAAATGGCCTGTTCAAATGCTTTCCCCCGGTTGGATGTCCCCCGGTTGTCGAGGGTAAACACCACGTATCCCTTCTCGGCCAGGTAGTTGAGGAATAATCCAGCACCACTGAGCCAGGTATTTGTGACCAGCTGGGAATGAGGGCCACCGTAAACATAGATAATCACAGGGTACCGCTTTGAAGGATCGAAACCGGCAGGTTTGATCAGGCGGCAGTAAAGAGCCTGGTTATCGTCGCTCTTCAAGGTGAAGATCGAGGTTTCCCCCAGGTTAAATTCCCTAAGCGGATTTTCGTTCTGTAACAGGGCCTGTTTCCACGTCCCATCACGGTCGAGGAGGTCAATTTGACGCGCCACATCGGTGTTCGACCAACTGTCGATAATAAACCGGCCATTGGCGGAGACTTGTGCCGAATGGGTGCCGGGTTGGGTGGTAACCGGATCGACTGTGCCTTTTTTCAGGTCGCAGCGGAAAACCTGGCGTTCAACCGGGTTGTCCTTGTTGCAGGTAAACCAGGCATAAGAGCCCGATTTATCGGTCCGGATTAAATCGGTGACTTCCCACTCGCCATGGGTCAATTGCTTCAGCAGGTTCCCGTCAGTGTCGTACAGGTACAGATGGTTAAATCCGTCCCGACGGCTTTCCCAGATAAACTGCCGGTCGTTTCCAGGAAGGAACCGCGGGCCGTGGAGCGGTTCGACATAGGCCTCGTCTTTTTCTTCGAACAGGGTGGCTTTGAATTCGCCCGTTGTCGCATCGTACCGGTTAAGCTTCATGTGATTCTGATCGCGGTTCAGGGTGGCGATGAAAATGCTCTTGTCATCGGGGCTCCAGGTAATATTCGTAAGATACACCATTCGTTGGGCAGAATCCTCTTTAGGATCAGCTTCCGTTCGAAGATAGATCGTCGTTCCGGTTTCCAGTGAATAGACCCCGACAGTGACTTCATGACTTTTCATTCCGGCCATCGGGTAGCGTGTAGGCGCTACGGTTGCAATACGGGTGGTCATATCAACCAGCGGATATTCGGTCACCATCGTCTCGTCCATCCGGTAAAAGGCCAGTTTCTTCCCGTCGGGCGACCAGAAAGTTCCTTTATCAATCCCGAATTCATTCCGGTGTACACGGTTTGAACCGTAAACAATGCCTTTGTTGCTCTCGTTCGTGATGGCCACAAATTTGCCTGAACGGGCCAGGTACAGGTTGTTTTCGAGAGTGTAGGCAGCCGAAAAACCTTCATCCGAAATGTCGAGATTCTCCGCTTTCTCGTCCCAGGAATTGGCCTGCGACACGGTATTCGCATTGATATCAACGACATACAGCTTATTGCCGGAAATGAAGCGGAATTTATTGTTGGAAAGGAAGGTGACGGTGGGAAATCGTTTCAGCGTGTCGAAGTTGTTGATAACCAGCAGCGTGTTGAGCTGACCCAGCCTGACCAATGTATCGCGGAAAGTCGATTCGGTAGAACCCCTGACCAGACTGTTCCTGGCTACCAGAACAAAGTGGTCGTCGTCGGGAAGCCATTGAAGCTGCGAAAGGTTGGAAGGGATCAGTTTGGGATTCATACCGGTGGCTTCCTCAACGGTGAGCAACCGTTCCTGGGAAAGAGCCGGTAAGGTGAGAAGGAGGAGAAGAAGAGTGGAAAGACGGACCATTTTATGTATGATTTACGATTGACGATTTTTTGTGTAGGGATGGGGAGAGGATGGGTGACCTAACGAAATCTGGTTTCTGCAATGCGGGGGATGAGGCCGGGATCGTTCTCGATGCCGTTGCCAACGACGATCAGGTCGGCGCCGGCGGAATAGGCTTCAGTGGCCAGTGCTGCGCCTGTGATGCCGCCTCCGACGATGAGTGGAATACCGATCGATTTTTTGACCGCTGCAATCATTTCGGATGGAACGGGGTGATCGGCTCCGCTTCCGGCATCGAGGTAGATCATCTTCATGCCCAGCATTTCCCCGGCCATGGCAGTACAGACGGCTATTTCCTTCTTGCCGGAGGGAATGGGCGTGGTGTTGCTCATATAGGTGACCGTGGTCATGCGTCCGCTATCGATCAGCATATAGCCGGTTGACAGAATCTCGATCCCGCTGGCTTTCAGGAATGGGGCTGACTGAACATGGCGTCCGATCAGCAGGTCGGGGTTGCGGCCGGAAATCAGCGACAGAAGCAGGATGGCATCTGCCGCAGGGTCGAGATGCAGATTGCTGCCGGGGAAAAGAATGACCGGAATAGGGGTATTCTCCTTCAGGTAGCGGACTACCCGCGACAGGTTGTCCTGGAGCAGGAGGCTGCCTCCGACGAGGAAACAGTCGATGGCAGCTTCCACTGAAAGGGAAGCCGTCTCTTTCAAGGCATTGCCGCTGCATTTATCCGGATCGATGAGTACGGCAAATTTCTTCCTGCCGGCCTGGGCATTGGCCTGCAGGGTGGGATAGAGTTTCATGAGGCGGGATTAAAAACAGCTTTGGCGATCTGCCGGATATTTTCAGAAATTCCGACCGAGAAATAATGTACCACAGGGACCCCGAAACGGATCAATTCTTCCGATTGACGGATTCCCCATTCAATCCCGACATTGAAGGCATCGTCGTTGGTCCTGCATCCGGAGACCTTTTTCACCAGTTCTTCCGGAATATCGATGTTGAACACTTGAGGGAGGATGTTGATTTCCCGGACGGTACAGATAGGTTTTATCCCCGGGATTATCGGGACCTGGATGCCGTTCTTCCGGCAGGATTCGACGAAAGTAAAATATTTCGTATTGTCGAAAAACATTTGGGTGATAATGAACTCCGCCCCGGCATCCACCTTCATCTTCAGGTGTTCCATGTCGTAGGCGTGGTTAGGCGATTCGATGTGTTTTTCCGGGTAACCGGCTACTCCGACGCAGAAAGAGGTGGCAAAGGTATTTTGTAACTCCGAATCGAGGTATTTTCCCCGGTTCATGTCGGTGATCTGGGCCACCAGGGTATTGGCATAGGCGTGCCCGTTCTTTTCAGGGGTGAAGCTACGCTGGTTCTTGGGAGCATCTCCCCGCAGGGCAAGGATATTGTCGATCCCGAGATAATGAAAATCGATCAGCGCGTATTCGGTCTCTTCCTTGGTAAACCCACCGCAAATGATGTGGGGAACCACTTCAACGTCGGGATATTTGTATTTAATGGCGGCGGAAATGGCCACGGTTCCTGGACGCTTGCGGACGGTCCGTTTTTCGAGGAGCCCGTCTTCCCGCTTCTTATAAACCACCTCCTCCTGATGGTAGGTCACGTTGATGAAGGAAGGTTTGTATTCCAGCAGGGGGTCGATGGTCCGGTAAATGCTGTTGATGTTATTCCCCCGAAGCGGGGGGAGCAGCTCGAAAGAAAAGAGTGTTTTTTCCGCTTTATGGATGAGGTCAACGACTTTCATGACACGTAATTCAGGTTTGTATTAAGAAGTTTTTCCACCTGCTCGGGACTGAGGTTTTTCCGGCGGGCATAATCGGCTACCTGGTCCTTACCGATCCGGCCCAGGTTGAAGTAGCGCGATTCGGGGTGTGCAAAATAATAGCCGCTGACCGAGGCTCCCGGGTACATAGCGTAACTGGATGTGAGGCGGATGTTGACCTGCCGTTCGGCGTCGAGCAGATCGAAAAGTGTCTGTTTCTCAGAGTGCTCGGGGCATGCCGGATAGCCCGGGGCGGGGCGGATCCCCTGGTATTCTTCCCGGATCATAGCGTTGATCCCGAGTTCCTCTTCCCGGGCATAGCCCCAGAACTCCTTCCTTACCCGCTCGTGTATTCTTTCAGCGAATGCTTCCGCCAGACGGTCCGCCAGGATCTTGATCATAATGGCGCTGTAATCGTCGAGCTCCTGCTCGTAGCGTTCCACCCATTCTTCCACTCCCAGGCCCGCCGTGACTGCAAATCCGCCCATATAATCAACCAGTCCCGTTTCTTCGGGAGCGATAAAATCAGAAAGGCTTAAATTGGGTTCACCCGGTTCTTTCTGCTGCTGGTTGCGCAGAAAGCGGAAGGTGGTAAGCACCTGCTTGCAGGATTCATCAGCATAGATCTCAATATCATCTCCCACGGAGCGGCATGGCCATATCCCGATCACACCCCGTGCCATCAGCATGCGTTTTCCGATGATCTCGTTCAGCATCCGTTGGGCATCCCCGAAAAGTTTAGTCGCTTCGGCACCTTTGACCGGGTCTTCCAGGATGGCCGGGTACTTCCCGTTCATTTTCCAGGCATGAAAGAAAAATGTCCAGTCGATGTACCGGGCAATCTCCTCCAGCGGATAGTCGATGAAAACTTTTTTTCCCAGCAACCCGGGCCGCCGGATCACCCCCTGTTCCCATCGCAATCCGAGGCGGTTTTTCCTGGAATCGGCCAGCGAAAGGTAGGTGTGCCCCGAACGGATATCATGCGACTGACGAAGTTCATCATATTTTTTCCGGATGGAGGCGGCATTTTCTTTGCCCGTTGCGGGAGAGAGGAGCCCGGCGATCACACCGGCTGCCTTTGAGGCATCTTTTACATGGACAACCGTCCCCGCGTAATAGGGGGCTATCTTCACGGCGGTGTGGATCTCGGAGGTGGTCGCCCCACCGATCAGCAGGGGGACGGAGAATTCCATCCTTTCCATCTCCCGGGCTACATGGACCATTTCCTCCAGCGAAGGGGTGATCAGGCCGCTGAGACCGATCACATCCGC
>Ga0116170_10003834_pt1 | contig 13988 bp, 13 predicted proteins | sample AD_JPNHW1_MetaG_FD_89797 | JGI IMG/M metagenome (GOLD analysis project Ga0116170, IMG submission 89797) | Active sludge microbial communities of municipal wastewater-treating anaerobic digesters from Japan - AD_JPNHW1_MetaG | ecosystem: Engineered > Bioreactor > Anaerobic > Digestate | place...
TATCGTTATTCCAGTTGCCGGGCGTTTTGCAAACCGTTCCCTTTTGCGACAGCACCGAAGCGATCAGTTCTTTGACGGTGGTTTTCCCGACACTGCCGGTGATCCCAATGACCGTTCCCGTCCAGTGGCGGCGAACGCCGGCAGCCAGCGCCCGGAGCGCCGGCATCGTGTCAGGAACGATCAGCTGCGGTACGCTTCCGTAAGCAGGAAACTCCCGCTCAACAATGAGCCCCGTCGCGCCTTTTTCAACAGCCTGCCGGACAAAGTCATGTCCGTCATGCGACGCGCCCTTGATGGCAATATAGAGTTCACCCGGCTTCAACGTGCGCGTGTCATGGGAAATACCGAGAATCGGAAAGTTTTTATCTGAATTCCTCCAGGCTCCAGAAACCCAGCCGGCACATTCCGCTGCACTGAACTGTATCTTCTCCATCAGAGAGCCTCCCGGACGGCTTCGCGGTCATCGAACGGAAATATCGCGCCGTTAAATTCCTGGCAGGTTTCATGCCCCTTGCCCGCGACCAGCAGAATGTCTTTTCTGCCGACCAGTTCAAGGCCGCGCGCAATGGCGGCTTTCCGGTCGAGGACGATTTCATATTTCCGTTCGGAATCGAATCCGCCGGCAATGTCCGCAGCGATTTTTTCAGGAATCTCATTGCGCGGATTATCGTTGGTAATGATCGAGTAATCGGCGATGCGTGCGGCAACCTTTCCCATCAGAGGCCGCTTGCCTTTATCCCGGTTGCCGCCGCAGCCGAAAACGACGACAAGCTTTCCGGATGTGATTTCGCGCAAGGTTTCGAGCACGTTACGCAACGCGTCGTCGGTGTGCGCGTAATCCACAAAAACCCGTTTGCCTTTATTGTTCGGAACCGCTTCGAGACGACCGGGCACACATTGCATTTCCGAAAGCGCTTTAACGATAACCGGCAGAGGAATTCCCAGCGCGGCAGCGGCGGCAAAGGCGGCCAGCGCATTGTACAGATTAAACCGGCCGATCAGCTGCAGCGTGATTTCGGCTTCTCCCCACGGACTCTGGACGCGCATCCGCGAACCGTTCGTATCCGTGACAGGATCGAGTCCGCGCACCGCCGCCCCTTCTTCGAATCCATAGGATAAAAGTCCTTTCAACGTCTGCTTTTCGTTGAGCAGCCGTTTGCCCCACGGATCGTCGCAGTTAATGACGGCAAACCGCCGCACCTGATTGAACAGGCGGGATTTTACAATGAAGTATTCTTCGAGCGTGCCGTGGTAGTCGAGGTGATCCTGAGTGAGGTTCGTAAAGATTGCGGCATCGTAAAGAACTCCGTCAACGCGGTGCTGCGCCAGCGCATGCGAAGAAACTTCCATCACGGCACTGTCGCATCCGGCGCGTTCCATCTGTGCAAACATGGCTTGCAGGTCAAGGGATTCCGGCGTCGTGCGCGAAGCCGGAATCACACGGTCACCGATTTCATAGCGCACCGTTCCGAGCAGCCCGGGCCGCCGTCCGGCGGCTTTGAAAATTTCGCGCAGCATAAAACTGACCGTCGTTTTTCCGTTCGTGCCGGTAATGCCGACCGTGCAGAGGCGCGCGGCAGGATTTTTGTAAAATGCGGACGCAAGCTGCGCCAGTGCCAGCCGCGCGTCGGCGACCTGGATACAGGGAAAGTTTCCGCCGAAGGCGCAGGGCGACTGCGAGACAACGGCTGCCGCGCCGCGCTGACTGGCGTCTTCGATATACGCGGCACCATCGGCTTTCGCGCCGTGCAGCGCGACAAAAAGCGACCCGGGCACAGCGCGACGCGAGTCATACACAATCCCGGTGATTTCGCCGGAGGTGTCACCGGCAACTTCCACTGTTTCTATACCGTCCAGCAGTTCTTTCAGTGTCATAGCGGCCTCAGTCTGAAATGCTTTCCTCACCGGAACCGCCGGTTTCAATTTCGGTCACATATTCGGTGGTAAAGCCTTCAGGCGGTATGCGCAGGTAGCGCACCGTCTGGTCGGCGATTTCACGGAAGTACGGAGCGCACACGGTTCCGCCGTAGTAACCGCCCTGCTGCGGTTCATCCGCAACAACGATGATGCTGATGGTTGGATTTTCAACCGGCAGAAAGCCGACAAACGAAGCCATGAATTTGTCGTGATAATATCCGCCGTGTTCCAAATCCACTTTCTGTGCCGTACCGGTTTTCCCTCCCACCAGATATCCCGGCAGCGCAGCCGCTGTAGCTGTTCCGCCGGGCTGGGTGACACGAGCCATCAGCCGGCGCATTTCTTTCGCCGTTTCCGGACGAATGGGCCGGGCAAGAACTTCCGGCTGCGGTGCAAGAACGGTTTCACCTTTAGAATTTACAACCTTGCGGATAATCAGCGGACGCAGGCGGATGCCGTCGTTGGCAATCGCGCCGATGGCAGAAAGCATCTGCATGGAAGTAACGAGTACTTCGTGGCCCATGGCAATACGGGTAATACTCATTTTCGCCCAGCGGTCCGTTTTCCAGAGAATACCGGCATCTTCGCCGGGCAGTTCAAGACCGGTGCGATCGCCGAAACCGAAAGACCGCAGACATTTATAAACCTTCGCGTCACCCATCTGGAGCGCCACTTTGGCCGCACCGATGTTGCTCGATTTTTTAATGATGTCGGCAACGGTCAGCCTGCCGCATGGGTGTGAGTCATGCAGCGTGGCTCCGCCGTAATACCAAGAGCCGTTTTCACAGTCGAAAATGTCATTGGCACGTACAGCGCCGCAGTCGAGCGCCGAAGCGACGATCATCGCCTTCATGGTCGAACCGGGCTCATAGGTATAGTTGATGGCGCGGTTGCGCATCCACTCAGCCGGCGCGGTGCTGAAGCGGTTAAGGTTAAAAGTCGGCAGCGAAGCCATCGCCAGAATCTCACCGGTGCGCACATTCTGCACAATCGCCCACGCCGCTTTGGGGTGATATTTGGTCATCAGATTATCGAGCGCTTTTTCGGCAAAGTGCTGAATCTGCTGATCAATAGTCAGATAGACATCCGCGCCCTGTTGGGGCTCAATATCAACGGTGCGGAGTTGATAAATCTCGCGGCGGCGGCCGTCTTTCTGGCTGATGCGCAGACCGGCAACACCCTGCAGCTGGGCATTCATGCGCTGCTCAACACCGGCACTGCCGACCCCTTCGTAATTGGCATAACCGATAACGTGCGCACCGAGAACCCCTTTGGGATAGTCGCGAATCGGCACGTCTTCAAAAATAACGCCTTTCAGATTCATGTTACGCAACGGCCCCAGAGCCTCTTCGCGCACAAACTTCTGAACCCGCACATATTGCGAGTCCGGCTGGTTCAACTCTTTCCAGAGCTCGGCGCGATCCGCCGGAAACTGGCTCGCCAGTGCGCTGTATACCGCTTTTACATCGCCGTACTGCAGAATAAACTTCGGGTCGACGCAGACGTGCTTGGCAGCGATGTCCACAGCCAGCATATTGCCGTTGCGATCAAGAATGCGGCCGCGCGGACCGCGGGTTTCCATCTCAAGATGACGTCCGCTTTCAATGCGCGCCAGGGTCCCCGGCGAGGGCCGTAAATGCAAAAAGGCCAGGCGAATACCCAGCCCTATAAAAACCGTCGCGATCGCGACGGACGTTATTATCGTTCTCCCTTTATACTTCATCCATAGATATCCGTCGGGACATTATTTATTATAAGCGAGAGCGGCGGACGGGGTGCCCGCGATGTTGCGTACACGGACGATCTGCTGTTCGTCCGGCAGATGCATCGCCAGATTGTGCCGTTTGAGAGCGCGATCCAGATTGGCAGGCGCCAGCAGGTTCGACCAGCGGTCCTGTTCATTAATCATGCGGCGGCGGGTTTCACGCTGCACGGTTTCAAGCCGTTTGATCTCCTGTCCAAGCGTATCGCAGCGGGCGCACAGCCAGACATAGCTGAGTCCGAATACGGCGACAAAGACCAGAATATTGGCAAGTACCACCGGAAACGGAATCCGTACCTGGGCTTTGCGACTTCTTTCTCCCTGTCTTTTTTTCATGCTGCTTTCTCCCTTTCAACCGCGCGCAGTTTGGCTGAACGCGCCCGCGGATTATTCATCAATTCCTGTTTCGAGGCCGTCAGCGGCTTTTTTGTCAGCAGCCGTACAGCCGGTTTTTCATAAATCAGTTTCTCGCCGCCCTGCTGAAGCGACTCGCGCTTCACCGTATGGCGTTTAAAAAATTCCTTCACCGGACGGTCTTCCAGACTGTGAAATGTAATCACCGTCATCCGTCCGCCGTCGCGAAGCATGGAAAGCCCGGCTTCCAGTCCGGCATCCAGACTTTCCAGCTCGGCATTCACGGCCATCCTCAGCGCCTGAAACGTCTGCGTGGCCGGATGAATAGGACCGCGACGCCCGCCCTTGGCCCGTTCAACGATTTCAGCCAGCTTGAGCGTCCGCTCAATCCGGCCGTGCTGACGTTCCAGCACAATCGCCCGCGCAATCCGGCGGGAGTCGCGCTCTTCACCGAAACGGTAAATCAGATCGGCCAGCGTTTCCTCATCATCCTCATTCACTAAATCGGCGGCCGAACGGCCCTGCGTACGATCCATACGCATATCCAGCGGACCGTCTTTGGCAAAACTGAACCCTCGCTCCGCGACATTCAGCTGCGGCGAGCTGACGCCGAGGTCGAGGAGCACCCCGTCCACCTCCGTCACGCCGATCTGTCTGCAAAGCTCTTTCATATCCGCAAAATTTCCGTGTATCCGTATCGCCCGTTCCCCGAAGGGTTTTAAAATCTCTTTCGTCTGTTCGATCGCTTCCAAATCCCGGTCCAGTCCGATCAGCCGTCCTTCCGGCGAAAGCCTCTTCAAAATCTCCGCTGCATGTCCGCCCCGTCCGAGTGTTCCGTCGATATATGTGCCCGCCGGATTTGTCACCAGCAGATCCAACGTCTCATTCAACATCACCGGTACATGCATAGTTCCTCTATTACGCCAGCCGCATTCCGATTACCCGGCGCGAGCAGGCAGCCGAAAACGTAGCCGCCCGGCTCGGCGTCATCAGCACCGTGCGCTGCATCCCGCTTTCCGGCAGCCGGAGGTAGCGGTCTTTTTCGGGCGTCAGGTCAATCGCCCGCGAAAAGTACATATACTTTGCTATGCTGTTCATACTCATACCTGACCTCCTAATAGCCTCCGTAAAAAACGGTTTCCGCCAGCGCTGAAACAGCGGGCAGTGCCATGTCAAAATGTTCTTCGCTCCAGAGCTCGATGCGGGTGAGTGTGCCGACCAGTACCACCTTGCTCTTTACCTCAACATGCGCCAGCAGCTCATCCTTGATGCGCACACGGCCCTGCGCGTCAACTGTCAGAGCATCCGCCGAAGCCGTCATCGCGCGCACAGCCTGCTCACCTTGCGCATCCACTCCGCCGGATTCACGCAACTGCCGCAGACGGCGGTTCATTTCCGCCAGCGTATAAAGATAGAGACATTTACGGTCGGGATGCGGAAAAACGTATAAACGGGGTGTTTCACCCATCATTGATCGCCAATCCGATGGAATAATCAGTCTGCGCTTAGGATCCAGCGAATGATGGAACGAACCGACGAACAGCTCTTCAATCACCTTTTCTTCTGTATTCATACTCCACTCCGCCCTTCCTTGCTCCATCTTATGCCACCATCCACCACCTTCCGTCAAATAATTTTCTCATTTTTTTAAAAAAGCCAGAAAGGTACAGGACGGTTTGACCGGAGGAAAGCAATAGAATAGAATTTCGAGCAACAAATGGAGGTTTGCATGAAGAAGTTGGTTATCGTACTCGCAATAGGTGTTCTCGCCGGTTCCTTGTTCGCTATGTCAAAAACCCCGGCTGACGCAAAAGCTCCCGCTGATGCAAAAGCCTGCGCTGTCAAAGAGGCCTGCTGCACGACGGACGGAAGTTGCAAAGCCGCCGCCTGTCCGGCATGCAAAGCAGCCGGCGGAATGTGCGCAGCCTGCAAAGCAAAAGCTGACGCAAAGAAAGCTGCCTGCGGCGCTGAAAAAGCGGCTAAAGAAGCCGGATGCACTGGCGGCGTCTGCCCGATGAAGAAATAGCCATCCTTTCAACCCACCCTGTACCACCCTCTTCCGCAAGGAAGAGGGTTTTTTTGTTTGCAGAATTCGGCAAATCAGAGCCGCCGGGCGCGGAGCTGGCCGCAGGCGGCTTTAAGTGAAGAACCTTTAGAATCGCGGAATGTCGTATTGATGCCGGCGCTCTCCAGAGTTTCCAGAAAGATTTTCATCGTCTCCGCATCCGGACGCTCGCCGTCGAACTCTTCAACCGGACTGAGCGGAATCAGATTCACGCGACAGGAAAATTTTCTAAGCAGATTCGCCAGCTGGCGCGCCTGCGCCGGCGAATCGTTCAGGGCTTTGATCAGTGTATATTCAAACGTGATAATCCGGTTTGTTTTAGCGGTATAGTCGGCACAGGCGTCCATCAGCTCATCGAGCGGCCAGCTTTCATTGGCAGGCATGATCCGCGAGCGGGTTTCTGAATCGGGCGCATGAAGAGAAACCGAAAGCTCAACCTGCAAACCCTCTTCGGCCAGCCGCTGGATACCGGGAACGACGCCGCAGGTGCTGATGGTAATGCGGCGGGCGCCAATTCCCAGGCCGTCCGGATGATTCAGGATGCGGATGGCGCGCAGCACTTCGTCGTAGTTATCGAACGGTTCGCCGATTCCCATGAACACCACATTATCGGGCCGCCCGCCGAGCATCTTAGCGACTTCCAGCACTTCGCCGACGATCTCGCCGGCGGAAAGATTGCGGATCACGCCCTTCTGTCCGCTGGCACAAAAAGCGCAGCCGAACCGGCAACCGACCTGACTGGAAACGCAAACCGTATTGGTCTGCCGGCGCGGTGCCGGAATAATCACAGTTTCGATCAGTTCGTTATCCGCCAGCCGGAACAGCAGTTTCTGTGTTTCGCCGGGTTCGCCTTTGGTTTCGAGCTTCTCCAGACACTGGAAACTGAAGTGTTCGGCAAGCTGAGCGCGGAACGGCGCGGGCAGGTTCTGCATCTCGTCGGCGGATGAAATCCGCTTGGAGTAGAGCCAGTCCCATATTTGCTTTGCACGGAAAACCGGTTGTCCCTGCGCTTTGCAGAAAGCTTCCAGCTCCGGAAGAAAAAGTCCGTGAATCGCCGGTTTCACTGCGGTTATTCCTCTTTCATGAGGAAGCTCTGAACATAGTCGGTAATGCCGTCTTCAAGCGACATAAACGGACGTGTATAACCGGCGGCGCGCAGTTTGGTGAGGTCGGCCTGCGTGTGGTACTGATATTTTCCGCGCAGATGTTCCGGCATATCGATGAACTGAATATTCGGTTGGCGTCCCATTGCACAGAATACCGCGCTGACCAGATCTTTCCAGGTGCGGACCTGCCCGGTGCCGCAGTTGAAAATGCCGGACACCTCCGGGTGTTCGCCGAACCAGAGTGTTTCTTCGACCGCGTCTTTGACATACACAAAGTCGCGCACCTGTTCGCCGTCCTTATAGCCGGGCCGGTGCGACTTGAAGAGCTTCACTTCGCCGTCTTTCAGAATCTGCCCGTAGGATTTATGGACGACGGAACGCATGTCGCCTTTGTGCGCTTCGCCGGGGCCGTAGACATTGAAGTATTTCATGCCGGCGATTTCGCGAATCGCGCCGCTCTTGATCGCCCAGAGATCAAACATGTGCTTGGAATAGCCGTACATGTTCAGCGGTTTGTACTTCGGCGTCATTTCGTCGGCATCGGAATAACCGAGAGTGCCGTCGCCGTAGGTTGCGGCGCTGGAGGCGTAAACGAAGCGGACTCCGGCATCCAGACAGCTTTCGCACAGAGCGCGGGTGTAGTGGTAGTTGTTATAGGCCAGATAATCGGCATCCAGCTCGGTGGTCGCGCTGCACGCGCCGAGATGATAAACGGCTTTGACGTCATCCAGCGTGAGCTCTTCCAGATAATCAAAGAGATCGTCTTTGTCGATGTAGTCCTCGTATTGCAGGCCGACGAGGTTTTTCCATTTTTCGTCCTCGCCCAGTTCGTCAACGAGCAGGATATCGGTTTCGCCGCGCGCATTCAGCGCCTTGACGATATTACTGCCGATAAAGCCGGCTCCGCCGGTGACGATGTATTTAATGCTCACGGCTTACCTCCGTAGACTTTCAGAACTTTTTCAATCGTGCCGGTGGTGGAACGCCCTTCAACCATTTTGGCCAGCACCACTTTGCCGCCCGCGGCTTCGACCGCTTCGCGCCCGCTGACGTAATGCGCCCAGTCCTCACCTTTCACCAGCACGTCCGGAATAATTTTTTCAATCAGCGCCTTCGGTTCGTCTTCGTCAAACAGCACGACATAGTCGATGCACTCCAGCGCGGCGATCACGCGCGCCCGGTCGGCTTCGCTGTTGATCGGCCGGTCATCACCTTTATTGCGTTTGACCGACGCATCGGAGTTGAGACCGAGCACGAGACAGTCGCCCTGAGCGCGGGCAAATTCAAGATAGGTGACATGCCCGGCGTGCAGAATATCGAAGCAGCCGTTGGTAAAAACCAGCTTGCGCCCCTGCGCTTTGAGCTTCGCACGCTCAGCGAGCATCTGCTCGCCGGTCAGAATTTTGTCCGTTGCACTTCTCATTAGAGTTCTTCCGCAATCTCGATTGCACAACCGATATAACTCGCCGGTGTCATTTCAAGCAGACGGGCTTTATCGGCATCGGCCAGATCGAGACTCTTAATGAAGTCATGAATGGCCGCCTGATCGATCGCCTTGCCGCGCGTCAGCTCTTTCAGCTTTTCGTAGGGCTTTTCGATGCCCGCTTTGCGCATCACCGTCTGGATCGGCTCGGCCAGCACTTCCCAGGCATTGTCGAGATCGGCGGCGAGCTTCGCTTCGTTCAGCTCCAGCTTGCCGAGACCTTTAAGCGTCGAGCCGTAGGCGAGAAGCGAATAGCCGAACGCAACGCCCATATTGCGCAGAACGGTCGAGTCGGTCAGGTCGCGCTGAAGGCGCGAAACCGGCAGTTTTTCGGACATGTGCCGCAGCAGTGCGTTGGCGAGGCCGATGTTGCCTTCGGAGTTTTCGAAGTCGATCGGATTGACCTTGTGCGGCATGGTCGAGGAACCGATCTCGCCTTTGACGGTTTTCTGCTTGAAGCAGGCAAAGGAAATGTAGCTCCAGATGTCGCGGTCGAGGTCGAGCAGGATGGTATTGAAGCGCGCCAGCGCGTCGAACAGTTCCGCCATATAATCGTGCGGCTCAATCTGAATGGTGAACGGATTTTGCGTCAGCCCGAGTTCGGTCTCGATGACACCCTTAGCCAGCGCGGGCCAGTTCACATCCGGATACGCCGAAAGGTGCGCGTTGTAGTTACCGACCGCGCCGTTCAGCTTACCGCGGATTTCCAAGGTCTGAAAAACTGCGGCGGCGCGGCGCAGGCGGCTGGCGAATACCGCAAATTCTTTGCCGATGGTGGTCGGCGAAGCGGTCTGGCCGTGAGTGCGGGCCAGCAGCGGAACCGCTTTCCACGCCTTGGCTTTAGCGGCCAGATCCGCCACCAGCGCGTTCTGCGACGCCGCCAGAATTTCGCGCCCCTGCTTGAGCATCAGCGCGTGCGACAGATTATTGATATCTTCCGAGGTGCAGGCGAAGTGCAGAAATTCGCTCAGCTCTTCCAGTGACGTTCCGGCGATCTTTTCTTTCAGATAATATTCAACCGCTTTGACGTCGTGGTTGGTGGTTTTCTCAATCGCCTTGACCTTCTCGGCCTCGGCCGGAGTGAATCCCGCAACAATCGCGTCGAGCTGCTGAAGTTCAGCTTTTGACAGGGCGCGGCATTCCGGGATTCCCTTTTCGGCGCAGAGCGCTTTGAGCCAGAGTACTTCCACCAGCACCCGGCAGCGGACCAGCGCGTATTCGGAAAAGGCCTCCTGCAGTTCGGCCACTTTAGATTCATAACGCCCGTCAAGCGGACTCAATGCGGTAATCGACATAAGCTTCTCCTTCAAAGGCTCCGAAAATATCCCGCCCGCGCCTTGATGACAACGCTATTTCCAAGGTTTGGGATTTGTCGGCCTGCGGCGGTTTCGCTATCATCTATTGCTTACGGCCGCATTGCGTTCCGGACTGCCGGGAGACGCAAGGTAAATGCAGGCTGGACCGACTCAAAAGGAGTGCTCCGTTATGATCCGATCAAAAAGAAGAATCCGTTCCGTTACAGCAACCGGTCTCGCAGGATTGCTGACGGCCTCCGGCACAACCGCGTTCGCCGCGCCGGCAGCCCGGCCCAATGTGATTCTGATTTACGGGGACGATGTCGGGTACGGCGATTCCGGCGTCTACGGCGCCACCAAAATCCCCACGCCGAACATCGACCGGCTGGCCCGCAACGGCCTGCTCTTCACCGATGGACACTGCAGCGCGTCAACCTGCACGCCGTCCCGCTTCTCGCTGCTCACCGGGCGCTACGCCTTCCGGGAGGACATCGCCATTCTAAAGGGAGATGCAACCCTGTGCATCCAGCCCGAATCGTATACCATGGCCGACATGTTCCGCGCGGCGGGCTACAAGACCGGCGTGATCGGCAAGTGGCACCTGGGGCTTGGAAACGGAGAGGTCGACTGGAACCGGACCATCGCGCCCGGGCCGCAGGAACTGGGCTTTGATTACAGCTTTATCATGCCCGCCACCGTCGACCGCGTGCCCTGCGTCTATGTTGAAAACGGCCGCGTGGTTCGCCTCGACCCGAACGATCCCATTCGCGTGAGCTACAGCGAGAAAATCACAGACACCTATCCCGACGGCGTCGACCATCCGGAAGCCATGACCTACTACCGGAGCACCCCCGGCTTCAGGCACGACAACTCCGTCATTAACGGCATCGGGCGAATCGGCTGGATGTCGGGCGGGCGCGCGGCACTCTGGAATGACGAAAACCTGACCATCGATACGCTCCGGCAGACGAAACAGTTCATCACGGAAAACAAAAACCAGCCGTTTTTCCTCTACTTCGCTTCGCAGGATATCCACGTTCCGCGCACCCCGCATAAACGCTTCCAGGGCGCAACCACCCTCGGACCCCGCGGCGACGCCATGGTGCAGTTCGACTGGGCCACGGGAGAGATTCTGAAAATGCTGGAAGAGAACGGCCTGCTGCAAAACACGCTGGTCATCTTCTCCAGCGACAACGGCCCCGTTTATAAAGACGGCTACGAAGACGGCTGCACCGTGCGCCTGTCCGACGAAGAGTCGGACCACGGCCACGACGGCTCCGGCGTATTCCGCGGCGGCAAATACAAAACATATGAAGGCGGAACCCGGGTTCCTTTTATTGTCAGCTGGCCCGGCACGGTTGCCCCCGGAACCTCCAGCGCTCTCATCAGCCAGGTTGACCTGCTGGCCTCCTTCGCCGCCCTCACCGGCCAAACCCTGCCCGCCGGAGCCGCCATCGATAGCCAGAACCGGCTCGACACCCTGCTCGGTAAAAATCCGCGCGGCGACGACGTGATTATTGAACAGGCGAACGGAAACATTCTGTCGGTGCGGCAGGGCGACTGGAAATACATTGCCGGGAAAAAAGGGCCGGAATTGTACGACCTCAAAACCGACATCGGCGAACAGCACAACGTGGCCGCACAGCAGCCCGAAACCGTAAAACAGATGGCGGCGCTGCTCGAAACGTACCGCACCCGCGGACTGCGGGAATAGCCGCAGCGCCCCGCGCAAAAGCGCGCAAACGATTCGCATTCCGCTCGGTCGATGAGGTATCTTCCGTCTCATGAAAAATTTGATTGATCAGAAACGGGCCGTACAAAACCTCATGGACCTGCTGGCGGCGGAAGGGCCGAGCGGCGGCGAAGGACCGGTGGCAGACGTGGTGAAGCAGCAGCTGCTGAACGCGGGCTGCCGTCCGGAATGGATTCAGGAAAATGTCAGCCGCAAGCGCCTGCCGCCGAACTTCACCGTCGGCAACCTGGTCGTAAAAATTCCAGGCACGGTCAAAGCCCCGCGCATTATGTTTTCCGCACATCTGGATACGGTGCCCATCTGCCGCGGCGCCGTACCGGTCAAAAAAGGCAACCGGATTGTTCCGAAAGGCAAAACCGCGCTGGGCGGCGACAACCGCGCCTCGGTGGCCGCCATCGTCACCATGGCCGACACCGTACTGAGAAACAACCTGCCCCATCCGCCGCTCACCCTGCTCTTCCCGGTCGGCGAAGAGAGCGGCCTGCACGGTGCCAAAGCGTTTAAGCCGTCTGAAGGTGGAAATCCGGCGATGTGCTTCAACCTCGACGGCAGCGGCGAACGCGGCGGCGTAATCGGCGCGCTGGGCGCCATCCGCTGGATCGCCGAAGTCCGCGGCAAGAGTGTGCATGCCGCCGTAAATCCGGAAGGCGGCGTTTCCTCGGCCGTGATTGCGGCCAATGCCATTGCGGAATTGAAAAAAGAAGGCTGGTTCGGACGGATTAATAAAGGCGCCTGCAAAGGAACCGCGAATGTCGGCACGCTGTCCGGCGGCGAGGTCGACAACCAGGTCATGGATCAACTGAAGGTAACGGGCGAATGGCGCAGCCACAGCTCGGCTTCGCTGAAAAAAATCGCGACGGTTTGGAAGAAGGCGTTCGAAAAAGCGGCCCGCGGAATCAAAAACAATCAGGGCGAATGCGGCTCCGTTGAGTTTTTCACCGCCAGCGACTACCGGAGCTTCCGGCTTAAAAACAACGAACCGGTGGTGCAGCGCTTCCTGAAAGCCGCGCCCAAGGCCGGCCGCAAAGCCTATACCGAAGTGATCAGCGCCGGACTCGACGCCAACATCTTCAACGAAATCGGCATCCCGACGATTACCTTCGACGCGGGCAACCACAACGCCCACGACCTCAACGAATATATTGATATTCCGCGCTATCTCGAAGCCTGCACACTGGCGACGGTTCTCGCTACGGAGGGTTGAAATGAAAAAAGCCATTCTGCTGACCGTCATGCTGGCACTGACCGCGCGTGGCGATGACTTTGCGTTTAAGCTCTACGGTCAACTGCGCACGGCGGAGGGAAATCTGTTTTTTTCACCGGCCAGCATTGAGTCCGCACTGGCCATGACGCGCGAAGGCGCGGCCGGCAATACGCTCCGGCAGATGAGCCTGCTGCTGCCGGAGGCGTCCGCCTTCCCGAATACCGGAACCAATGTGACGCTGAAAAGCGCCAACGCGATCTGGGTGGATAAACAGTTTCCAATCCTCGCAAAATTCCAATCCGCCGTGCAGGGAAAATACGGCGCGGAAATCCGGCCGGCCGATTTCGCCGGTCAGCCTGAAATCGAACGCGGAACCGTCAACCGCTGGGTCGAAGAGAAAACCCGCGATAAGATCAAAAACCTGCTGGCACCGGGATCCGTGACACCGGATACGCGCCTGATTCTGGTCAATGCGATCTACTTTAAAGGCGACTGGCTGCACGCGTTCGAAAAAGCAAAAACAGAAGATGAGCCGTTCTGGATGACGCCGGAAGTCAGCACAAACGTGCCGATGATGACAATGAAACCGGAGCGTTTCAGCTACACGGAAACTGAAAGCTTTCAATGCCTGGAGCTTCCCTATCAGGGCGAAGACGTTTCCATGCTGATTATCCTGCCGAAGGAGAAAGACGGTCTCGCCCGTATTGAAGACGGACTCTCTTCCGATGCGCTGGCGGACTGGACCGGCACTTTTCGCAAAGAAGAAATCGAAATTCATCTGCCGCGCTTTAAGATCGAATCGCAGTTCGACAGTATGGCGAAAACTCTCGCCGCGCTGGGCCTGACCGATGCCTTCAATCCGGCGCTGGCCGACTTTTCAGGAATCAGCGCCCGGCCGCTGTTTATCTCCGACGTGGTGCATAAAGCGTTTGTGCAGGTGGACGAAAAAGGCACCGAGGCCGCCGCCGCAACCGGGGTCGCCATGTGTGCAACCGCTCTGCCCATGTCACCGAAAGTATTCCGCGCCGACCATCCGTTCCTCTTCCTGA
>Ga0116170_10003835_pt1 | contig 13988 bp, 13 predicted proteins | sample AD_JPNHW1_MetaG_FD_89797 | JGI IMG/M metagenome (GOLD analysis project Ga0116170, IMG submission 89797) | Active sludge microbial communities of municipal wastewater-treating anaerobic digesters from Japan - AD_JPNHW1_MetaG | ecosystem: Engineered > Bioreactor > Anaerobic > Digestate | place...
CCGAGAACTCGGAAACGGCCGAACGCTTCCTGAAAGAGGTCGATGCCGCGGGCGTCTACCACAACGCCTCCACGCGCTTTGCCGATGGCTACCGCTATGGATTCGGCGCGGAGGTCGGCATCTCCACCGGCAAGCTGCACGCGCGCGGCCCCGTGGGACTGGAGGGGCTGCTCTCCACGAAATACCTGCTGCGCGGGCACGGACACCGCGTCGCCGACTACGCGGGCAAGGACGCCAAACCCTTCCTCCATCGGGATCTGGATTTCTAGCGCGCAACCTTCGTCACAATACCGTGCGACAGAATTGACACTTTGGTCGAATGGGGCCGATGGTACCCATGAAAATCCATGGAGCGGTCATGGAATGGGTGTTTTCACACAGCAGCGGGCAAGGGTGGAACGCCCCTTTTCCGCCTTGGGATGGCGAGCGCACACTGATCCTGGTTTTTGGCGGAAGCCGACTGGATCTCGCGCCCACTGAGGCCCTGCGCCAGGCCTTTCCACGTTCGTTCATGCTGGGCTGCTCCAGCGCGGGGGAAATCCTCGGCACCCACCTGGTAGACGACACCTTCAGCGCCGCCATCATCCGCTTCGAACACACGGATCTGCGCCTCGCCAGTCTGGAGGACATCGAAGCCGACCGAAGCCGGGACGCGGGGCGACACATGGGCGCAGCGCTGGTGTCGGAAGCCCTCGCGGGCGTCTTTGTCCTGTCCGACGGACTCCGGGTGAACGGCAGCAAGCTGGTTCAGGGCCTGGGAGAGCATCTGGATGTTCCGATCACGGGCGGCCTGGCCGGGGACGGCCAACACTTCCAGCAGAGCTGGGTGCTCTCGGCGACACCGGGGTCCGAGCTGAAGCGCGGACCGGGGCGTCTGGCCGCGGTGGGCCTGTACGGCCCGCGGATCCACATCGGCAGCGGCTCCCAGGGCGGCTGGCTCCAGTTCGGCCCCGAACGGAAGGTCACGCGCGCCATCGACAACGTGCTCTACGAACTGGATGGACGGCCCGCCCTCGCGCTGTACCGGACCTACCTGGGGGAACTGGCATCGGGCCTGCCCGCCACCGCCTTGCGTTTCCCCCTTTCCCTGCGCACCGAGGACCCCCTGGAACCCCAGGTCGTTCGCACCATCCTGGCGATCGACGAAGCGAGCCAGAGCCTCACCTTTGCCGGGGATATCCCCGAAGGCGTCAGCGTCGCGCTCATGCGCTGCGAGCTGGATCGCCTCATCGAAGGCGCCCAGAACGCGGCCAATCTGGCGCGGCCGGAAGCCCTCGGGCCGGTGCTTTCGCTGGCCATCAGCTGCGTGGGACGCCGGATGGTACTGGGCGAGCGCAGCGACGAAGAGCTGGAGGCGACGCTATCGGCGCTTCCGCCGGGATCCGGCCAGATTGGGTTCTACAGCTACGGCGAGCTATCACCGGTCCTGGGCGGCGGATGCCGGCTGCACAATCAGACCATGACCCTCACCACCTTGCAGGAACACTGACGTGTCCGCCCATCGCCACCACCGCCAATTGGAGCGCCAGCTTCAACGGCTGGGCATCACGGCGAACCAACCGCCGGACCCGATGGCGTGGGAGGGCTTCCTGTCCAAGGTGGGACAGACCTATCAGGATCTGGAGCAGGACCGCTATCTGCTGGAGCGCAGCCTGGCGATTTCCAACGACGAGTTGCGCCAGGTGAACTCGGTGCAATCCCTGATCCTGGATAACAGCACGATGGGCATCGCCTTCGTGCGCCACCAGCTCTTCGAATGGGTGAACCGCCGCCTGCCCGAACTCTTCGGCCTGGCGCCCAGCCATCTGCTGGGCACGCCGATCCGCATCCTCTTCCCCGATGACACCGACTACGACGGGCTGTCCCAAGCGGCCTACAAGCGCATGGGCCAGGGACAGAAAGGCGAACTGGAGGTGCGGTTCCAACGCGCAGACGGCACGCCATTCTGGTGCCGGATCCAAGGAAACGCCCTGCATCCATCAAGCCCCCATGATGGCTCGGTCTGGATCTGGGAGGACATCACGGCGCGCAAGGAGGCCGAGGATGAGCTCCAGCGCGTCCACCGCATTCAATCCCTGATCCTGGACAACACGGCCGTGGGCATTGCCTTCGTGCGTCACCGCGTCTTCGAATGGGTCAATCCGCGCCTTCCGGAAATCCTGCGGATGCCCATGAGCCAGGTCCAGGGCGCGCTGACCCGCATCCTGTACCCCAGCGACGAGACCTATGACCTTGGCGGCAGCCAGAACTACGAAGCACTGAGCCGGGGACAGTGGTGCCAGTTCGAGGCCAATCTGGAACACCTCGGCGGCACGCCCCACTACTGCCAGGTGATCGGCAAGGCGCTGGATCCGGAGCATCCTCAGGAAGGCTCCATCTGGATCTTCGAGGACATCACGGAGCGCCGAAAATCCGAGGAGGCCCTGCGCCAGGGGCAGAAGCTGGAAAGCCTCGGCGTGCTGGCGGGCGGCATCGCCCACGACTTCAATAATCTGCTGACCGCCATCCTGGGCAACCTGCAGTTGGCGGGCCTGGAGCTGGATCCCGCCCACCCCGCCGTCTCAAGCCTGGAAAGCGCAGAATTGGCGGCCACCAAGGCCGCGGATCTCACGCGCCAGATGCTGGCCTATTCCGGCAAGGGCCGTTTCGTCGTCAAGCCGCAGAACCTGAACCAAGTGGTGCAGGAGATGACCAAGCTCATGCGCGTCTCCATCCACAAGAAGGTGGAGCTGGCCTTCGAGCTCGCGCCGGAGCCGCCCCTCATCGAGGCCGATGGCGCGCAGCTCCAGCAGGTGATCCTGAACCTGGTCACGAACAGTTCGGACGCCATCGGCGATCACGTGGGCGTGCTGACCGTGCGCACCGGCAGCCGCGAGCTGGACGCGCCCACCCTTGCGCGAGACTTCCCCGCACAGAACCTCAAGCCCGGCCGCTACGCCCTATTGGAGGTCAGCGACACCGGCTGCGGGATGCCCCCCGAAATCAGAGAGCGCATCTTCGACCCCTTCTTCACCACCAAGACCACCGGACGCGGCCTGGGGCTTTCGGCCATGCTCGGCATCCTGAAGGGGCATCGCGCGGGCATCGCCATCGACACAAGCACCGATCCCGTGGCGCACGGCACCACCTTCCACATCCTCTTTCCCGCCCTGACCAACCCGGCCCCCTTGGCCCCACCTCCCGCGCCCGAGCCGCAGGCGCGCTATCAGGGGCACATGCTCATCGTGGATGACGAAGAGGCCATCATCACCGCGCTCACGCGCATCCTGCGCACCCTGGGCTTCACGGTGGAATCCGCGCGCGATGGCCGCGAGGCCATCGAACACCTGCAGGCAGACACCCCCTTCGAGCTCGTGATCATGGATCTCAGCATGCCGCGCATGGGCGGCAGAGAGGCATTCCACGCCATACGCGCGATGCGCCCGGAGCTGCCCATCATCCTCAGCAGCGGGTACGACGAACAACAGGTGGTGGAAGAACTCACGCGCCAGGGACTCGCCGGGTTCCTGCCCAAGCCCTACCGGCTTCAGGAACTGCGCCAGATCATCGCCGCCGCCCTGTCGAAATCGAAGTCACTTCCGGAAACAGAAGTAGACCGCCCCGACCAGGCATAGCCCCGCGTAGCAGTGATTCAGCGTCAGGCGCTCACGCATGAACCACACCGCGAAAATGACAAAGACCCCAAGGGTGACCACCTCCTGGATCACCTTGAGCTGCGGCAGCGAGTAGTGGCCAAAGCCCAGACGATTGGCGGGCACCATCAGGCAGTATTCAAAGAGCGCGATGCCCCAACTCGCCAGGATCGCCACCCAAAGCGGCGCGCCCCGCAGCGTGCGCAGATGGCCGTACCACGCAAAGGTCATGAACACGTTGCTGAGGATCAGCAGCAGGATGGGCACAAGCGAACGAATCATCATGGCGGCTCAGGAATGCAGGGGCAGCGGATCATGGCTGTGTTCGCCATGGGCGGACCAGCCGAAACGGGTGATGGCGATGATGGCGGATTGCACCACGACAATGAGCGCCACGCAGGCGGGCCATCCGCCGAAGCGCCACAGGAAGCCGGGAAGCTCGGCCCCCGCGCTGCCGCCGATGTAGTAGAAGGTCACGTACAGCCCCACCGCCAGCGCCTTGCCTCGATCCGTCGCCAGTCCGATGTAGCCATTGGCGCAGGCCTGCGCCACGAAGACCCCCGAGCAGCAAAGGGCCAGCCCGATGATCACCACCACCAGGCTTGGCACCAGCGTCAGCAGGATGCCCACGATGGAGGCCGCCATGGAAACCGCGAGGACCGTGCGATGCCCGAAGCGATCGATGGCCCGGCCACAGGGGGGCGTGATCACCGCGCCCACCAAGTAGACGAAGAAGAGGAAGCCCAGCGCCGCAGGCCCCAGATGGAAAGGTGGCGCAGCGAGATAGAACGTGATGTAGGTGAAGGTGGCCAGCAGCGAGAACAACACGCAAAAACCCGCCGCGAAGGTGGCCGTCAGATGCGGGTTGCGCAAGTGGCGGATCGTTCCGATGCGCAGGGAACCCCCGCGGCGCGAGAAGTGGCGCTCCACGGGCAGCCAGACGTGCAGCGCCCCGGCGGCCAGCAAGCCCAGAGAGCCAAGGAAAAGGAAGACCACCTGCCAGCCCAGCCTTGCGCCCAGCAGGCCCGCGGTGATGCGCCCCAGGAAGCCGCCCAGCACCGTGCCCGTGACGTAGGCGGCCATGGCGCGGCCGGCGCCTTCGTGCCACTCCTCCTGCACGTAGGCCACGGTGATGGCGAAGACGCCCGGCGTGAAGAGGCCCTGCATGAATCGCCAGAAGACCAGGCCTGGCAGGCTGCGCGCCGTCGCGTTCAACAGCGTCGCCAGCGCCAACAGGGTGGCCGAGACGACGATGACGCGCTTGCGCCCGAAGCGATCCGCCACAGATCCGATGAGCGGCGCGGAGAGCGCCACGCCCAGCGTGGACGCCGTCACCGTGAGGCTCACGGTGGACTTCCCGACGTGGAACAGCCTCTCCAGCGTAGGCAGGAGAGGCTGCGTGGCGTAGAGGCCGAGGAATGCGCTGGCACCGGCGAAAGCGACGGCCAACGTCCGGTGTTGGCTGGATGCGTCCGTGTCCATGGCGCTACCGCGCGTATTCCACCGCACGGGTTTCGCGCATGACGGTGACCTTGATCTGGCCGGGATACTGCATCTCGCTTTCGATGCGCTTGGTCACATCCTTGGCCAGCCAGAACGCCTGGTCGTCGTTGACCTGGCCCGCGTCCACCATGATGCGGATCTCGCGGCCCGCCTGCATGGCAAAGCTCTTCTGAACGCCCTTGTAGCTGCTGGCGATGGCCTCCAGCTGTTCCAGGCGCTTGACGTAGGTCTCCAACATCTCGCGGCGGGCACCGGGGCGCGCGGCGCTCAGGGCGTCCGCGGCGGTGAGCAGCATGGCTTCCACCGTCTTGGGCTCATAGTCCCCGTGGTGGCAGCTCATGGCATGGATGACGTCTTCCTTCTCTCCAAAGCGCTTCAGCAGCTCCATGCCGATCTCGATGTGCGTGCCCTCCACCTCGCGGTCGATGGCCTTGCCGATATCGTGGAAAAGCCCGGCGCGGCGCGCCAACCGCTGATCCGCGCCCATCTCGGCGGCCATGTACTCGGCGATGTGGGCCACTTCCTTGGTGTGATCCAGCACGTTCTGGCCGTAGCTGGTGCGGTAGTTCAGGCGCCCGATGAGCTTGTGCAGCTTGGGATGCACATCGGGAAAGCCCAACCCGATGGCCGTTTGCTCGCCGAGCTCCTTGAGGTGCTGATCCATATCTGTCTTGATCTTCTCGACCACTTCCTCGATGCGGGCCGGATGAATGCGCCCATCGGCCAGTAGCTTGAGGATGGACTGGCGGGCGACTTCGCGGCGGATGGGATCGAAGCTGGAGACGACGATGGTCTCGGGCGTGTCATCCACGATGAGATCGCAGCCGGTGGCCTTTTCCAGCGAGCGGATATTGCGGCCCTCGCGGCCGATGATGCGACCCTTGAGATCATCCGAAGGCAGCTGCACCGACGTGACCGCCTGCTCGGCCACCACATCGGAAGCAACGCGCTGGATGGCGGCGCTGATGGTCCAGCGGGCCTTCTTGGTGGCCTCTTCCTGCGCCTCATCCTCGATGCGGCGCACCAGCTTGGCCGCGTCCATCTTGGCGGTGTATTCCAGCTCGCCGATGAGCTGCGCCTTGGCGTCCTCGCGGCTCAAGCCGGAGATCTCCTCCAGCTTCTTGGCCTGGACCTCCACCAGCTGTCGGGCCTGTCCCTGAAGCTCCTCCAGCTTCTCGGATTCAGCCTTCTGCTTCTCGGCCTTCAGCTCCAGCTCCTTGGCCTTCTGCTCGGACTGGGTCAGCTTCTTGTCGAGGCTGTCCTCCTTCTGCTGCAGGCGCTGCCCCTGTTTTTCAAGGGCCGACATGCGCTCATTCACCAGCTTCTCGGCCTCGGTGCGAGCCTGCAGGGCCTGCTCCTTGACCTTGATCTCGGCTTCCTTGCTCAGCGCGTCCGCTTCCTTCTGGCCACGGGTCAGAATGCGCGCGGCTTCCTTCTCCGCCTCAGTGAGCATCTGCTCACGCTGGGCCTTCAGCTCAGATTCCGCCTGGGCCTTGGCCTGGGAGAGATCGACCTGAACCTGCTTGACGCGCAACAGTTGGAAGATGAATCCAGCCGCGGCCAGCAGGGCCAACAGAAGGAAGATCCAATCAATGCTGTTCATGCTTAGCTCCTCGTGGGTTGAAGAGCCAGCCGATGAAGCCCTGGATGAGAACGTGAACCCCGCTCAGTCGTGTTGGCTTGCCGTGTTCCCTAGTGTGTAGGGGGGTAGTCAGAATCCCGGTTTAAGGCGCTCCGTCGCGCGGCGCGCACAAGGCCGGGGGAAGGCCGCCCAGGCAGTTTTACGGAACAAGCGCTCGGCCAATGCACGGGCCTCGCAGGGAACAGATTCCACTCCCGGCCAAATTCAATCCTGTCCTTCGAAAAGGGCACCGGAAGCGTGGGGCTCGTCTGGGACATCCTCCAGAAGTTTCAGAGTCTGTTCCAGGTTCTGGGTTTGCTGGCTGGCTTCCTGTTGCACGCGCACCACCTGATGCGCGAGGTTCAGGGCTCCCATCAGAACCCAGGTCGAAGTGTCCAGGGCCGACGGAGAACATCCCCATCTTAGCTCATAGGCGTGTTCCATGTCCTGGAACGTCTTCTCCAGCAGGGCCACGGAGCGATCAAGCAGCTCCGGGTCGGCACTGCTCTGGATCTTGAGCGTGCGGCCCAGCAGATGAATGGCGGCCTCCACGGTGGGGGGCACATTGGGGGTAAGGTCGGTCACGTCAATTCCTCAACAGCCTTGAGAATGCTTTCCACCTGCGCACGGATCTCATCGCGCTCCTTGAGCAGAGAGGCCTTCTCGGACTGCAGATCCTCCAGGCGGCGACGGAGGCTATGCAGTTCCTCGTCCACGGAACCCCGATCCTGGCGCAGGTGCTCCAGCTCGTCGCGGAGCTGGTTGCGCTGTTGGATGAGGGCGTGGAGCTTTTCTTCGAGTTGCTTGAGCAGTTCCATGGCGGGCCTCGTCAGATCATCTTACCTAAGCCCGCAGTTCCGCGCCCAGGCTCCTGGCAGCTTCCAGGGCGCACGCGGTCCAGCCGTCCACTTCCTCGCTGGTCAGGGTGCGGTCCATGGCCTGGAAGCGCAGGCGGAAGAGCCAGCCCTGGCGGCCTTCGGGAAGGCTCTTGTGCCGGAAGACATCGACGCATCGCACATCCTGGAAGGTGGAACCCGCCGCTGCGCGGACGCGCGCCTCCATCTCCGACGCCAAGGCACGGTAGGACTGATCCAGATCCACGAGCAGCGACAGATCCCGCTCGACGGTGGGGAACCGGCTGAAGGGCTTGAATGTCGGGATCACGCGATGGGACGGCTTGGGCAGCGCATCCATGGCGACTTCGGCCGCCAGGAAGCCGCCGGGCCATTCGCGCACCTGCACCTGATCGGCTCCCAGTTCGCGCAACACCCCCAGCATATCGGCCACCTGGACCGGCCGGGCCTTGGTGAGGAAATCCTCACCGCCCAGCGTTCCGCCCCACACCAGGCCGAGCGTTCGCGTCTCAATGGGCCCGTTGGGCGTGCTGGTATAGGTCGGCGCGATCTCGAAGAGCCGGACCTCCTTGGCTCCCTGGCGCTGATTCAGCTCCGCCGCCGATTTGAGCGAAGCCAGCAGGGAGGCCCGCATCACCGAGTATTCAACGCCCAGCGGGTTAACCAGGGTTCGCCCTTCCGCAGGATTATCAGGCGCCGCAAAGGCCGCGTCCGCCTCAGGGCGCACGAAGCCCAGGGTGACGGTCTGATGGAAACCCAGGGACGCCAGGCGGCGGGATACGTCCTGACCCTGGATGAAGGCGTCGGACAGGGGCTCCGGATAACCCTCCAGGGAAGGCAGCACCGAGGGGATGCGGTCATAGCCACGCAGGCGCAGCACCTCTTCCGCAAGGTCCTCGGGAATGGCGAGATCATGCCGCCACGAGGGTGGCACCGCCTTCAGGACATCCCCTGTGAGCTCGACACGGCATCCCAGCCGCCCCAGCAGCGCCGCCGCCTCGGCCATCTCAAGCGGCTCTCCAGCGATGCGCTGAAGCGTGGCTACCTGCAAAACAATGGCCGCAGCCGTCGGCCGTTCGGAGCCGGCGGTCCAGACGCCCTTCAGCCGGGCACCAGCCCAGGCCATCAAGCGCTGGGCCAGCAGATCGCGGCCCGTGCGCGCGAAAGCCGGATTCGTGCCGCGCCCGAAGCGATGGGACGCATCCGAATGCAGCCCATGCCTGCGCGCCATGGCGCGCACCACGCGAGGCTCGAAGTAGGCGCTCTCCAGCAGCACGCGGCGGGTTCCGGCATCCACCTTGGTGGAATCGCCGCCCATGACGCCAGCCAGGGCGATCACGCCGGAATCGTCTGCGATGCAGAGGTCTTCGACATTCAATGTCCGTTCCACACCATCCAGCGTCACCAGCTTTTCCCCTGCCCTGGCTCGCCGCACGACGATGCCGCCGCGCAGCTTGTCCGCATCGAAGGCATGGGTGGGATGCCCATAGCGGTGCAGCAGTTCGTTGGAGGCATCCACAGGCGCGAGGTTCTTGGCATTGGTGCCCATGGAAGCAAGGAAGGCCTGCGCCGCCGCCGGGGTGGCCTGGTCGCCCAGTTCCAGGATCGCCGTGGCGTACAGCGGGCAGGCGGGATCTTCCAGACGCACCGAAAGCAGCGCCTCGCCTTCATCGAGCGCGGGCACCGCCAGCGGCGACAGTTCGGCGGAGAGCTTGGCCGCCACATCGCGGGCCAGTCCTCGGTGGGACATCACATCGCCGCGATTGGCCGTGACATCCACCTCCAGCACCGTTTCCCCGTTCACCTGCTCCACCGCGTCCACGGGAAAACCAAGTCCCGCCAGCAGCTCGCACAGATCCACCGTGCCACGCCCCCCAAGGGCGGGCAGTTCGCATTCAAGGGCCTTGATCTCGATGCGCATCAGTAAAGCCCCCCCATCTCATTCAAGAACCGCTGATCATTTTCGAAGAAGAGCCTCAGGTCCGGCGTCTGGCTGACCATCATCGCGATGCGCTCCACGCCCATGCCAAAGGCGAAGCCGCTCCAGACCGAAGGATCGATGCCCGCATAGGCGAGCACATTGGGGTGCACGAGTCCCGCCCCCAGCAGTTCCACCCAGCCCGAGCCCTTGCAGACGCGGCATCCGCCGCCGCCGCAGAGCGGGCAGCGCACATCCACCTCACAGCCCGGTTCCACAAAGGGAAAATAGCTGGGACGGAAGCGAACATCCGCGCCCTCGCCGAACAGCGCCTTCATGGCGTAGGCCAGCGTTCCCTTGAGGTGATGCATCCCGATGCCGCGGCCCACCAGCAGACCCTCGACCTGGTGGAACATGGGGCTGTGCGTGGGATCGACCTCGTCCTTCCGATAGACGCGGCCCGGCGCGAGAAAGCGAATGCCACCCTTGGCTTCGATCTGCGGCGCGAGCCGCTTCAGGCCGCGCACCTGCACCGGGCTGGTGTGGCAGCGCAGCAGCAGTTCGGGGTGCTGCGCGAAGTAGAAGGTGTCCGAGCTGGAGCGGGCGGGATGATCCTCGGGAATGTTGAGGCCATCGAAATTGTTGCCTTCGGTCTCCACCTCGGGGCCTTCCTCGACGTGGTACCCCAGTGGCCGGAAGACTTCCACCAGACGATTCATCAACCGATTGAGCGGATGCAGCGCGCCGTGGGCCGGCAGCGGCGGAGGTAGGTCTGGATCCCAAGCGGAAGCCAGGGACGTGCGGCGCTTGCGGGCCTCTTCCAGCTCGCCCTGGCGGCTCTTGAGCGCTTCTTCCCACTGGTTCTTGAGCGCGTTGATGGCCGCGCCCAGATCGCGCTTCTGCTCCTTGGGAGCGGTCTTCAACAATTCCATCAGGCGCGCGGCATGGCTGCCCTCGCGCCCCACGAAGGCGCCCTTCAGGCGCAGCAACGCATCCAGATCCGTGCAGGCCGCGACCTGCCCGGGAAAGGCCGCACTGGCTTCGATGACTTCAGAGGGCAGGAGAGGGTTTTCCATGGCATTCCCGTAAACAGAGAAAGGCCGCGAATGCGGCCTTTCGGATCTGGTGCGACTCGTTTGTGCGTTCGCTTCAGCCCTTGGCCGTGGCCACGAGCTTGCTAAACGCCTCGGGATTGCGGACGGCGAGGTCCGCGAGAATCTTGCGATCCAGGGTCACGTTGGCCTTCTTCAGACCGCCCATGAACTTGGAGTAGCTGAGGCCGTTCTGCTCAGCGGCCGCGCCGATACGGACGATCCACAGGCGACGGAACTCCCGCTTGCGCACCTTACGGTCGCGGTAGGAGTAGAGCAGGGCCTTCTCAACGGCTTCCTTCGCGCTGCGATACAGGCGACTCTTGGCGCCGTAGAAGCCCTTGGCGAACTTCAGCATCCGCTTGCGGCGCTGAACGCGTTTAAAACCACGTTTAACACGAACCATGGCGTTTCCTTTCCTGGGGGCCGCTTCATCGAAGCGTTAGGGAGCCCCGTCGGGGGTGGCCTCAGCCACCGGGGTTAAAACAAATCACGCGTAAGGAAGCATCTCGCGCACACGATCGAGATCGGACTTCGACACCATGCCGCCCATATCAAGCTGGCGCTTGCGCTTGGCAGACTTGCTGGTGAGGATGTGGCGCTGGTGCGAACAGCCGCGCTTGAACTGACCGCTGCCGGTCTTCTTGAAGCGCTTGGCCGCGCCCTTGTGGGTCTTGAGCTTGGGCATTGGATACCTCTCAGGCTTGATTGGGTTCCAAGGTAGTGGCCTCGGAAGGCTTGGCCACCTTGGGTTTCTTGGCTACGGTTTCCACCGAGCGGGGAGCGATGATCGCATGCATATCGCGACCTTCAATGCCGGCCGCCTTCTCGACGAGACACTTCTCGGCGACGCGGGCAAGCACATCCTCAATGATCCGGTAACCGATATCGCGGTGAACGACCTCGCGACCTCGGAACATCACGACGACCTTTACTTTGTCTCCTTCTTCAAGGAAACGAAGGATGTGCTTCAGTTTGAATTCAAAATCATGGTCATCCGTGCGTGGGCGGAATTTCACTTCCTTCAGCACGATATTCTTTTGTTTTGCGCGGGCGGCATGTTCCCGCTTAGCTTCCATGAACTTGTACTTGCCATAGTCCATGATTCGGCAAACCGGAGGGTTCGCGGTGGGGGAAACCTCCACCAGATCAAGCCCTTTGTCTTCGGCGATCCGGATCGCAGCCGACGGGGTCATGACGCCAAGCTGTGCTCCATCTTCGTCAATGACGCGAACCTCAGCGGTTCGAATGCCATCGTTGATGCGTGTCTCAGTCGCTCGGATACAGTCCTCCCAAACAGAACAAGGAATCTGATCTTACCAGTGAAGCATGGCTTCACCAAGCGAAGATCATCGAATTCGCAGTCGGATTTCTTCTCGAATCCGCTCAAAAAAGGCTTCTACAGATTGAACGCCCAGATCGCCCTGATGGCGATGGCGCACGGAAACGGAGTTTGCCGCCGCTTCCCGATCTCCTAGCACCAGCATGTAAGGGATCTTCTGCATCTGAGCATCGCGGATCTTCGCGTTCACCTTCTCGTTGCGCAGATCCAGCTCGACCCGCAGTCCCAGGTTCCGTGCCTGTTCGTAGATCGTCTGGGCAAAGCCGTGGACGCGCTCCGTGATCGGCAGGATCGTAACCTGAACCGGGGCCAGCCAGGTGGGGAACGCACCCGCACAGTGTTCGATCAGGATCCCCATGAAGCGTTCCAGGCTGCCGAGGATCGCGCGGTGAAGCATGACGGGCGTGCCTTCACTGCCGTCGGGCTTCACGTAGGTGAGCCCAAACCTGGCGGGCATGGAGTAGTCCACCTGCAGCGTTCCCAGCTGCCAGGGACGCTTCAGCGCATCCAGCACCTGGAACTCGATCTTCGGGCCATAGAAGGCACCTTCGCCGGGGTTGATATGGAAGTCGAGCCCAGCGTCCTTCATGCCTTCGGCCAGGGCCGCCTCGGCGTGATCCCAGACCTCGTCCGAACCCAGGCGCTTTTCAGGTCGGGTGGAGAGCGCCACGCGCACCTCCTCGAACCCGAACGTCTTGTAGACATCCATGATGAAATCGAAGAATGAGGCCATCTCCGCCTTCATTTGGTCCGGCGCACAGAAGATGTGGGCATCGTCCTGGCAGAAGGTGCGCACGCGCGTCAATCCCTGGGTCACTCCGCTGCGCTCGTAGCGATGCAGGCGACCGAAGTCCGCATAGCGGATGGGCAGTTCGCGGTAGCTGTGCTTGGCCGTGCCATAGATGAGGCAGTGGCTCGGACAGTTCATGGGCTTGAGGGCGTACTCCCGCTCCTCGACCATCGTGAAGTACATGTTTTCCTGATACTTCTCATAGTGGCCCGAGGTCTTCCACATGCTGACATCCAGCGCCTGCGGCGTGATCACCTCGCTGTAGCCCTGGCGCGCATAGAGACCGCGCATGTAATCGACCAGCTCGTTGTAGACCGTGGCCCCCTTGGGGTGGAAGAAGGGCGAAGCAGGGGCTTCGGGATGGAAGGAGAAGAGCCCCAATTCCTTGCCCAGCTTGCGGTGATCCCGCGCACGAGCCTCCTCCAGACGCTTCAGATACTCGTCGAGTTCCTTCTGCGTGTGGAAGGCGGTGCCATAAATGCGGCAGAGCTGCTCCCGCTTTTCATCGCCCCTCCAGTAGGCCGCAGCCGTATTCAGGAGCTTGAAGGCCTTGAGCTTGGAGGTGCTGGGCACATGGGGGCCGCGGCAAAGATCGTAGAAATCGCCTTGCTTGTAGGTGCTGAGGGTTTCACCGGCGGGAATGGCCGAGACCAGTTCGACCTTCAGGTGCTCGCCCATGCCCTCGAACCGGGCGATCGCGGCTTCCCGCGAAAGCTCTTCGCGCTGGACGGGGATCGCATCTGCGGTGATGCGGCGCATCTCGTCCTCAATGGCGACGAGATCTTCCGGCGTGAAGAACTTCTCCACAAGGAAGTCGTAGTAGAAGCCATCCTCAATCACGGGGCCAATCCCAACGCGCGTTCCAGGGAACAGGCGCTGCACGGCCTGGGCAAGCAGATGCGCCGTGGAATGCCGGATCAATTCAAGGGACCCCGGATCCTTGGATGTGACGATGGCCACTTTGACACCATCGGTCAAAACGGTGTTCAGATCCCGCATCACGCCATCCACGCGCACCGCGAAGGCTGCATCCAGCAATCGCGCCCCGATGCCCGACGCCAAATCAACTCCAGTGGCGCCATCCGGCAACTCGCGAATGGAATCATCAGGAAGCTTGACATGGATGGACATGGATCTCCTCGTCTCAAAACACTCAGTTTAACGAGATTTATCGAAATCAGAACCCTATGTATAAGCACGACAAAGCCCCCACAGAATTTGTGGGGGCTTTGTTTAG
>Ga0116170_10003838_pt1 | contig 13984 bp, 6 predicted proteins | sample AD_JPNHW1_MetaG_FD_89797 | JGI IMG/M metagenome (GOLD analysis project Ga0116170, IMG submission 89797) | Active sludge microbial communities of municipal wastewater-treating anaerobic digesters from Japan - AD_JPNHW1_MetaG | ecosystem: Engineered > Bioreactor > Anaerobic > Digestate | place...
CAGAAGCGCGTAATGCTGAATCGTCTGGTTGGCCCACGCGCCCTGCAGCGAATCGAAACGGCAGCCCGCGAGCCCGTTGGTCGCGAGATAGGCGAAGTCGGCCGTGGCGTTCCGTCCGAAGTCCATCGGGAAATTCGCGCCCGCGAGCATGTAGTTCGGGCGGAAAAACATCTCATCGGCCCCGGCCTTCCGCCAGGCGTCCCACTCGCGGCGGATGAGCGCGCTGTCGTCCTCGTGATACGGGAAATACGTGCGCGGCACGTACTCGATCGTCACGCCGGGGGAGATCTTCACGTGCTTGGGGCCTTCGGCGTAGTTCGAATACCCGTAACCGATCACGCGTGTGCCGTGGTCGACCTTGCGCGCCTCCGCGAGAACCTGATTGTAGAAATACGCGTACCGGTCCGAAACGTCCGGCGGCGTCGGCTTCGTGCGGTCGCAGCCGAGCTGTCCCCAACGGACGTCGCAGAGCCGCCAGAACCGGTTCCCGCAGGTGAGCGGATCCCTGCCGCTGCCGTTCCAGAAATCGCACGCCGCGAACCGGTCGCTCGGCGCGTCCAGGGCGCGGCATCTCGCGCATGTGCACATGCCCGGCGAATCGTTCTCGCAACACACGAGATAAGGCTCCCTTTCCCCAAGATCCCCGCGTTTTTCGCGCCAGTCCTCCGCGATCTGCTTCCAGAGCCCCGGTTCGGAGACGCACATCGTGACGGACGCGCCGGAGTCGTCGCCTTTGAGCGGCTCACGCTTGCCGTTGGGAAGCAGGTTGAAAAACTCCGGATGTGTCTTGCCGAAACGCTCCCAGTATTTCTGGAACGAGTGGCCGCCCGGCAACTTCCGCCGCGAGCCCATGCGATGCCGGATCAGGAATTTCGCCACGTCCTTGTAGTACTTCTCGCGCGCTTTCGGATTCCTGAAACCGATGAAACCGTCCTTCGGAGCTTCCGGGCAGGCCCCGTAAAAGAGCCGCATGCCGATCGGCTCGACGCCGCCTCGGTCGATCGCGCCAAAGGCGAGGTCCGGCCTTTTCGGGATCACCTCTCCCTTCTCGCCTGGCCAGATCCATCTGACGCCGCAACTTTTCGTGAGAAAATCGTACACCGCGTAGAGCGTGCCGTGGCAGGCCCCCGCCCAGCCGTCGCCCAGCCTGCCGCAGTCCCGGTCGCCGCCGAGGAGGTAGAGCCCGTTCCCCTCTGTCTTCACGCGCCGTTCCTCGAGTTCGAACGGTTTCTCCCGCAGTCCGGCCTTCTTCGCGGCTTCCGTCGCGCCGACAAAGAAATGATACGGTTTTCCCGACAGATCGGCCTTGTCTTCGGTGACGATGCCGAAGCCGCGTCCGACGATCCTGTCGAGGTGGTATTTGAGTTCTTCCGCGGCGTATTTCTCCGTCGCCCCGGCCTTGGCGGGAATCACGATGTCGGCCTTGAGAACCTCCTTTTCGGCGACCGTGAATACCGTCTTCGGGTACGGTTTGAAATTCCCGCATCCGGCGACTGCCGACACCGCCCATAGAATCAGCGCCGTTTTCTTGCCCATTTCACGCGTCCGCAGAAAATCGAGCAGTTCTGAATCCTTGACGCTTGAAGCAACCAATGCCGGTACCCGCCCCATTACGGTCGTTTTCATGTTTTTCCCTGCCTGTGTGGTTTTATCGCATTTCCCCTTACCGAGTAAGGTAACAAAAAAAATCCGGCTTGGGCAAGTCAAAAAATATAAAAGTTAATAAAAATAGTGATATAATTAAATTAATTATATATTAATTAACCATGCCCCATACCGCAACTGACCCGGCCACTCATTGTGCCGCATAGGGTCGATTTCCAACTCCGCGGCGAGACACATCTTCGCCGCATCGCCCGCGGGGATCGCAATTTCATTCACACCGCATTTGAGCGCATGAACCGGGAACTTCAGCTCCGCAGCGAATTTCGCCGTCACCGGATATTGGATCCAACTTGACACCGAAACGTCCGCAACGTCACTCGGCATGACGCCATTCAAGCGCACGCCTTTGAGGAACGCTTCATCCGCCGGCCCCGCGAAAGCGAGACGCACCGCCGCACGGCCCTGCCTGGGGGGCTGGCCGATTCCGATTGCAACCGTTCGCGGTTTGTCGAGCGTAACGGGGAAATCAAGGTCTTCGAATTTGGGATCGGGCCAATCGCGATAGCTCTTCGGATAGACGCGCTTCCCGGCTTCGGCCATTCCCGGAAGCGTTTCGCCATCGAGCACGGCATCCCACACGCCGTTCGTCTCGGGAACATAGAAGAGATTGAAGAAATAGAGTCCCTTCGCGCCTTCGGCGAACATCTTTTCGCCCCACGCGCGGTATTCCGGTACGGTCAGCGGCTGGGAACGGCCGCCCTTCACGTTCACCTTGCGGACGTTCGAGTCACACCCGGGGATCACCTTCACCTTGGAGTTGACGGCGGCTACCTGCTTCTCCCACTCGCGAATCGGGATATCCCAATCGACGGAATAGAAGTCGTTACAGGGGACGATCAAGTCGACAAGTCCCTCTTTCGCCCACTCCACCGCATCAAGGCCGAAGTGGAGGCCGCCCTTGCGCGTCGTTGGAACACGTACGGAAACCCCCACAGGATGGCCTCGCCGCAGCGCGGCGGCATTCGCGAGCCGGCGCACCTCGCGCATGAATTCCGTCATAAAGCGGGCATCTTCTCGCTCACGCCCTTCCTTCAAAACCGACGTGCCACGCATCCAGTCGCACTCGAAGCCGTCCACGTCGTAACGTTCGAGAAGCTCCTTCACGTAGGCGAGGTAATAGTCACGCACTTCCTTATGCGCATAGTCGAAGACGTAGTCGCCCCAGCGCCAGCTGCCTTCCTGCACGGGCGTCGTCACGCGCCGGAACTCAGGATGTGCGCGCCAGAAACGGCTAAGGGCACAATAACTCGGAGTGGTGACGAAATGCTGGTCGTTCATGCGCATCGTGATCCAGGGCGAAACCCCCTTTTCGCGGCAACGCGCGATCCAGATGGCATACATGTCGATGCCGCGTTCATGGAGCGTTTTACCTGCCGCGCAGCGTCCGTCCGGCTTCACGAACGGCTCGTCCAAAGCAGTCCAGATGGGCTCGATCGATTTCGTATCGATATTGGAACGCATCGCGTTGGGGCACATGAAGAAGTGCGTCACCGTGCCGCGGCACACCTCGTCGATATATGCCCTGAACGCCTCCACGGGACGTACGGCAAGGTAATGGCTGTCATCCTCGTTGAAGATGACCATCGGTTTCTCCGGCACGCGCCTGTCCGCAAATTCCGGGACGGGAATCAGCCGCCCCGTCCACCGACGGTTCTTCTTTTCTTCCGCTGGCGAGAGAAGAACGCTGTGCGCCTTCCAAAGCTTCCCGTCCAAAACGAGCATCCCCTCGGCCGTATTGACCGGCTCGCGCCCGAGGCACGGAATCGGTCCGCCGTCACGCGCCTTCTGTGATGAGACGATATCCTTTACCGCCACACGCAAAACGCACGGCGGATGAAGATCATCAGGGTCGTCGGAGCCATAACACCCGAGCAACAGCTCATCGCCGAAGCGAAGAATCGTCTGGACGCCGAGATTCGTCCACCCGCTTTTCACCAGACGGCATGTCCGGAACTTGAAAGCGGGTGAATACTCGAAGAGATAGTTATACTCACTGCGCTTCGGCGCGCTGGAAATCACCCAAAAGCTGCCCTCACACCATTCGATCCCGTTATTGCACCACACCGCCTCCGGCGTCGGATATTTTTTCACGCACGCAAGCGTGGCGGCGTTGAAGGCCCACACCTCGTCGCCGCGTCGAACGCCACCTTCGCCTTCGCGGTTCATGCCCAAGAACACCGTGCCGTCCCTGCAGCAAAGATCGCCCATGTGGCCTTCGCTTCTTGCGATTTCGGCCTTGCCGAGCACCTTGCCCCCGAAGTCGGTTTTGACGAGTACGGTGGTGAAGCTCCAGAAGAGGTTGTTGCCGTCCGTGGCGACGCCCTGCAAGTGCCAGGGATAGTCGCCCGCGCAGATGACCTCCGAGGGCGTCGCCACTGCGGACAGACAAAGGCACGCGCAGCCGAGCGCAAGCGCCGCCACCGTCAGATTCCATCTCATGTGTCCAACCCCGATCACGAAACCTCCGGTCTCAGTTGACGAAGAACGTCGTGCCGGAGGCGAAGGCACTGAACACAACCGGCTCGCCGTATGTCGTCCGTTCGCCGTCCGACACCGCGAGCCGCAGCACGTAGTCCCCCGGCTTGCGCGCGGTCACCAGAGTGGCGACCGCCGAGGGATCCGCAATGGAAATTTTCGCCGCGTCGCCGGAGACCACATCCCACTTGTACGCCAACGCCGAGCCGGCCGGCAGTCCGTCGTCCCCCGCCAATGCGGCAAGCGTTGTCGCCCGGTACGCCGCAACGCGGAAGTCGCCGCCGCCCACGGCCGGCGCGAAGTTGCCGTGGAAAGGAACCGCGCCAAGATACGCGATCTCGTTCGGCGAAAGCCTGCGACCGTATACGCGGATTTCGTCGATGACGCCCGGGAAGTGACGCGAGAGGAGATTGCCCTCGCCGTCCACGTAGTAACCTGTTCCGTTGTTGAGACTCGCGGGTGCCTGGTCCGGGGTCTCGGCGTAGGAGAACCCGCCGATGCAGAGCGTATCCGTATTGCCCAATGCACGGCCCGTGGTGAGCGCGCCGGATTTTTCCCCGAGTTTTACGCCGTCCACCCACACTTCGCTCGTCATGCCCGCCTTGCGGCCGACCTGCGCCACCACGTGAACCCACCTGTTCGTGAAGTTCGTGCCCGGCCCGGCGAACCTGAGTTGACTGATCGGCGACCCGTATCGGCCCACCTGATAGAGCGTGAAGTCCGTCCCGCCGTCTTCGCAGTTGTACCAGATGCCGAAGTTGTATTTGACGTGCACAAGCGCCGCCGCCTTGGTCGCGTTCGTGTCGGCCCCGTCGTGGTACAGCCACATGCTGAACGTGCGGTAGTATTCGTTCGTCACCAGTGTCCCAGCCCCGCTTTCCCCGTTGGCCGCGTCATTGACGATACCACAGCTCGCTTTGGCATACGCCTTGAAACCCGTCGTTTTGATCGCATAACCGGAAAGGCCGGGGTCACGACGCATCGCGACGTCGCTCACACCCTCGGCAACCGCATAGCCGCCGCTCACCTTATCCGTATAGGCGTCGTCCACCGGCCAGTAGGCGAGCAGGCCGTTCGTGACGCCTGCCGTCGTAGCGGCTGTGTCCACAGTGACGGTGACGTCGGCGGAAGCCGCCTTTTCGCCGTTCTCGACCGTGCACCTCAAGACGTACGTCCCCGCCGCGGAGAACATGGCCAGCGTCTTCGCGCCCGCAGGACGAAACCACACGCCGCCGGGGCCGCTCACGCCCTTCCAGGAGATTCGCGTCGCCGCACCGGCCGGATCAGAAACCGTCGCCGTGAGCGCCACGGCGAAGTCGCCCGGCTGAGGCGTCTCGGCCGCAACCCCGACGGCCGGCGGCTGCGTGATCGCGGAAGACGCCGCGCGCGTCACGGTCACTTCGTCGTCCGAAACATCGCCGAGCGTCGTTTCCGTTTTGAGGCGGAACGTGTAGGCTCCCGTCACGGGCAATGTCACGCGCGTCACGGCCCCCTCCGGCGATTCGATCCCCGCGCCTTCGCCGCCCGCGGGCGCGGAGACGAGTTCCCAGCCGACAAAGCCCGCGTAGCCTTGCCGGATTCCGGCGCCGGCCGAACTGTCGCCAACCGTCCCGCGCAACATGACCGTTCCGGCGGTCGTCGTGAAATCGGCGCCGGCGTCCACTTCCGCCGCGCCACGGTAGAGTGCGCGGATCTCCTCCGCCGAAAGCGCCTTCGCGTAGAGACGGTAGTCCCAGACGGCGCTGCGGATCGCGCGAGCGACGTCCTTGCCCGAATTGCAGAAAATGATTTGGGTTCCTTCAGGGGTCTCGGCGATGGACGGCGGGCAAAGATCGGCGAGCGACGTACCGCCGCCCGCGTATTCCCCGTTCATGTAGGCGCGGGGCGTGAGCGTGTAATTACCCGTCTCCGCGTCCCGGGCATAGGTGACCGTGTACGCGATATGCGACCATTCGTTCGCCTGGCGCACCGCCCCAGAGGTGATGAGACTCATGGTGCCTCCACTGGCTTTGGAGGCGATGACCTGCAAATAGTTGCCGGACGTGTTGGCGGCGGGGTTGCCCAGATTCACCCATATGCTGCCCCGGGCCCAGAGGCGCGCGCCGTTTTCCGTATCCATCGCCGGATCGCGTTTCACCCAGCACGAGATCGTGAAATCGGTAACCCCGGGCTGATTGTTCGTCGCGGCACCCCATGCATAGACGCCGTCCGCCTGCTTGCCGCCCGCGAAAAAGAGCGCGTTCGCACCGTTGATCCCGTTCGTCACGTACACGCCCGGACCGAGCAGCATCGCAGTCCCCGTCCCCGAGATGTCGGGCGTCGTGCGGACGCCACCGTCGACGTCGATACGTTCCATCGGCCAGCGGCCAATCATCCGCTTGGGGAAACGCTTGTCTTCTTCATCGAACAATTCCTTCACATGCGCGGCGCTAAGCGCCGAATCGTGGAGACGCAACTCGTCGATGAACGCATTGACACCGCGCGTGAACGACGGGATGTTGCCGAGATGACAGACAACGGCCGAAGAATAGAAGGGGCCGGCGAGTTGCACGTTTTCCTGGCGGACGTATTCCGCGCCGTCCAGATACATCACGTAATGGCAGACCGGATCACCGTCGCCGTTCGTTTCGCCGGTATCTTCGAGCGTGATCGCGTAATGGTTCCACACGCGGCGCGTCACGTTGGTCGCGCCGAAATAGGCGCTGGCCGTGCGGCCGAACATCATCGGAATGAATCCACTCTCCCCGAAACCCCAATGGACATTGAAGCCCGACCAGTGCGAGAAAAGATACGGCATTGAATTGGTGGAGGCGCCAAGGGGGCCATCCGTCTTTTCGCGGCACATCCAGAAGGAAAGCGTACGGCTCTTGAGCGCGGGACAGGAGAACGTGCCGTACGAACCTTCCGAGCCCGTCAGGTAGAGCGCCTTGCCGCCCAAAAGGCCATTCGTGAGATAACAGTCGGCCCCGAGTGTCAGGTCATGCCCGTTGCCGGACTCGTCGAGGATCTTGCCGTCCTCGACCTTGTCCATCTTCCAGAAGGCAAGAGGATTCGGCACCGTGGCCGACGCCATCGCCGCGCACAGCGCAAAAAGCGCAAAACACGTCTTCTTCATTTCCATTTCCTTTCCTTTTACCGTGAAAAAGAATCTTGCTGCCGAGCGGCGCGGAAAACGTCTTGTTGCCGGCTTCCTCTTCCACCCCCATTCACGTTTCTCAAGGCGTCACTTCGAGTTCGCAGGCAACAAGGGAAACGGGGAAGCCCTTTGCCGTCTTGGCGGGACCGAGGGTGACGCAATTCACACCCTTCGCGAGCGCGGAAAACGGGAACGCCAAACGGATGGCGGCGGGCGCCTTCGTTTTCGGGTCAAGCCAGGGGTGAAGCGGCGCGTCTGCAATGGAAGACGGCGCAACGCCATTGAGCCGCACGGTCTTGCGGGCCTCGTCGCCGAAAATGCCGTCAAACGCCAAAAGGAGTTCGACGTTCCCGGCTTCCGGCGGCGTGCCGGTACGGATCGCGAACGCGAAGTTTTCCGTGAGCCGCTTGGGGAGCTGCTTATCCATGAGTTCCTCCGGCGCGCATTCGCGGTGGGAAACGGGATAGGCCCGCTTCGCGGCGGCGACGGCATCCGGCGCGAAACCGCCGTCCAGCATTGCGTTCCAGACCATGGACGTTTCGGCGAAATGGAACGGATTGAAGAGGTAGACGCCGGGCGAGCCCTGCGAATACTGGGCGTCGAGCCAGCCGCGGTATTCTTCGAGCGTGAGCAGTTGGCGTCCGCTGCCGACGTAGTCTTTGACGACGCCCGAATCAAGCCCGGGGATGACCGTGACAGCGGGATTCACGGCATGAATGCGTTTTTCCCAGTCCGCATAATCCATGTTGAAATCGACCGTACCGAAGAAGTTGCACACGACGAGCCAGTCGATGAGCCCCTCTTTCGCCCAGAGAACGGGGTCCGTGCCGAGCGCGAGCGCGGCGCCGTAAGCGGTGGTCACCCGGCAGCCGATTTTAACGGGATGGCCGAGACGCTTCGACGCTTTGTCGGCGGCCTTGCGCGCCTCACGCACCACTTCCGTGAGGTAATGCGCGTCTTCCTTTTCGCGCCCCGGAGCAAGATGGTAGGGGAAACGCATCCAGTCGAGTTCGAGTCCATCCACGTCGTACTTTTCAAGCAGTTCGCGGATGTAACCGATATGTTCTTTCCGAACGATTTCGTGCGCGTAGTCGAACGCGTACTTGTGCCAGTCGCCGCCCGTGTAACCAGGCACGCGGCGCGTCTCGGGCATCGTCCGCCACGTGGTGGAAAGCGAACAGAACGACGGATCGGTTGGCGAATGGATGTCGTTCATCCTCATCGTGAGCCAGGGGGAAACCCCCTTCTCGCGGGCACGGCCGGACCAGATGGCGTAGGGATCGATGCCGTTGTCATTGAGCCACTTAGCGGTCGGAGCCCAGCCGGGCTTTTTCCACGGCTCTTCGAGCGCCTTCCAGACCGGTTCGAGGGATTGGGAGGGAATGTTCGAGCGCATCGCGTTCGGGCACATGAAAAAATGCGTCACAGCCCCGCGGCAGACCGAGTCGAAGTATTCGGCATACTTCGCCGCCGGCATCTTGCGGAGCATGTGCGAATCGTCTTCGTTGAAGACAAGAATCGGTTTTGCGGGCATCGCGGCGGCGCCCGGCGACACCAGTTTCTTCGCCGCCGGACCGCATCCGGCAACCACCGCCAGCACGGCAAGCCCATTGATCAAACGTCTCTTCATCTCACCTCCTCAACATTACCGCCCTGCGCTCACCGCGCAGCCTGTCCCTTCTTTGCGATGCCGACATGCGCCCTAAGCGTTAAATTTATAGTCGATTAGAAGTTCACGGAAGTGCAAATTATAACTTTAACGATTTTTTGTATGCCAACAGGGGGTTGAAATCACTTTTCCCATTCGGACGGGACACATCCCGTAACGGCTTTGAATTGGTTGGAGAAATGTTGGGAGGAAGAAAAACCGAGACGGTCAGACACAACCGCGACAGGAATCGACTTGGCCAACATTTCCTTTGCTTTGATGATCCGCTGCGCAAGATGAAACGCATGTGGCGGCAAGCCAGTAAGCCGTTTGAAACGGTTCAGAAGGTTACTTGGCGAGAGCCGCGTCATTTCCGCAAGCCGATCAAGCGGATATTCGGCTTCTGGATGTTCGCGTATCTCCATGATGATGCGTTCCAGACGGATCTCTGGCCTTTCCCTCGGCGATACGGAAGCCGCATCAACAATGGCAAGCAGAAGCGCGAGTGCCGTTGCCCGCAAACGCAAGGATCGCGCCGGTGTGCCTATCGGCAACGAGTCATACTGTTGGATGAGTTTCCTGAAGAGTCGCCGTATGTCATCCGAACCATTGAAAAGCCGGTTTGGCAAATGCGTTAACTCATGAATGAGCGACCGGGCTTCTTTAGGCGGCAGACCAAGAAGAGGGTCATTCGCTTTGGGAATCCTGAACAGAATCCAGTATTTGCTCATTCCTTTCGGATAGGCCTTGAGCCGGTGAATGTCCTTCGGGCCTGAAACGAACACAAAACCGGGTTTAAACGGATACGTTCGGTCATGGGCCTCAAACTCCAAATCACCCCGAAGACAAAGTGTTACTTCGAGGCATTCATCATGAACATGAAACGGTGGTTGTTCCCATTTGCGTCGATAACAATCGAACCCTATCACCGGCAGACAGTAAATCCCGTCTTTTTCCAGCGAGAGAACCCGCCTTTCCGGCGTATCCATGTAGTCAAATGACAGTTTTAGTGGAGCCCGTTTTTTCATCTGGTTTTCCCTTGCTTTTGAATGACAACATACGCCCGAAGGAAGAATGTACATGAAATAATTATGGTGAAATTTTACACTTCCCCAACATGCCCAGCTGATAAAATTTAACTTTCAAAAAAAAGGGCGCGCCTTCCGGTCGCACATTCCGAAGCCCTGTACACCAGTCCTATGGCCGCGATAACCCCTATACGGAGGCACCGGACAACCTCCGTCCGCGGTCGCCCGGTCTGCAAGCCTCCCCCCCCCCTCCTTGTTCGAAACCCTGAGCACAAAATGCGCCTTGCCCGAGGCCGAGTTCTTCACCTCGAAGTTCTCGTCCTTCTCCCCGTACATCTCGCTGGTCAGGATCACCTGGTTGTTGCCGGCCTTCAGGTTGAACATGAAGTTGCCGTTATTGGACTTCTTCGGTTCGTAGGCCATGCGTGACGCCCCTTCCCGTTTTCCCTCGCAAACGGAACAGCGCACCGTATGCACCAACCCGTCAACAGTATCTTACCCCCGCCCACCAAATAACGCCATGCCTTTTTGCCCGATTTCCTGATTCGGGGGTTGACTGTTTCTGCCCCTTGCGCACATAATGCGTCAAACATTGGAAAGAAACGCTTCGGACAATTTTGTGGGATACCAGTTCCGGAATGCAAAGCATGACAAGGAGTTAATGCGATGAAAATCCGTTTTAATGGTTCAACGTTTGCCTTGTGCTGTGCCGTCGGGATGGCGGCTTCTCCTGCCTGTTTGGCGCAGACGCTGAATCAGTTTATAGGAACCGGAGATTGGAGCGAAACGAATAAATGGACGCTCCTGCATCTCCCGGATACAACGGAAGTCGCCCGGATCTCAGGCTCCGCCACACTGACCAATACGCCGCCGGCCGTGGCGGAACTCAGGGTATATGACTTCTTGGATATTTCGGGAACCGACACGTGGGTCACCGCCAATAAGGTGACGGTCGGTTATAACAGCGGCGCCGCCATAACGGGACGCCTGACGCAGGCGGGCGGCCGTTTCACATCGAACGGGGATTTTCTGATCGGCAACCTCGGCAGCGGCGGGATCTGGGCTTCATCCGGCATCGCCTCTTTCACCGGCACGGAGGTCGCGCTGGGATCACGAGCGCTTTCCATCGGCTGCGCCATCATACCCGAGCGTTTTGGAACGTATATCCACCGCGGCGGCACCCTGACCTGCGGGAATATCGCAATCGGCGCAGGCGGGTCGTCTGGCAGTGCCTATTTTGAGGACCTCAATACCCTGACCTGCGGGAATAATATCACACTCGGCGCAAGCGGGTCGTCAGGCAGTGCCGATTTCGACGGGATCAACGCCTCTGCCTCCTCACTCATTGTTGGAGATTCCGGCCGCGGCATGTGCCATATGACGGGAACTGTGTTCAGCAGCAGTGTCATGGTCGGGAACACCAATAACGCGGTCGGCACATGCGGCCAGCTCACCATGGAAGACACTCTGTTGGGGCGCTTGCCGACGACAGGAGTCATTTTAGGCAACTTTTTCGGCACAACCGGGATTGTGTCGATGAGCGGCGGTTCCGTCACGGGCAGTGTCACCATCGGATCTTACGGTCACGGCGTATTCAGCAACATTGCCGGACGGGTTTACGGGAACAACTTCTTGACCGCGGTAAACGGGGACACCTCGTCCGGCTATGCCTATCTGGGTCCCGGCTCCTATACGGAATCCACGGTCAATGCGCAAGCCGGGCGTATGGGAAACGGGACGATCGACGTTTACGGCACCTTTGTGACAACAAACCTATCGGAGATGTATGTGGGACACAAAGCGTCCGCCACCGGTGTCATGAACCTCTACGAAGGGGGGATGATCATTTCCAGAAGGATCGTTGTGGGATACTACGGAACCGGAACATTCCATATTGCCGGCGGTGTCGCCAAAATACTGGCTGCCGGCAATTTCCCTATGGGATCAACCGCCGGGTCCCTCGCTACGGTGACGCTGTCGGGGGGACGCCTCGAAATACATAACGTGTCGCCTGGCGCCGGGACAGAAATTTTCCATTTTGACGGCGGCACGTTGGCCACGTCGGCGAGCCGGACCGACTTCATGGGCAGCTTAGCGACCGTGGACGTGTTGACAGGGGGCGCGAAAATCGAGGCGAACCATGCGATCACCATGAGCCAGACGATCACGCATGACGTGGCTGACCCGACGGGGTTGACCAAGGACGGCGGGTTGTTCAAGGACGGCACCGAGAAGCTGACTATGACCGGCGCGCTCTCGTTTAACGGCGACCTCCGCGTGGAGGCGGGGACGCTGGATCTTGCGGGCGCCACTTACACGCCGGGAGCCGACGCGGGCCTGGGGGGCGGCGGCACGCTGATCCCGAAAAACGGGGCTTTCACGGTGAACGGCGCCGTCGCGCCGGGCACGACCAATGGAACGGGAATGCTCACTGTTCAGGGCTCCCTGACAGTAAACGGCGAGACGCTCATCACGTTGAGCGGGGACGGCGAGACCTGCGGCGCGCTGAACGTGACCGGCACGCTCGTGTTCGGAGCGGGAAGCACACTGGCCTTCGCCAATCCGGATGCGTTCAAAAAGAAAACCAACTACACCTTCGTGACGGCGGGAACCCTCACCGGTCTGCCCGAGGTCACAAACCTGCCGCCGGCCTGGACGCTGAAAGCGGAGGGCAACACCCTGCGGGCCGTTTACCATGCGGGAACCATCATCCGGATGCTTTGAACCGCAGAACCGCGTTTCCCTCATGGAGTGGCCGCGTTTGTTCCCGCGGCTGCTTCCGCCTTGACCAGCACGACGCGGTCCGTGTACACCTTGCCCTCTTTGATCCGACCCGAAACGTAGACGTCCCATTCCTGACCGGGATTCGCCGCGTCATACAGATGACCCGCGAAGGCCTCGGCGTACCCCCCCGCCTGTCCGCCATAAGCCCGCGTGTAGGTCTTCGGCGCGGGAACCATCACGCTGCAGTCGCGGCTCAGCTTGACCCGTCCAATCAAATGGGCCGTGTAAGGTTCGCCATCCACCAAGGTCACCGTCTTTGAAAGGTTACTGTATTTCTTGGTCCTGTCCACATACGTGAACCCCACCTTGCCGTTGGCCGGGGCTTCCGTGATGACCGCCACACCGAAGGCCGCCTCATCGTCGAACGGCAGGGTCAGTTTGTTCAGCGAACAGGTCAGTTGACGGATGGTTGCCGCAGGGAAACGCTTGAACGCCTCCGGCAACGGCTTGCCGCCCTTTGCGAGGTTGAAAAAGTGGATCCCGTTGTCCCGCCAGCACTGTTCGACCATGTCGCGGACGAGCGTCCTGTTTTTGTCCGGTTTGCCGTTTTGATCCGCAGGGCCGAATGTGTTGGCTTTGACCTGTTCGATGGTCGCGAGATAGCGCCGGTTCAGATCCTTCGCGTTCAGCGGCCAATCCGGGATTGCCAGACGGCATTCCTGCCAGAGATGCAGCGTGTTCTGATCCAGATTCAGCCGCGCGCACTGCACATGCAGCAACGCCCTTGGCTCATGCGCAACGAGCCGTTCCATTTCATCAAAGTTTTTTTGCCATTTCAAAAGGTTCGCCGGGGTGATGTAGTTCGCGAAACGCGGATCGGGGTTCCACCGCAGATAGCCGTCGTCCGCCGCGCCCAGGCGTTCCAGTTCGTAAAAATACGCCTTCATGTTCTCCGCCGCCGAACCATATATCGCGCTCATGTATTCGGAGACCAGCGCGTCGATGTCGAGCGTCACGTCGTTTGCGATCCGCGCCTGCAGAAACACATTCAGCGCCGCGAAGCCGGCGTTGCTGCGCATGAAATACGATTCCTGGTCGATATAGGTATAACGCACGTTCAGGTCATACCCCAGCTGATACTCACGGGGAATCCGCAGGACGTTGCCGAACAGCGGCATGTGCACCAGCGGACGCGCGTACGTCGTCGGATAATAGTAGTACCACATGTGACGCGCGATTTTCCCCCATCCCTGCAGACTGTCCCACACAGACTGGTTGCTCTTTGAATTGTACGGTTTCGAGAAATCC
>Ga0116170_10003839_pt1 | contig 13983 bp, 12 predicted proteins | sample AD_JPNHW1_MetaG_FD_89797 | JGI IMG/M metagenome (GOLD analysis project Ga0116170, IMG submission 89797) | Active sludge microbial communities of municipal wastewater-treating anaerobic digesters from Japan - AD_JPNHW1_MetaG | ecosystem: Engineered > Bioreactor > Anaerobic > Digestate | place...
CCGGCTGCTCACGATGGAACAGGGCAAGCCCCTCCGGGAAGCAACAGACGAGATCCGTGGGTTCTGCAACGTGCTGGAATACTATGCAGCCTGTGCAGCACAGGGCATGGACCAGTTCATCGACCTGGGCGCCGGATCGGGAGCAATCGTCCGGCAGGAACCGCTCGGCATCTGTGGTGCGATCATCCCGTGGAACATGCCGGCGCTCATCATGGCCTGGAAGACTGCCCCGGCCCTCCTTGCCGGAAACTCCCTCGTCCTCAAACCCTCGTCTACTGCTCCCCTGACCGTGCTCCGTCTTGCTGAAATTCTTGAACGTTCCGGACTCCCGGCCGGGGTTCTCAATGTCGTCACAGGTACCGGTGACAAGGCAGGGGAGGCATTGGTCCGGGAGAAGGGCATCGACACGCTCTCCTTCACCGGTTCTGTGGAGACCGGGGGGCATGTCTGTGCACTGGCTGCAAAGGCAGGGATCCCGGCTACCCTTGAACTCGGGGGATCCGACCCGATGGTCGTCATGCCGGATGCCGATATTGGTGCGGCGGTAAAGGGGGCGGTTCATGGCCGGTTCTACAATGCGGGGCAGGTGTGTTCTGCGGTAAAGCGGCTCTTTGTCCATGAGACCGTTGCCGAAGAATTCCTGCAAAAAATCACGAGGGAGGTCCGGGCCCTCCGTTTCGGGAACGGCCTCGACCCGGAGGTACGGATGGGTCCCCTCAATAACCGGGCAGGGCTCGACCAGATCCGAACTCTCGTGGAACAGGTACAGGACCGGCAGGAAGGGACAGTCTATGCCGGCGGGGAACCGGCTCAGAACCTGCCCGGGGAAGGGTACTTTTACCCGCCGACAATCGTGACCGGCGTTCCGGAGGACTCATCGCTGCTGACACGGGAAGTATTCGGCCCGGTGCTCCCGGTGGTTCCCTTCCCCGATCTTGACACTGCCATCCGGTATGCCAACAATACTACGTATGGGCTTGGGGCGTCTGTCTGGACGCATGACACCCGGGTCATCGGCAGGTTCTTCCGGGAAGTCCGTGCCGGTATCGTCTGGGTGAACCGGCATGTCAGCGTTCCCCCGGAGATTCCCTTCGGCGGTATGGGCGGAAGCGGCAACGGGCGGGAGAACGGGAAATACGCCTTCATGAATTATTCGAAGTCACGGACCCTCTTCTACGGGGACTGATGCGAGGTTGGTGCCGAAGAACGCTGCCCGCTGGTCGTCCAGTCGAAGAATGCTGATGCATTCTTCGAAGACCTTTTGGTCTTCTCATGTTTCAAGTCTGATGACTTTCAACATTCTTCAGCCAACCATCGCTTACGCGAATAGGGTCAGGTCGAAGAATGCAGATGCATTCTCCTCCAGTTCCCCATTGCTGATGCGAAGAGAGTCTGGTCGAAGAACGCTATCGCGTTCTTCTCCAGCCAACCATCGCTTACGCGATGGTTGTCTCCCCGAAACCTTAACAATCCTTCCCGGATAAGATAATCCCACTATGTGGAAGGCAGTCGAGGTGGATGCCTGGGTCGCCGGAAGGAAATCCAGCCTTGAAGATGCCCGTGCAACGGTCACGGAGATCATCGGCAGGGTCCGCACTGAAGGCGATGCGGCCTTAAAGGACCTGGCAAAGAAGCACTGTGACTTGAAGAGTGTCGCGGTCTCCGATGAGGAACGGGAAGCCGCATACGATGAAGTCGATACCAATATTGTCGAGAGCCTGATCGAGGCAGAGGCACGTATCGAACGGTTCCACGAACTCCAGCGCCCGCGGGATCTCTGGCTGGATACCATCGAACCCGGCATCGTCCTCGGCGTCAAGACAACCCCCCTCGAACGGGTCGGGCTCTATGTGCCCGGGGGGCGTGCAGCATATCCCTCATCCGCCCTGATGTGTGCAGTCCCGGCAAAGGTTGCCGGTGTCCGGGAGATCTGCGCCTGCTCCCCTCCCCCCATCAAGCCGTTAACCCTCGTTGCGCTCGATATCGCCGGGGTAACCGAGATCTACAACGCGGGAGGCGCCCAGGCAATCGCCGCGATGGCCCTTGGCACAGAGACCATAAAACCCGTCCAGAAGATCGTCGGGCCCGGCAATGTCTACGTGACTCTTGCAAAGATGATGCTCCGCGAGTACGCCGAGATCGACTTCCCCGCAGGCCCTTCCGAGATCGGGATCCTTGCCGACGACACCGCCGACCCTGCAATCGTCGCAGCCGATATCCTTGCACAGGCGGAACACGACCCGAATGCAGCCTGCATCCTTATCACGACCGACAAGAAACTTGCCGACAAGGTGGGAAAGGAGGTCGATTACATGGCGGCGCGGGCGCCACGCAAGGAGATCATCCTGCAGGCGCTCAAAAACAGCGGGTACACGGTGGTTGCGGATATCGACGAAGCGGTTGCGGCAATGGATATCATCGCGCCAGAACACCTCTCCATCCAGGTTGCCGACCCGTTACCGGTCGTAACAAAAGTCAGGAACGCCGGCGCCATCTTTGTCGGGAAATACTCGGCGGTTGCCTGCGGGGATTACGCTGTCGGAACCAACCATGTCCTCCCGACAGCGGGGTATGCAAAGACCTACTCCGGCCTCGATGTCCAGCATTTTTTAAAGACCGCAACGGTCGAGATGCTCGACCGGGACGGGCTTGAGTCGATCGGGAACATCGTCGAGACCATTGCGGATGCGGAAGGACTGACCGCCCATGCCGACTCGGTCAGGATCCGGCGCAAACGCTGAATCCGAACAATATTAAAAATCTGTTTTTTAAAAAAGACCTTTTCGGGTATCTTACCCCAGCCGTTTTATCGTAACGATCCCGGCAGCGAACAGCAGCGCAGTAAGCGGAAGCGTTATGGGAACCGGCACTTCGTTTGCCGGCGTTTCAGAAGGTAAAAACTCGATTTCTGTCGTTGCATAGTCATAGTCGCTGTTGGGACCCATGAGCTGGTCTACGGACGTGCTCATGCCATACGTGGCATAGACCTTGTACTTCCCGGGTTTCAGGTTACCGAGGATGACAGACGTATCCCAGTCATACGTCCACTGGCCGGTTACGAGGTCGACCGGAGCGGTCGTATAGAGCCCGCGCCCGATCGGCACGTTGAGATTCTCCAGCGTGACCCCTTCATGGCTCAGGCCGGGGCCGATTAAAAAGAGGTAGACCGCGATTGTTTTTACCCCGGTCATGGAACCGGAAAGCCTGACCATGTCGCCGACATGCACCTTGTTTTCGGACGTGTTGAGCGTCATGGATATCGCACCGGCACACGGCGCGAGGAAAAGGGCAAGAATTACGGCAAGGATCGCGAGTCTCTCCCGGCGCATGAGATCACCTTGGTTGCTGGAAGGATTAAATCTGGCGGAAAATATGTGGAAACCGGGTCTTTCTTTAAAACTCGACCACCATGACGGCCTCTTCCTCTTTCTTCAGCTCCCCTTGGAGGTGGGATGCATCGAACTCGTAGGTCTCCCACGGGTTATAGGTATCATACAACTCGCACTTGTCCAACACATCGACGAACTCCTTTAAGAAGATGCGGGGGATGACATCGACGCGCCCGCCGAACCGGGTCGTGATCTTCTTGATCATCGCCCGGATAAACCGGTGGGAGATCCGTTCCCGGTCGACTTCGCTGTAGGCTTGCGCATAGATATCGGTGACCTTGAGGGCGACCTGTTCCAGTTTTTTCGTATCGAATCTGGAGAGGACGATCTGGGGCTGGCGGGGATTCTTGAAAGAATCGGTCTCAACGATGCTGATCCGGTCATAGAGGGGAGGGACGGAACGGATGCCGCGTGACCCGTCGAACATTGACGGGGTTCCCGTGAAGAGGAAGAAGCAGCGGGGCATGCCGCCGGAGTCCAGTGCATCGATGATCTGGACAAGCGTCTGGTATCCCTTGTCGCGCTGGTTCTTGGGAAGCGACTGCGTGGTCTCCATCTCGTCGATGGCAATTGCAAGTCCCTTGTAACCGGCCCCCTGCATTACGGTTACGATCCCCCGGAGGAAGGGAAGCGCAACGGAATCGTCGATGTCACCCTTGATGCTTGCCTTTGCCTTGAAGTCGCGGCCGATATTCGGCTCCCCGGCGATCCAGCCGAGAGCCGCCTGCGCGAGCTGGAAATCCCCGGCATTGTTGGCCCGGTAGTACGTGCGGAGGGCTGCCGCGAGCGCGGTATTCATCTCCGAGATCCCGGCAAGCGCCGATTCGATCTCCTTTCCGGTCGCTTCTTCGAGCGCCGCGTCGTCAGTCCTGGTTCCGCTCACCGCCATGATCCGTTCTTCGATGGCAAAGATCCAGTTATCGACAAGGGTCTTTAACGCGTGCTCTTCTTCCTGCATCCGGAGGCCGGCGCAGACCTGTTGGTAGATCGCCCGGAGTTTATACAGGGGAGTGGTCGACGAGATGACGACATGGGATGTGACAAATCCCTTGGTGCGGGCAATCTCGAGTGCCCGGGCGACAAGAAAGGTCTTGCCGCTCCCGTAATCGCCCCGGACGAACTTGAGATCCCCCCCGCCCTGTGCGACATAATCGAGCTGTTTCCCTATCACGCCTTCCTCAACGTCAAGGCCAACGGCGATACGTTCCAGCCCGCCCGCGGGGACCGTTCCCCGGCGCAGCGCATTGATGATGTTGAGGCTATCCAGTTTTGCCCTGTCCATGATGGGTGCTGGTTCAGTTTCCGGCATACTCGTAGATCTCCCCGTCTTCCCCGACGCCACGTTTGGTGAGTATCGTCATGTTCTTCTCAGCCGCCTTGCGTATGAGCCGGTTGACAAGCCCGGCAACCCTGCGTGTGCCAAGAGCTTTTCGCAGCTCGATCTCCGTTGCTCTTTTATGGGAACGGAGGAATTCAACAATCTTCTGTTCCGGATCGTCAAGGTCCAGCTCGTCGCGGATCTGCTGGATCACCGGAACTTCCGGTACCTTCTGCTGGATAACCGGCCGGTCCATCACCGGGCGATCGGCAATCGCACGCTCCTTGCAGTCCTTTATGAGTAAAAGGAAGTCTTCGAGCTGGATTGTTCCCGTGGGAACCGGGAGCACGTCGATGCCTTTCAAGCAGAACCGTTTGCACCCGGCAAAATCGGACTCCGCAAGCGAGCGGCGGGCTGCGGTAAGGAATACGTTTGCGAGCAGCTCCAGCCCGTCCGTATCCAGGCTCATCCTCCGTTCGTCGAGACGGCGGATCAGGTCATCCATCAGCCTCTGCATCCGGAACATCCTGCGGGCATCGTCAACGGCCAGTTTTGCGACCCGGTACAGGTCCTGCGACCGTTTCACGTTATTGAGGATGTACAGCATCACCTTCTCGCACTCGCGGCACTCGCCGGCATCGGCAAGGAACCTTGCATATTCCAGACCCCCATTCAGGAAGTCGGCACGGTACGCACGGTAGTACCAGGATCGCGCTTCCGGCATATTCCCAAGGTTCTCGCAGAACCGTGCCGTCCCGACAAGGCTGGCGACATTGGGATCCCCTGCGACCACTTCGAGGAACCTTGCGAAGGCCTTGTCGGCCGGCCCGGTTTTTACCAGAAGGTCCCGGTAATTGCCGATGATCCGTGCAAGGAGGCTGAGATCGTTCTTTGCCCGCAGTTCATCCCCGATGAGCTGCTCGTACATGGCAAGTGCTGCTGCGGGATCGCCGTGTTCTGCGGTGAGGCTGCAGGCAAAGAGCCGGTACGCAGGGGAAGGCGACAGGCCGACGAGGAGGGAGCAGGTATCCAGCGCTTTCTCCGGCTCGCCCGATGCGGCAAGGAGCACTGCATAATCGGCAAGGATATCGCAGTCGGATATTTCCAGCATATAATTCCGGTATGCCTCAAGGGATGCCTTCGGATCGTACCGGGAGAGCGCAGAGAGGTATTTCCGGAGCAGGGCGGGTTCATTGTTCTGGCGATAGGCTTCAAGTGCCGCAGCGGCAGCCATGCGGTAATCGCCGGTGAGGATGAGCGCGTCAAGGTATTCCTGGCTGGATCCCTTGTCCCCGGCCAGGGTCCGGTGCGCAGTAAGCGCTTCTGCCGGCCTGCCGACCCCTGCGAGGGTACGGACAAGGTTCCTGATATCCCCATCTTTCCTGCCAAGGCTGACAAGCCGTCGCAGCACCGGGAGGGCGCCCCGGAAGTCCCTGCGGGAGAGCAGGTATCCGGCATAGCTTCTCAGGGCATCCTGGTTCTCCGGGTCGAGGTGGACGGCGGCGGCATATTCGGCGATCGCCCCGTCGTCGCCCCGCGCTTCAAGCACCTTTGCAAGGTAACTGTGCACGTAACTTGAATCTGGCATCTTCTCCCGGAGATCGCGGAAGCAGGCTTCGGCATCGCCCAGTTTCCCGGCCGAGAAGAGATTTGTCGCAAGCAAAATCTCGATTGCCTGGTCCTTTTCGGTTTCCAGCAGTTTTGTGCAGACCTGCAGGGACTCCAGGTATCTCCCGTCTTCGAAGAGCCGGAACGCCTCCTTCTTCTGCTCGTCACGGGTTGCCGGTAGCATCTCCTTCTCCGTTGTCCTTCGTGAACCGTACCCGGATCAGCCCCGCAAGCATCCGCGCCATGTCGGAGCTCCGGACCCGGGAATCGCCGGTGTTCTTCCATGCGACGGGGGATTCCGTGACCACAAATCCCGCACGTTTCAGGCGCCAGAGCAGTTCCACGTCGAACTCGAACCCCGTTGCCCGCATCCGGGGCAGGACGGCGTCGAGCGCACGTTTCCGGAACACCTTGGCGCCGCACTGGGTATCGTTGTAGGAGAGCCCGAACAGGATCCGGATGAGGAAGTTGAACCCCCGGCTCTCCAGCCTGCGCAGAATGCCCTGCCGGATGGTCACCACCGATCCCCCGACCCAGCGTGATCCTATGACCCCGTCGGACGATCCCAGCAGGGAGAAGAGCCGCACCATCTCCTGCACCGAGGTCGAACCGTCAGCATCGAAAAAGCCCACGAACGGGGTTTTAGCAGCATGCATGCCTGCGAGAACCCCGCCCCCTTTGCCGAGCCGGTGCGGGAACCTGATGCAGCGGATGGCAAGATCGGGGCGGGTGGCAGCAATCGTTTCGACAACGTCAGGAGTTTTGTCATCCCCGTCGCAGATCACGATAAGTTCGCCGTCAAACCTGTCGATCCGGTCGAAGAGTTCCCGGATCCTGTGCTCCTCGTTGTAGGCCGGGATGACAAGGCTGTACTGGAAATCTGCGGGGACGCTCATGGCAGGGATGATGGTTACCGGATCAGCTGGGATACAACAGCCCTGCCAAATGCAGAAGCGGCATCGGGCCCGTCGGCAGTGATGACAGTTCCGTCTGTAACTACCGGAAGTCCGGTAAGGGCGGCTCCGCCTTGTTTCACCTCTGCGACTGCATCCGGCGAGCGGAACACGGTTGCCTTCCTGCCTTTGAGGATCCCGGTCCGTGCGAGAACGACCGGCGAAAGGCAGATTGCGGCAACCGGTTTTTTCTTTGCGGCAAATACGGTTGCCAGCCCGGCGAGATCGCGGTTCCCCCAGAGATGGACCTTTGAACCAACCCCGCCGATGATCACGAGCGCATCGTATGCGTCCGGCATTACGTCTGAAAAGCTGAGCGTTGCCTCCGCCCTGCCCCCCAGCATGCCGGTGCAGGTCCCTTTCCGTGTCGAGGCAATATCCCAGGAGATCTCATTTTCCCGGAATACGGCAAGGGGCTCGTCAAGTTCTTCGTCCCTGTACCGTTCCGGTGCAATGGCGACGAGAATCTTCATGGTATACCTGTAAGCGCGGGAAACGCATAACGTTACTGGTGTTCCCCGAGATGGCGGGGAAGTGCGGTTGTCGGCTTGTATCGCTGTGCGATGGCAAGTGCGGTTGCCCTCAGCTCGTTGTGGTCGCGAAGGCAGCTTGCAGGGGGCGGCGACTTCCGCAGGATGGCGGAGGTGTTCTCGGTGACCTGGATCAGCTCGGTTGCAATGACCGCGTTGAGCCAGAGCAGGTCGGCAAGCATCTGGCGTGTCTCATCATCTTCCATGCCATACACTCTCGCGTACTGGTGTATTAAACGATTGAATGGAAGGATTGAACGAAAGAAATGAGCGGGAGCCCGGAAGGTAACGTTCATCGTCCCGGTTGCCGATCCTTAGTGCAGATGGATACATACCTCGATAAGATACGGGCGCAGGGCAGGCTCGCCAATCCCTTCTTCTGCCTCATGGGAATCGATGTTGTCCGGGTCGACCCGGGTGTCGCCGTGCTCCGCATGGAAGTGCGGCCGGATATGCACAACGGGGCAGGCTGGCTCCAGGGGGGGCTCTTCACCGCACTTGCCGACGAAGCCTTTGCCCTTGCCCTCTACTCCGAGCTTGCCCCGGAGCAGGGGATTGCAACCATCTCCGAATCGACGACATTCATCAAAGGGGTCAAAAACGGCGTCATCTTAGCCGAAGGCCGGGTGATCAGGAAAGGGCGTCGGGTTGCCTTTGCCGAAGGATTTGTGCGCTCTGACGATCCGGAGATGACCCTTCTCTCCAAGACCTCGGCAGCGTTTGCAATCACTTCGCTTCCGGCCAGGAATTAGATTGCGAAACCGGAAAAAAACAGAGCAGGAAAAAAAGGAATATTCAAAAATCACTTTCCGGGTTTTCCGGTCTTTTTCTTTCCCGGTGCAGCCGGTTTTTTCTTCACCAGGTACAGGACTGCAATGCAGCAGATGATGACAACGGCAATAACCGCGGCAATGGTTACGTATGTCCCGGTCTGTGCCTGCTGCTCTGCCATCGCCAGCCCGGAGGCTGCCGTTTCATTCCCCGGTTCGACAACAAGAGCATTCTTGTACGCAGCTGCCGACCCCGAATAGTTGCCCAGATTGTAGTACGCCTTGCCCATGTTGTTCCAGGTCTTCACCCGCTGGGAATGGCTCAGGGTATTTACCTCCTTATCGGCAGCAAACGCCAGGGTATAGGCATCGATCGCATCGTTATATTTCTGTAGTTCCATCAGGGCATTGCCCTTGTTGAGCAGGGCAACCGTGTAGGCAGGATCGATCTCCAGCACCCGGTCATATGCTTTCACGGCGCCTGCATAATCCCCCTGCAGGTAGGAGACATAGCCCCGGTTGTTCCAGAGGACGGCCGTCTCCTCGATGGCAAGCCCCTGGTCGATGGTTGCAAGAGCACCCGTGTAATTCCCAAGCTGGATCTGGGCATAGCTCTTGAGTTCGAGCCCGTAGACCCGGTTTGCAAAGTTGGGGGAATTGACCGCGAATGCCCGGTCGATTAAGGCAATGGCTTTTTCGTAATCCGTGCTTCCGTTATGGATGAGGAGGATTGCCTCGTTGGTCAGGTTCGTGGATTCGTCCGGCGCATAGTCATCCGCCTGGACAGCAGGAATCGTGCAGAGGAGAAAGAGCCCTGCAAGCAGAAGGGAAAAGATCCATCGTGGTTTCATGGGGGAATGCACCATCCTTTTTTCCGGGTATTGCCGGAATACTATCCTCCTAAGATTTGCGGAGCCGGGCTATTAGGGTTTTCCGGCAGGGGATTCCGGGTGCGGGCCGGACCTGCGACGAAAAGATAATAACTATAATACGGATTGCACACGAATGATACGATAACGGGGAGACTTCTTTGAAATATATTATTATTACCGGCGGGGTGATGAGCGGGCTTGGCAAAGGGATCACGGCGGCTTCGGTGGGAAGGATCTTAAAGAACCGGGGTTATTGTGTGACTGCTGTCAAGATCGATCCCTACCTCAATATCGACGCGGGGACGATGAATCCCGCCCAGCATGGCGAGGTGTTCGTCCTCAGGGACGGCGGGGAGGTCGATCTCGACCTCGGGAATTACGAGCGGTTCCTTGACATCGAACTGACATCCCCCCACAACATCACCACCGGTAAGGTGTACCGGACGGTCATCGAGAAAGAACGCCGGGGCGATTTCCTTGGCGAGACCGTCCAGATCATCCCCCATATCACCGACCAGATCAAGGCATGCATCCGGCAGGCGGCGGAAGAGGAGCTCGCACCCGGTGTGAAGGCAGACATCTGCCTTGTCGAAGTGGGCGGCACGGTGGGCGACATCGAGAGCATGCCGTTTCTGGAAGCCATCCGGCAGATGCGTGCCGAGATGCCCAAGCGCGATTACGTCCTCATCCACGTCACCCTCATCCCCGAGGATACGATGGGCGACCTCAAGACAAAGCCCACCCAGCACTCGATCAAGGCGCTCCGGGAACTGGGGCTCTACGCCGACATAATCGTCGGGCGGAGCGAACGCCAGATCGGTGCCCATACCAAGCGTAAGATCTCCGCGTTCTGCGATCTCCCCCCGAGCAACGTCATCAGTGCAGCGACGGCGCCGGATATCTACGCGGTGCCCATGGAGCTCGAGAAAGAGGGACTTGCAGATGTGCTCACGAGCCACCTCGAGCTCGGGAAACGGGAGGTCGACACCAGCTGGTACCGGATCGTGACAAAGGAGTATACCAACCGGGTCACGGTGGGTATCGTCAGCAAGTACGGGATCGAGGATGTGTATATCAGCATCAAGGAGGCGCTCAAGCACGCGGGGAGGGCACTCTCCACCGAAGTGAAGATCGCGTGGCTGGATGCCGAACGGTACGAGAAATGCCAGCTCAAGGACTTTGACGGCATCCTCATCCCCGGGGGATTCGGTAAACGGGGAATCGAAGGAAAGATCGAGGCGATCCGGTTCGCCCGCGAGAACAGGATCCCGTTCCTCGGGCTCTGCCTCGGGTTCCAGCTCTCCGTTGTCGAGTACGCGAGGAATGTCGTAAATATCCCCGACGCCACGAGCGAGGAGATGGGCGAGGGCACGCACGTGATTGCACTGCTCCCCGAACAGGAAGATGTCACCGAACTTGGCGGCACCATGCGGCTTGGGGATTACCGCTCGGATATCCGGGACGGCACGATCGCGATGAAGCTGTTCGGGAAAAAGGAGATCACCGAACGGCACAGGCACCGGTACGAGGTAAACCCCCGGTATATCAAAAAGCTGGAGGACGCCGGCCTTGTCTTTTCCGCAACGAACGGGAACCGGATGGAGTGCCTTGAGATCCCGGGCCATCCGTTCTTCTTTGCGACCCAGTTCCACCCGGAGTTCCGCTCCCGCCCGACCCGGCCATCGCCCCCGTATCTCGGGTTCGTCGAGGCATGCCGGGTCAACAAGAGGACGCCGTGAGGTGTGAGCAGTGGTAAATACGGAAAAATTTATCGAAAGTGCGATTGCGGAGATCCGGGAACAGGCCGGAAGCGAAAAAGTCGTCATGGCCCTCTCCGGGGGTGTCGACAGCTCGGTCTGCGCAGCCCTCGCCGCCCGGGCGATCGGCGACCGGCTCATCCCGATCTACATCGATACCGGCCTGATGCGGAAAGGGGAGACCGGCCGGATCCGGACCCTCTTTGGAACCATCCCCTTAAGGGTCATCGATGCCGGCGACGAATTTCTCGGCGCCCTCAAAGGCGTGACGGATCCCGAGGCCAAGAGAAAGGCAATCGGCGAACGGTTCATCCGGGTCTTCGAGCGCGAGGCACGGAAAGAGAAGGCTGCCTGCCTGCTCCAGGGGACCATCTACCCGGACCGGATCGAGAGCGAAGGCGGGATTAAAAGCCACCACAATGTCGGCGGCATGCCGCTTCGCATGGAGTTTACCCGGGTCATCGAACCCATCCGCGACCTGTACAAGGACGAGGTGCGGGAGGTCGCCGGCGCCCTCGGGCTGCCGCCGGAGATCCAGCACCGGATGCCGTTCCCGGGCCCGGGGCTCGCGGTCCGGGTCCTTGGCGAAGTGACCAAAGAGAAGGTTGCGGTTATCCGCGAAGCAAACTGGATTGTCGAGGACGAACTCGTCGAACAGTACCGCCCCTGGCAGTGCTTTGCCGCCCTGCTCGGGCTCGGGACCGGTGTCAAGGGCGACAACCGGATCCATGGCTGGATCGTTGCCGTCCGGGCGGTCAACTCCCGGGACGGGATGACTGCCGACCCGCTTGACATCCCGTTCGACCACCTCCTCCGGATCGGGTCGAGGATCACCGCCGATATCCCGGCCGTTGCCCGGGTCGTCTACGATATAACGCCAAAACCTCCGGCAACCATCGAATATGAATAAGAATGAAAAATAAAGAGTTGAGAATATGAAGGATCTCAAATCCGAGAAAACAACAACCCCCGGCAATTACCGCGAACTTGATGCACGGTATTATATGCCCGCCTTCTCGCGGGATCTCATGCTCGTCCGGGGGCAGGGATCGACTGTCTGGGATGCCGATGGCAGGGAATATCTCGACTGCGTGGCAGGAATCGCCGTATGCAGCACCGGCCACTGCCACCCGGACGTCGTCCGGGCGATCTGCGACCAGGCCCGAACCCTCATCCACTGCTCCAACCTCTACTATGTCCCCCACCAGGGAGAACTCGCAAAGAAACTGACGGAGATCACCGGCATGCACAAGGCGTTCTTCTCCAACTCCGGCGCCGAAGCAACCGACGGTGCGCTCAAGCTCGCCCGGGTCAGGACCGGGCGGAAGAAGTTCGTCGCCTTCGCCCACGGGTTCCACGGGAGGACAATCGGCTCGCTCGCGGTCACCCACAAGCCCGCGATCCGGGAGCCCTTCGAACCGCTGGGTCTCCCCTGCACCTTTGTCGAGTACGGGGATCCCGAAGGGCTGAAAAAGGCGGTGGACAAGGACACGGCAGGCGTCATCGTCGAACCGATCCAGGGCGAGGCAGGTGTCATCATCCCCCCGGACTCGTTCTTTGAAGGGATCCGGGAGATCTGCGACAGGACCGGCGCGCTGATGATTGTCGACGAGGTCCAGACCGGCATGGGGCGGACGGGAAAGTGGCTTGCCATCCAGCACACGGGAGTAAAACCCGATATCGTAACCCTTGCCAAGGGGATCGCGAGCGGATTTCCCATGGGGGCGCTCGTTGCCCGCGAAGGGCTTGAGTTCAAAAAGAGCGAGCACGGCAGCACCTTTGCCGGGGGTCCTCTCGCCTGCGCGGCGGCGCTTGCAACGATTGGCGTGCTCGAGAAGATCCTCCCGGATGTATCCCGGAAAGGGGAGCTCTTCCGGAAGGGGCTTTCGAAATGGAACCCCCGTGTCCGCGGCCTGATGATCGGGATCACGGTTGGTGAGACCTGCGGAAAGGTCCAGAAGGCATGCGCAGAAAAAGGGGTACTCGTGAACTGTGCGGCTGACGGGAACCTGCGTCTGGTGCCCCCCCTTGTCATCACAAATGACGAGATCAACCGTGCGGTAAAGGTGATCGATGGAGCGCTTGGTGCGTAACTGTTTCAGGAAAGGCGGGTACGTCTTTGCCGAAAAACCGGAGACAATTGCAGGAAGGCACGGTATAACCCGGGTTGCCCGGCTTGCAAGCAACGAGAACCCGGAACCTCCGTCTCCCGTAGTGCTCGAACCCGGGATCGCGGCATTACGGCAGGTCAACCGGTATCCCGACGAGCGGGTGGACGTCCTCACCACGGCGCTGAAGTCATATTACGGGGAGTACCCCTTCGTCACCGGCGTCGGCATGGACGGGGTGATCGAGACCCTCATCCGGACACTGGTGGATCCGGGGGAAAAGGTCGCGATCTCAACCCCGACCTTCTCCTTCTACGGGCTTGCGGCAGTTGCCCAGGGGGCAGCTGTCATAACCGTCCCCCGCGAGCCGGACTTCTCGGTGGATGCCGGAAAACTGGCGGCAGCGGGAAAGAACGCGAAGATCACGGTCCTCTGCTCCCCAAACAACCCGACCGGCAATGCGACGCCTGTTGACGTGGTTGAAAAGGTCCTGCAGGGGATTGACGGGATCCTGTTCCTCGACTGTGCCTACGGGGAATTCTCGGGGATCGACTACCTGCCGCTCCTGAAAAAGTACGACAACCTTGTCATCGGCCGCACCTTCTCCAAGGTGCACTCCCTTGCCGGCCTCCGGATCGGGTATGCCTTCGTCCCGGCATGGCTGAAGCCGTACTATAC
>Ga0116170_10003840_pt1 | contig 13983 bp, 16 predicted proteins | sample AD_JPNHW1_MetaG_FD_89797 | JGI IMG/M metagenome (GOLD analysis project Ga0116170, IMG submission 89797) | Active sludge microbial communities of municipal wastewater-treating anaerobic digesters from Japan - AD_JPNHW1_MetaG | ecosystem: Engineered > Bioreactor > Anaerobic > Digestate | place...
TATTTCAGGGAAGGCACTTGTGCTTACGATTGTTAAAAAATAGACAAGTATATTTGAAAAAATAAAAATAAATCTGGTCATTTTTTGAAAAATTAAAAGCAAACCATTATTTTTGAACCCGAATTGAATCCTGAGACTGGAAAAATTTGATTCAATTTAACAAAAATTGTTAGAAAAGCCAAATCCGGTTGGCGGACAGAAAATTAGATAACGAATAAATAAATTAAGATGAAAGTCGCAGTAGTTGGTGCAAGTGGTGCGGTTGGCCAGGAATTTTTAAAGGTTTTGGCCGAAAGAAATTTTCCGCTCGATGAACTGGTTTTGTTTGGATCTGAACGTTCGGCAGGAACGGAGTATGAATTCAAAGGCAAAAAGCTGGTTGTTAAAGAACTGAAGCATAACGATGACTTTAAAGGTATTGACATTGCTTTAACTTCGGCAGGTGCTTCCATTTCGAAAGAGTACGCCGAAACGATTACAAAATATGGTGCCATCATGATCGATAATTCGAGCGCTTTCCGCTACGAAGCCGACATTCCATTGGTTGTGCCTGAAGTAAACCCTGAAGATGCGTTGAACCGTCCGCGCGGCATTATTGCCAACCCAAACTGTTCGACCATTCAGATGGTGGTGGCTTTGAAGCCAATCAACGACTTGTCGAAAATTGTGCGGGTGCATGTAGCTACCTACCAGGCTGCCAGTGGAGCCGGTGCGCAAGGAATTGCCGAACTGGAAACCCAGATTCAGCAGGTGGCAAAGGGCGAAGAACCAACCATCAAAAAATTCCCATACCAGTTGGCCATGAATATCATTCCGCAGATCGACGTTTTCCTCGATAACGACTACACCAAAGAGGAAATGAAGATGAACTGGGAAACCAAAAAAATTATGCACACCGATGCCGAAGTGAGTGCCACTTGTATTCGCATTCCGGTGGCTCGCGCGCATTCCGAAGCCGTTTGGGTTGAAACCGAAGAAGCGCTGGATATTGAAGTTGTAAAAGCCGCGATGGAAAATCTGGAAGGCTTGACAGTACTGGATAATCCGGCCGAAAAGCAATACCCGATGCCGCTGTTCATTTCAGGAAAAGACGATGTGTATGTGGGTCGAATCCGCAAAGATGTTTCGAACCCGAAAAGCTTGACTTTCTGGTGCGTGGGCGACCAAATCAAGAAAGGCGCTGCATTGAATGCCGTTCAGATTGCAGAGTGGCTGATTAAAAATGGCGAAGTAAAATAATTGAATTTCAAAAGATAGCAGAGCCCTCAAAACGCATGGTTAACAGCGCTTTTTGAGGGTTTTCTTTTTACTTTACCCAAACATTAATTTCAGGAGGCGAAAACTGTCAGGAACTTAGCGCACCGATATATTTTTTATATTTGGAGTGAATTTTTCGTAACACTTAAAAAAACAAATATGCAAACTATTGAAACCTACGATTTCGCTGGCAAGAAGGCACTTATCCGTGTTGATTTCAATGTGCCACTCGATGAAAACTTTGTGATTACTGACGATACCCGTATGCGTGCTGCTGTGGATACCATCAACAAAGTAATCGAAAAAGGTGGATCGCCCATTATCATGTCGCATTTCGGTCGCCCGAAAGATGGACCAAACCCAAAATACTCCATGTGCCACCTTGTTGGTCACTTGAGCGAATTGCTTGGCCGCGAAGTAAAAATGGCTCCTGATTGCGTTGGCGCAGAAGTTCAGGCCATGGCTAAAGCATTGAAACCAGGCGAAGTGCTGTTGCTCGAAAACCTCCGCTTCCACAAAGAAGAAGAAAAAGGCGACGAAGGTTTTGCTAAGGAATTGGCTGCCAATGGTGATTGCTGGATCAACGACGCATTCGGTACTGCTCACCGTGCCCACGCTTCAACTGCTGTAATGGCTAAATTCTTCCCGAACGACAAAATGTTTGGTTACCTGATTGAAAGCGAAGTAGCCAGCTTGGACAAAGTGCTGAAAAACCCACAACGCCCGCTGACAGCGATCATGGGTGGTGCAAAAGTTTCTTCAAAAATCACGATCATCGAAAACCTTTTGGATAAAGTGGACAACCTAATCCTCGGTGGCGGTATGACTTATACCTTCGTGAAAGCTCACGGTGGCGAAGTTGGTACTTCTATCTGCGAACCTGATTTTCTTGAAACAGCTTTGGCTATCGAGAAAAAAGCTGCTGAAAAAGGCGTAAAAATCATTATGGCTACCGATGTTGTTGCTGCCGATGCTTTTGCTGCTGATGCAAACACGCAGGTTGTTGAAGCCAATGCTATTCCTGAAGGATGGATGGGATTGGATGCAGGTCCAAAAAGTATTGAACTGTTTAAAGAAGTGATTGAAAACTCAGGAACAATTCTTTGGAATGGCCCGGTTGGCGTGTTCGAAATGGAAAAATTCGCTGTAGGTTCAAAAGCTGTTGGTGAAGCTATCGTTAAAGCAACTTCAAAAGGCGCTTTCTCGTTGGTAGGCGGTGGCGACTCAGTATCGTGCGTGAACCAGTTTGGTTTTGCCGATGGTGTTTCGTACATTTCAACTGCCGGTGGCGCTTTGCTCGAATACCTAGAAGGACAAGTACTTCCGGGAGTTGCAGCAGTTCGCGGCGAATAAGAAAAACGTATTCTTATATACCGAGACCCCGGGGCTGCGAAGCTTCGGGGTTTTTAATTTCAAAACAATAATAACCACATAGACACATAGGCTACATAGTTTTAATACCCTTTTGATTTTATATTGTGTTCTATGTACCTATGTGGTTCAAAAAATCTACCATGAAAAAATCACAATTAGCAATCGAAAACTTTAAAACCCTGAATTGTGCCCAATCGGTGCTGTTGAGCCATGCCGAAGAACTGAACATCGAACGCACCACTGCACTTCGCATGGCACTTGGTTTTGGCGGCGGAATGGCGATGGGCGAAACCTGCGGCGCCGTTACTGGTGCATACATGGTTTTGGGCCTGAAAGCCAATTTCAAAGAGAAGACCGTGCCTGAAATTAAAGCGGATACCAAAGCTGCGGTGAGAAGATTTAACGAGTTGTTTATTGCCAAACACGGCTCGCTGCAATGCAAAAAGCTGTTGGGCGTGGATCTTTCTACTTCTGAAGGTTCGGCCGAAGCCAATGCCAAAGGGCTTTTCGATTCGATTTGTGCACCGCTGGTTGCATCGGCTGCCGAAATTCTGGAGAACGAGTTTTAAAAACCGGATTCGAAAAAGAGTTTTTGATTCGCAATGCTTGTTTGCGGCGAATTTCAATTCGTCGGTTTTGGATAGGTATGCAAAATTTCTAAATTTCGGGACTGGAATTTTAACGATGACCAACAATGGGCAAAACCGGCACTGATTGCAAAACTTTTGGGTTCAGCAGGCGAAAATATGGCAGCGAATTGCTGATCGACCTGATCAGGCTCGAATCGCTTGAAAAGTATAACCGGAAAACGCCCCGGCATTTTCTTTCGTTTTACGACATCACCCTAATTCAGGAAGGAGCCGGAAAATTTGCCCTCGACGACATCGATTTTCCGGTTGAAACCAATCAATTGTATTTCACGGCCCCGGCGCAGGTGCGCGAATGGAAAGTAGCCGAAAGTCCGCGTGGGCTGGTGCTTATTTTCGAGGAGGAATTCCTGTGCAGTTTCTTTAGCGATCCTCTGTTTGTCAGGAATTTGTCGTTTTTCAGGAACAAACTTGCTCCGCCACAATTAAAGCTCAGCGACGAACAAGGCCGGTATCTTACCAATTTGTTGTTGCAGATTGAGCGGGAAATTGAGGCCAGTAAAGAAACCCACTTGCTGCGCGCCCTGCTTTACCAGGCGTTGGCGTGGCTGAATAATGTGTATCGCTCGGCTTATCAACTTCCGCAAAAGCCACAAAACCCGAGGGTAACCCGTTTCTTTGAGCTGGTCGAAAATCATTATTGTGCCGAGCATGTTACTTCATTTTATGCCGAAGAGCTTTGCATTACATCGGGCTACCTGAATGAACTGGTGAAAAGCGAAACCGGCGTTTCTGCCAAGCAATACATCATTAACCGATTAATTACTGAAGCCAGAAAGTTGCTTCAATTCAGCGAATTGCCTGTTTCCGAAATTGCCTGGAAGCTCGGTTTTGAAGATTCCTCCTATTTCGTTCGGCTGTTCCGCAACGAAACCGGTGTTTCGCCGCTCGCATTCCGAAAAAGCAAAATGCCTTAAAAAGTCCTGTTTCTTCCTTGTTTTCTGTTGTCCGGCTAATGGCATGGTAACTAGTTTTGTGTTGTAAATCAAATACAAAAGCCATGAAACAGCATTTAATATTTTTATGCTTAATTTATTCAACCATGACAAACGCTAAAGAAAAAAATTCAATTCAATCGACAATTATCAACCTCGAAACAGAGGCATTTGTTCGTTGGATTCAAGGTGATCCGACCGGGTTTCTCGAAATTTCGGCTCCCGATGTAGTGTATTTCGATCCTTTTCAGGAAAGGAGGCTGAACGGAATTGAAGAATTAGCAAAATTGTACTTGCCTATGAAGGGACAATTTAAGGCAGATAATTTTGCCATGCTTGATCCGGTGGTTCAGACTGCCGGAAAGATGGCCGTACTCACGTTTAACTTTGAATCGCGGCAAGGAGAAAAAGTGCAAAAATGGAATTGTACCGAAGTTTATCGCTTCGAAGCTGATGAAACATGGAAAATTTGCCAAACGCACTGGTCACTAACAAAACCTGAATTGAAATGAATCTTCAAATCGGGAATCGAAACTACTTGAAAGTGGTTTTGATCCCCGATTTTGACTAATTATGAATAAAGATTTGCTTTTTATTCTTGTTGTCGGCCTTTTTCTCAGGCAACAATTCCGTCAAATTGAGCTCGCCGTTCGAAAGGTAGTAGGCCGTAAATTTCATAGGCTCCGTGTCCGAAAAATTGTCAAAATGAAGAATTGGCCTGTTGGCTGGTTCATAAAAAGCTTCTCCTGCCTTTAAAATTTTGGGGTTCTCGCCTTCAACCTGAATGAGGCAAGTTCCGGTAATAATCGAACCCAGCACCGGGCAAGGATGTTTGTGATAAGGAGCCTTTTGTCCCGCTGGAAATTCAATCTCGACAATACGAACTTCAGAAACGGTTCTTTGACCAATTTTAGCGCTGAGCAATTCGTTTCTTTTAATCTGATTTGGTGCGTTGGTTCCCATAACTATCAAATTTAGGAGTATAAAACATAGGAAATTTATTAAGGATTTAAAAAGCGAAGCCATAGTTTCATTTTTTAAATTGTTAAAATCCCCAAACGCTCCACGAAACTCTGGGGTAAAATCCAATTCGCTTAGAAATATTTCTTGAAAGTAAAGTCATTCGTTCAATGGTACGGTTCTCCGAGATTGGTCCTGCATTAACGAATCGAAAGGGAAGCGGCTCAAATAATTTGATAATCTCGTCGGCCAGTTTTCCGCTATCGGAAGTGATTAGAACATCGCTCTTGAGGCCATTAGGTTGAACAGGACTTTCGAACACTGTCCAGAAGGTGTTTTTAAAGCCAGCAACAAAGTGGGTTTCGGGGACAATAGCCTGAATGGTTTCCGCAGCAGAAATTCCAAAAGGGAGCTCAAAATCATTGAACGTTTCATCAAACGGGACCGAAATATTCAAGTAGATTTTCCCTTCAAGTTGCTCGCGATACTTCGATGCGAACTCCTTTTCGTCTTTAAACCAAAGTGTGGGAATAACCAGCTTGGCCTGAATAATTGCATCCTCAATTTCCAGAGGAATCAGTTTGTGATGATTAATTTCGCTGGCAACTTGTTTTGTTTTTTCCGTGTTTCTACCTGCCAAAATAACGGAATCAAATTTCTCTGCCAGGCACTTCGACAGAGCTTTGCCCATGCGGCCTGTACCAATAATTGCTATTTTCATTTTAGTTCTGTTTCCTTTCAATTAATTCGGTGTCAAGAGATTCCTCTAAATTTTTTTCATTTTTCTGACTCACACGAAAAGCCTTATCGTCCTCCTTTTGAGTAATTACACGTTTCAAGACTTCGTTCTCGAAGTAAAGTCCGGCCGTTTCATCGCAGGCATAGCCAGGAAGTAACCGGCCTTGTTCGATCATTTGCGGGTACTCTTTGTTTCTTTTTTCTTCGGTATGATAATGCGGACAGAAACTTCCCCTGAGGATTCCCAGCCCTTCCACTACCGATAATGCTGCGGGGCGAGAGTCGGAAAGCCCTTGTTCGAACCAGCATATCGCTCCGGCGCTTGGCCCGGTAAGTACAATTCCTCTCTGCCAGGCTTGTCTCAAAATACGATCAATACCCTGTGCTTTCCACAAAGCGATTGCATTCAGGGTGTTTCCTCCAGTTACAAGAATGGCGTCCATGGAGAGTAGCGTAGTTTCAAACGAAGTTTTTTGTTCGTAGCTGGTTATAAAAACCTTTTGTACAAATGGCTGAATGGGTAGCGCTTTAGCTATTTCAAACCATTTGTCGATGTAGATTTGGCTGTCGCCCACGGGCGTTGGCAAGAAACAAATTTTTGGATTTTGTTTTCCGGCGAGCGAGATCAGGAACCGAAGTGTAGTCTCGTCATAGCCGCCTCCGGTAACAAAAATTTTCCGAATTGGAGCGATTGAAGGCGAAGCAATTAAATTGTTGGCGCCTGCCAGCGAAACGCTCAATCCTGTCACTGCTGAAATATGAAGGAAATCACGTCTTTTCATTTTTTCTGAAGTTTAATATTTTCAGATGCTATTTTGCCGATTGTACCGAGATGGGTGTGGTTAAAATCGTCAGGATATTTCAGTCCGAAACCCAAAATACGGTCGAGAGAACTATGACCCAGCAAAACCAGTCCAGCCAGGATTGCCGGGTTATTATTCAGAAATAATCCCAACCCGGCCACTACAATTGCCACCGCTTTGTGATGAAACAGGTTATAGATCAGGGCTCCGGTTTTGCTTCCGAATAAATAGCCTGCCATACTTAGATCGGGCGCAAAAAGAAGCAAGATAAAAAGCCACCAGCCGAATCCGAGATAAATGCTCAGGATAAATGCCAGGACTAGAAATGCAGCTTCTTCCAAACGGATAAGTGTATTCATTTTGAATGATTTAAGGGTTAGAAACGATAACCAAGGTGAATTGTTGGGAAAATGCTAAACGCTTTCTGTTTGAAATCGTAGTTTGCAAAATCAATTTTTCGAAAGTGCCAGTTGTAGTCGAAACTGGCCCAGGGAGTAATGTAGAAGCCTTTTAAATCGGGCGATTTCACATTTTTGAAGAACAAGCGGTATCCCAAAATAATACCCAGACTTGCTGAAGTTCCATCAGCTTTTTCGAGTGTCGTTGTATTTTGAGCATCGTGGAAGGCCAGTCCAGCGCCCAATCCGGTGTAAAAGCCTGGAATTCCTTTTATAAGGTAAGTGGCTTTGGCGCCCAATCCGCGCGACATTAACGAATAGCCTTTGTTGCCATGATAACTTTCGGGTTGCTCAATACCAAAAACACCAAGGTCGTATCGCAGGTGGTTCACCTGGTAAATTCCATGCGCCGAATAGCCATTCAGCAGATAAGCAATGGGGTCGATCTCCAGCTCCCACGCGTTTTTAAGTTTTGTTTCCTGGGCTTTGAGTGCGCTTGCTAAAGTCACGAACATTAGGATAAAAAATAATCGTCTCATCGTTTTCTGTTTTAAAGTTTTACGATGGCAAATCTAGGAGACGAATAAAAGGCAATCGACCGTTTTTGGAAAGTCGAACCTTTTTATCCTTATTCAGGCTACATTCCTTGAACGAAATTCGGACGGCGTTTTTCCGGTGAATTTTTTGAATGCGGTATTGAATGATGACTTGGAATTAAACCCGCAATCGAAAGCAATGCCTAATATCGAAAATGAGTTGTAGGCAGGATCCGTCAAGCGCCGTTTTACTTCGCTGATGCGGTATCGGTTGATAAAGTCGAAAAATGGCTCACCACCAAAACGGTTAATCAGTTCTGAAACCAGGTATGGCTGGAGGTTCATTCGGTCGCTGAGCGTGGCCAGTGTCAATTCGTTATCGAGAAAAAGTTTGTCTTTACCCAGCACCTCTTCAAGTAGTTGACTGTAGGTGAGATATTGCTCATCAGTGAGGAAATACGTGGTGCGAACTTTCGGTTTTATTACTGTTTCTTCGGGAATGGCGCCAATTTCTTTGTCAACAATAGCAGAAACCTCGCTAATCGACTGTTTGTTCCATGTTGAAAAGGCCAGCAGGTAAATAATCAAGCTGAGAAACAAACCAATCAGGTTGTTGGTAAGCACAAAGTTGAGTGAAAAAAAACCTTCGGAAACATAAATAACAATAGAAATGAGTGTCCCAATCAGGAATAAAAGCAAGGTTTGCGCGGCCTTATCCAACGAAATTTTTTCGATGTCGGAAAAGCTGTCTCTGATTCTTCGCTCGTAATTCAACACTTCCCGATATCCGAAGAAAATGTAAACCGAGATATGCGTAAGCCGAAGCACTTGAATAAAAAGCACCTTTGCCGGCAAATCGTTGTTCAGAAAAATCTCATCTACAAATCTGATTTTTTCGTTTGCCGAGAGACTGTAAAACGGAATTACCGAAATCAGGTAAAGCAGGAACGGAATTCCATGCAACCAAAAGTTTCGAGGTATTCGTCGATGAATGAGAGACAAAACATAGAGGTAAACCAGTGGTCCATAAAGTAAGACAAATGGATCGCCAACGCGAATAAGGTGTGGCAGCACACGGTAATAACCCGACAATCCAAGCACCGCGCCCAGCAAACTTACTGACAAAACCAACGTCAGGGTCCCCAGCAACATCGATTCTCTGCTTTTGTGGCGACTGTGTGCGAGCAGGTAAGTTAAAAAAATTCCCTGTACTGCGGCAGCAAAATTCAGTAATACCAAAACGTGCATGATCGTCTATTTTCAGATCAAAAAGTAAAAATAAACATTTGCACAAAGTAAAAGTTGAGCTGTTATTTGGATTTTCTTGAGCTTATCGTTTTTCTTCATTCTGAAAATAACTCAATGCTCCCGAGGGGCACTTTGATAATTGCTCTTTCAATTGGTCAGTCGTGGCATTTTCAATTTTAATCCACGGCTTGGCCTGCGGGTTATATACTTGCGGCAAAGTTTTTACGCACATTCCTGAATGGGTGCATTTCCCGGGCTCCCAAACAATCGTAATTTCACCATTCGTGTATGTTTTTACTTCTTCAGTTGACATTGTTATTGTTTTAGTTATTGTGATAAAAGTGCGTTATATTCCGGATGGCGGTTGATATAGGCAGCAACGAACGGGCAAAGTGGCACCAATGTTAATCCTTTTTGCCGGATGTCGTCGAGCACTTGCTTTACCAATGCCGAGCCAATGCCTTTTCCCTCAAATTTGGCAGGAACCTCAGTGTGGGTTAAAAATATCTTCCCCTGCGCTTTGATGTATTCAATTCGAGCCAATTCGTCCTCAATCTGAAATTCATATTGTTTCTTTTCAGTGTTGTCAATTAAAGGGTAATCCATTTCATTTTTTTGAGTAAAACATATAAGCCAAGGAAAAGTTGAAGAGAACTTTTCAAGAGAACTGGTCATTGAAACGATTCTGAATTTCCGGAGAATAAAAAAGAAACGGGCCAACATCAATGATGACAGCCCGCTTCAAAATCAAACCCTAAAAAAATCGTTATGGTTTACGATAATTAATTCCATAACGGTATAAACGCAAATATTCTGTATCCATCCTCTTTGAAAAGTCGGCAAAATCTTTCTTTTCTTTTGGTGTCCAAACGACTTCGGCCAGCGCACAAACCCTCGGGAATACCATATATTCGGCTTGCTTTGTTGACGGAATATACTCGGTCCAAACGTTCGCCTGAGCTCCCATGATGTACTTTTGTTCGTCAGCAGAAAGTTCTTCAGGAACCGGCTCGTATGAATAAACCAAATCGAGAGGCAAATAGCCTCCAATAGCCAGCGGTTCTTTATCCGTTTCCTTCGACTGGTAATGGTCTAAATACAAGTGCGAGCCTGGTGTCATCACTACATTGTGTTTTTGTTTGGCTGCTTCTATTCCGCCTTTAATTCCTCTCCACGACATTACCGAAGCTCCCGGGGCCAGACCGCCTTCCAGTATTTCGTCCCAGCCGATGATCTGGCGGCCTTTGCTGTTCAGGTATTTCTCAATACGTTTTATGAAATAACTCTGTAACTCGTGCTCGTCTTTCAACCCAAGCTCTTTTATACGTTTCTGGCAATCAGGGCATTCTTTCCAGCGGTCTTTCGGACATTCGTCGCCGCCAATGTGTATATATTTTGAAGGGAACAATTCACAAACTTCGTCGAGTACATTTTGCAGAAACTTGAAGGTTTCTTCTTTTCCGGCGCAAAGCACATCTTTGCTAACTCCCCAGGTGGTCATTACGTTGTACGGTCCCTTTGTACAACCCAACTCGGGATAGGCAGCCAAAACGGAGACACTGTGACCTGGCATCTCGATCTCAGGAACTACTGTAATAAACCGATCAGCGGCATACTGAACGATTTCTTTCACCTGCTTTTGTGTATAAAAGCCGCCGTAGCCAACGCCATCATAAGTTTTTGAGCGTCCGGCGTGTCCAACCACAGTTTCATCTCTCCAGCTCGATATTTCGGTGAGTTTGGGGTACTGATTTATTTCCAGTCGCCAGCCCTGATCTTCGGTTAAATGCCAGTGAAATGTATTCAATTTATACATTGCCATATTATCGATGTACTTCTTGATGAAGCTAACCGGGAAATAGTGGCGCCCAACGTCAAGATGTAATCCACGCCATGCAAAACGAGGCTGGTCGTTGATTTCAGCACATGGCACGGCCAACGGACCGTTCTGTGTCAATGGAAGCATTTGTTTCAGAGACTGCACGCCATAGAAAATTCCGGCGGGTGTTTTGGCTGTAATCACAATTTCTTTAGGATCAACCTTTAACGAATAGCCTTCATCGCTACCTTGTAATGCTTTATTCAGCTTCAAACTTACCATTTGTTTGGCTTTCCCATTCTCGGGTAAAGTGAAGCCATAGTATTTCTGGAGGTATTCGTTTAACTGTCCTGCAATGCTTTTTAACTCAGGTTTAGAGGTGTCGAACGATAATGCTGTTGCCTGGTTCAGATTAAATGTGCCTTCGGTTTGAGTAACCTGTGATGGCTGCGGGATAATTGCCAGCGGCTGAGCAAACAAACCGGCTGAAGCAAGCAGACAAAGGATAAGAAATAATCTCTTCATTGGTTCCTGTTTTGTTGGTTTAAATTTTCACAAATGTATTTAAAAGAAATCGAAAGCCGGTATCAACTTTTGCGATTTTTTTAAAAAGTGATCTCTCAAATAGTATAAAGTTTGTCATAACTGCAATAAACCAGAAAGGGGACAATCGCAGCGATTGTCCCCTTTCTGATAGTTTATTTAAAAATAAACCTATTTTTCTAATTCTTTATAAACCATAGCACTAGCACCAACAATTGCTGCGTCGCCTGGTTTTAATTGCGAGGGCAATATTTTAACCTTGTCTTTGTACATCTGAAGCAAGTAGTGCTCCATACTGTCTTTAGTCGGCTTGAAAATATATTCGCCGGCAGCTGTTGGACCTCCAAAAAGGAAAATTGCTTCGGGGCTCAAATAATGGACTGTATCAGCCAAGCCCTGACCAAGCCATTTACCTGTCAATTCAAAAACCTCCAATGCAACTTTATCACCTTTTTCAGCTGCGTCGAATATTGCTTTTGAGTCCAGTTCTTTATATGACTTATCAGCAAGCAAACTATCGCAAGCATTATATTTAACAAGCAGCTCAAATGCCGTACGCTTCATCCCGGTAGCCGAACAATAGGCTTCAAGATGGCCGGGTGTACCGCAACCGCACATTCTTCCATCCGGAATTAACATCGTATGCCCACATTCGCCAGCAAATCCATCGGCACCATAAACTAAGTCTCCATTCACTACAATTCCGCTGCCAACTCCTGTTCCAAGCGTGTACATCACGAAGTTTTTCATGCCTTTGGCACCTCCGTAAATCATTTCACCCATTGCAGCGGCATTGGCATCGTTGGTTAAGGCAAGAGCTTTCAACTCCGGAAATTTGGCTTTCAGCAATTTCACCAAAGGAACAACACCTTTGAAAGAAAGATTGGCGGCATATTCGATTGATCCTGTGTAATAGTTTGCACTAGGCGCACCAATACCAACCCCAAGAATCTCGATATCGGCATTAAGTAATTTCACTGAATGAATCAGTTCGTTTATCGCAGCTGCGAGGTCATCGACATAACGATCAATATCGCCGTGCGAAGGTGTACTGATGTTGCCTTTCACCATCACGTTTCCGAGATCGTCAACAACTCCAATTGCTGTGTTTGTGCCGCCAATATCGACGCCAATTGCTACTTTCTTCATTTTTGATTTTTTTTATTATCCGGATTATTTTACATCGTACCGTAAATACGGCAGTCCAATTTTATTTTGTACTAATTAACATCAACTCGTTTTGAAGAAACGAAAATAAGTTGTTTATCTTATTTTACTTCCTTTTAATGCAAAAAAAGTGATATAACCGAAACAAATTACCGGAACAAGCAACGCGCCTGTTAAACTAACAGAATCTGTAATCGCTCCCATAATTACGGGAACAACAGACCCTCCCACGATCATTGTATTAATAATTCCTGAAGCGATGGGCATTTCGGAAGGATTGAGATCACTGACGCCAAGTGAAAAAATACTTGGGAACATGATCGAATTGAAAAAGCCAACTGAAAGAAGACACCACATTCCAACCTGTGGTGGCAACAAAAATCCGCAAAGCACCAGCAACATATTGGTTGCCCCAAAAATTCCAAGCGAAACATTGGCAATCCCCTTTCCCAGCGCCATCAGGAAAAAGTTAACGAGAGCGATACCAAAGAAAATCAACCCATAAACTGGCTTCGATTCAAAAACAAATTGCCCGTCTTTCACGCCTGCCGAGAAGATAAACCAACCAACAACAAAAGCAAAAGCTAAAATGATAAGTGAATATTTGGTTTTAGCATTTCTGGATAGATCGCCTAGCAAAACTGAACCAAAAAAGCGACCAACCATATTTCCACCCCAATAAATAGCAGTAAGCTTTACAGCTTCGTCTTTAGCAATATCGAGTAAATTAGTCATATAACTACTTATTTGAGAAGCAGTTCCAACTTCAGCTCCCACATAGCAGAAAATACCAATCGCCCCAAGCCAAACCTGCGGCTTTTTCAACGCGGCCATCGAAGCAACGGTTTCATTGCCTTCAATCTCGGGCAGACGGATAAACAAAATACCAATTGCAATTAAAACTACAATTGACCCAATTACCACAAATGGCATTTTCACAAAATTGGCAGCTTCCTGCGCCGAAGCACCGTTTTTGAGAGCAAGAACAGCGGGCGCTAAAACCAGAATTCCAGCGATATATGGTGCAATAGTTGTTGCAACTCCATTCATTGCCTGAGTCAAATTAAGTCGGGCCGGTGCCGCTTCCTGCGGACCAAAAGCCACAACATAGGGATTAGCAGCTGTTTGGAGAAAAACCACCCCGGTGGCCATCACAAAAATTGCAGTGAGAAAAAGAGGATAAGAAAGTACAGATACTGCCGGAAAAAACATGTAGCTTCCAGTTGCAACAAGAATTAATCCGGCAACTACGCCGTTTTTATACCCAATTTTCTTGATGATCATTCCACAAAGAAAACTGAAACAGAAATATGCAAAGAAGAATACCCCATTTACCAATTGTGCGAAGAAATTTTCCCATCCGGGGTAAAGCTCTTTCAGGTTAAACGCTAATTGCACCTGATCTTTCATTGCAATATTGAAGTTGGTTATAAAACCAAAGACGAAGAAGATGGATGCCATAAACGACATACCAATCATAAGTTTAGCATTGGTCTGGTTAGTCATAAGTTGTTAGTTTTTAGTAATTCAGAGACTACCAAAAATAAGAATTAACTCA
>Ga0116170_10003841_pt1 | contig 13981 bp, 16 predicted proteins | sample AD_JPNHW1_MetaG_FD_89797 | JGI IMG/M metagenome (GOLD analysis project Ga0116170, IMG submission 89797) | Active sludge microbial communities of municipal wastewater-treating anaerobic digesters from Japan - AD_JPNHW1_MetaG | ecosystem: Engineered > Bioreactor > Anaerobic > Digestate | place...
CCGGAGTCATCCGGCATCACCGATATCTTTTTTGATCCCGATACCGGGGAAGTCCTGATTGAAGCAGAGAAACCCGGCGTTGTAATCGGAAAGAACGGGATCACGCTCCGTGATATTACCCGACATATCGGCTGGACGCCAAAAGTTGTCCGCACTCCCCCTATTGAGAGCAGTACCGTAAAGCAGGTCCGCCAGTACCTGCGCTCGGTCAATGAGGAGCGCAAACAGTTCCTGCGTACAATCGGACGTCGAATCCACCGTGATATCCCGGGCCGCGATGACGCAAACAAAGATGCGACCAAAAAAGATCAGTGGGTACGGGTCACTACCCTTGGCTGTTGTCGTGAAGTTGGTCGGGCTGCATTTTTACTCACCACACCGGACAGCCGTGTGCTTATTGATTGCGGGGAGAAACCAGACAATACCAGTGGCACCCCGTATCTTTATGTCCCTGAGATCCATCCGCTGGCTCAGCTCGATGCGGTTGTCCTTACCCATGCGCATCTTGATCACTGTGCGCTTGTCCCCCTTCTCTATAAATACGGATATGAGGGCCCGGTCTATTCGACCCCCCCGACTCGTGATCTCTCGGCGATGCTCCAGCTGGATTACCTGGATGTCATCAATAAGGAAGGTCGTAAGATTCCCTACAGCTCAAACGAGGTCAAGTCTTATATCCAGCATTCAATAACCCTGAATTACGGCAGTGTGACGGATATTGCCCCGGATATCAAGCTTACCTTCCATAATGCAGGTCACATCCTTGGCTCAGCTATCGCCCATTTCCACATTGGTGACGGACTCTATAACATTGCATTTACCGGGGACTTCAATTACAGCAAGAGCCGTCTTTTTAACCCGGCCGTAAACCAGTTCCCCCGGCTCGAGACCCTGTTCATGGAGAGCACATACGGCGGTTCAAATGATTTCCAGCCGGCACGTTCGGATGCGGAGTGCAAGCTTTACGAGATCATTAACAAGGTCCTCTCGCGTGGCGGTAAGGTAATCATCCCCGCGTTTGCTGTTGGCAGGTCGCAGGAAGTCATGCTAGCCCTTGAAGAAGGGATGCGTCTTGGTAAAGTACCTCATGTCAAAATCTATCTTGATGGGATGATCCGCGAGGCAACTGCAATACATACAACCTACCCGGAGTATCTCAATAACGATCTCAGGAACCTGATCTTCCGGGAAGGGATGAACCCGTTCCTTGCCGAGTGTTTCCAGCAGGTGGACTCTTCCGATCTCCGCGAAAAAGTAATCAATGGTGATCCCTGCGTAATTATTACCACAAGTGGTATGCTCAACGGCGGCCCTGTTATGGAGTATCTCCTTAACCTCGCAGAAGACGAAAAGAACGCGCTTGTTTTTGTTGGCTACCAGGCTGACGGTACCCAGGGGCGACGCATCCAGAAAGGGTGGCGCGAGGTACCTATGGGCCGGAAAGGAACGATCACCATCAACCTTGAGATCGAGACCATCGACGGGTTTTCGGGGCATTCTGACCGGCGGCAGCTGATGAACTATATCGGTCAGATCCAGCCGAGACCCGAGAAAATATTCTGTATTCACGGAGACGAGAACAACACAATCGATCTGGCCAGTTCTATTTATAAGCGTTACCATATCCAGACTCATTCACCGATGAACCTTGAGACGTACCGCATGATCTGATCGCATGGCAGCATCAAAGACATTCCTTGCAATCGTCTGCCTCGGCATCTTTGCCGTTATGGCACTCTCGAATGCAATTGTCCCGGTGCTGCCGGCATTTGCCGGTCAGTCTGCATGGCAGGGTGCCATTTATGCCGCATATTTCTTCGGGGCATTTCTTTCCACCCTGCCGGGTGGAGTACTTTCCGACCGTTACGGCAATGCCCAGGTCATACGGGCCGGCCTCCTGATAACGGCTGTAACCGGTGCCCTGCTCTTTTTTGCTACTATGCCAATAGTGGTGATTATCCTGCGTGGTTGTGAGGGGATCGGTGCCGGGTTCTTTGTCGCTGCCGCCCTCTCGTATGTCAATTCCCGGAGCGATCATACCCGGATGAGCGGATATTATATGGCAATGCTTAACCTCGGGCTTGTCCTTGGGTTGATTGTCGCAGGTGTGCTGGCGGTGCGGTTTGCCGAGCCGGTCATTGGGATTGGCATCTTCACTTTTTTTGCTGTCGTCGCGCTTGCCGGGAGCGTTGTTTCCGGCAACAATCCTGTTTCGACGGTGAGGATGAAGGATACCTTCTTTGTTTCAGCGTTCGTCTGTGACAACCTCTGGTTATGGTATTCATCAGTTGTTCTTATAGGCATCACGGGAGTTGTTTCGTCACTGTACCCGAAATTTTCCGGTGAAACATCGGACACACTCGGGCTCTGGATTGCGGGCATGAGCATTGCCACCATCGTCACCGTTCTTGTAGTTTCCCGTATTCCGCTTCCCCCGGTGCCGGTTATCCGCTGGTCTGCGGTCTTCATGGCGGCAGGTGTCCTTCTTGCATATGTCACTCCTCTGGGTTTTATTGTGCTTGGCGCTCTTGCTGGTGTTGTAATGATTGCCCAGATGGCATTTCTTGCCGGAGTGCCGGATCACCAGGGTCTTCTTATGGGAATGTTCTCGACCGCAAGTTACCTTGGGATGGCGCTCCTCCCGTTTATTGCTGGAGTCATTGCGGATATAGGGGGATTTTTAGCAGCATTTGTTGTCACCGCAATCCTGGGGGGTACCGTAGCTGTCACTATAGGGCGGTGTAGGTGTCAACATCCTCATAATGCGGACTAATTTACGACATAGGAAAAAACAATACATTCATCTGCGATAAAAGAGAATTTTCGGATATGCAGATGAGCGCAAAGGCAGGTATACTGCTTGTAATTATTCTTATTCTGGTTCCTGCTGTGGCAGCGGAAGACCCTCTTGACTGGTATACGAAAGGAGAGAACGCTGCAAAACTCGGGAATTATGCTGATGCTCTTACATATTATAACAATGCGCTCTCGATAGATCCCAGTTATGTATATGCCATGTCAGGAAAAGCGGTAGCCCTTAATGCGCTGGGACGGTACTCGGAGGCGCTTGATGCAGCAAACCGGGCGCTTGCGATAAGGACAGACTCCAATACGCAGAATGCCCGGGCTTATTCACTATATAAACTCGGCAGGTATGACGAAGCCATTGCTGCATATGTAAACCTGACTGCCACGGTGACCAACAATGCAGATGCATATTGTAATCTTGCGTCATCGTATGTCCAGACAGGAAACACAGATGCCGCGCTCAAAGCGTATGCAAAGTGTACGAATCTTGCACCTCATAATGCAGATACGTGGAACCAGCTGGGACTTGTGTATTTGTCGCTTGAAAAGTATACGGAAGCACTCGATGCTTTCGATCATGCAACCCGTGAAACAACCAAAAATGCCGAGATCTGGAACAACAAGGGTCTTGCGCTCGCCGGGTTGGGACGGTACCAGGATGCGCTGAACTGTTTCAATGCGGCGCTGACCATCAGCCCGACGTATGCCGATGCGAAAAAGAATAAGGAAGCCGTGATGGGCAAGGGGCAGGTCTACCAGGTTACCGGCTCGCCAACCCCAACAGACACCGGTTGGGTTATTGGTGGCGTGACCGCCACTCCAGAAACAGTTATGACTACAGTACCAGTCCAGACTTCAGGAACTGTCATGGAATCTTTACCTGCCGGTACGGTTGATGAGATCCAGACGGAAGTACCGGTAGCAAAGAACACGACATTTACCCCGATCTCTCCATTCAGTGCGGTTGCGGCATGTGTGGTAGCCGGAATTGTATTTGCCGGTGCAATGCACCGGAAGAATTGATTTTTTTTGATTTGCTGTTTTTTTACTGACGCTTTTTACCCGGATTTCGGCAGCTCGGTCAGTACTTAAATTCCTGTGTTTTATTTCATGATGCTTCTGTTTTTTTACTATAGGCCTGCAGGATACCCCGGTAAATTTTTACTGCATTTTCCAGTGAAAAAACAGAAACCCGTTCGTTGATACTATGAAGCGTCGCGAGTTCCCCCGGGCCATACTCGATTACCTGAAATCCTGCAGTACGGAGATGCCGTGCGTCACTTGCCGCCCACTGGAGGATAGGAAAGACATTCCCTCCCCATACTTTCTCTACTTCGTTGCAAACGACTGTGGCTAAAGTGCAGCCCGGGTCCGTGAGTGAAGGATCATGCACAGTTTCCTCGACAACGGTCCCGTTTGGGGCATGCGCCCGGATATCCCTGACCAAATCCGGAATGCTGCAGCCCCATGGAATCCTCAGTTCGAGGTTGACTGAACAATGCTGGGCGACAATGTTGATCTTCTCGCCACCCGAGATAACGCCCGGGTTAAATGTTACCCGTTCAAGGATATCACTTCCTTTCTGAATCTGGAACTCTTCGGAAAAGACCTCAGATGAGCGCCGGATAATCCCCCGTAGTTTTTCATTCAGCTTATATTCCCGGTTATGGAGACTTTTTACATATTCGAGCAGTTCCATAGATTCCATGATCGCGCTTACGCCGATCGTCGGGTACAGTGAGCCATGGCCGGGCGTTCCTGTAAATTTCAGGTTAAGCCGACACAGTCCCTTCTGGCCGATGCAGGGGTGTCGTGCTGGCGACGGTTCGGCAATCAGGCAGTCACAGGGAGTGATCAAATCGTGCGCGAGCAGGTACCGGATCCCGCCGTCACCCCCCGTCTCCTCATCGCAGACAAACGCTAGGTTTGCCGATAGTTCCTGATTTTCCTGCACGAGCGTGTCGCAGGCGGCCAGAATTGCGGCACAACCGCCTTTCATATCGGTTGCGCCCCTGCCCCAAATATATCCTTCTTCGAGAATACCAGAATACGGCGGATGCGTCCATCCTTCATCAAGAACTGGCACGACATCCACATGCCCGCACAGCAAGAGCGGTTTTTCTCTTCCGGTTGTTACCAGATTGCATCGTCCATTCCCGGCATCCGTTATTATCGATACAATGCCCCGGGCATCGAGAAAATCCCGAATATATTCAATAACCCCGGTGGTATTTCCCGGAGGATTCTCGCTTTTTATCGCCACAAGTTCTGAACAGATTCGACGTACGTCCATGCCAGGTCAGGTCTTCTGTTCTGCGATAAATACCTTGAAAAGCGTTGAGAGGGATGCCTCTTCATACAGGCTTTTTAAGAATTCCTGCTCAAAGAATTCATCGATAACCGCAATAAAGAAATTTGCCGGGATTGCCTGATGGCTGTCCGGATCAAGAACGATACGGAAACTCCGGTATCCTGCTGGATCTTCGGGATCGTAGAGCATCTGCCACAGTGAGGGCAGGGTGGCAAATTTTTCCGGTCTGGTGGTTTTAAGCCACGCAATAAACGCCGGAAACCGTGCCCGATCCCCCTTCGTTTCCTCGTCGATACGCCAGCGCATGTATTCGGCGCCCATAATATTTTTCGGTGACTGGTAGTTGAACGCGTAAATGCTGCAGGTATAGTCAATATGGGCAATTGAGTCTACAAAATAGAAATAAAGAGTTTTATTAAAGAGCGCTGTGTCGTGAAGGATCAGGGATTTTTCATAGAGGTGGTTGAGGACATTGATGTATTCATTATCAGCATTCATACGATTTTAGTGTACGCCGGAATTGTAAATATATTCCCGTTCTCCGGGTCGTCTGCACGTTAAAGAAGCCTTTTTTTTATGAAGTAGTGTTATTTAAAAAAAGGTTCACGGCGTGCTACAGCTTCTTTGAAGAGCCCTTCAAGTTCATCGCCTTTTTTACCCCGTATGGTAACATGGTTGTCTGTCCGAAGCAGACATGGCTTAAGTTTGCCGTCAGAAGTAACCCGGAGCCGGTTACAGAATGCACAGAACTCAGTATTGTGTAGCGGGCGCACGACTTCCACTTCGGCACCGTCAAGGCAGTATTTTTTGCGATGGTGCATCCTCCGGGTGAGAACCTGTTCCGATCGTGCGGCAAGGTCGCACTCGACGCCGGTTAAATCGCCGTGATACTCGCAGTTGTTGAAGTGCATCAGCTCGATGAGCTGGAGGACGAGATTGCGGTTGCCCCGCACAAATGCAAAAAAATCGTCCAGTTCCTGATTGTTGATACCCGAAAGGACCACCATGTTGAGTTTGACCGGAGTGAGCCCGACATCAAGTGCCGTGTTAATGCCGGCAAGAACGTCACTGAGCCGGTCGCTCCCGGTGATCTGTTTGTAGGTTTTTGGATTCAGGCTGTCAAGGCTGACATTAACCCTGCGAAGCCCGGCTGCTTTTAAATCCGCTGCCATTTCAGAAAGCATGATGCCATTTGTAGTTATCGAGCATTCGATGCCTTTGGGAACTGCGCGGATGATTTTCAGTATATCCGGCCGGATCAGGGGTTCGCCACCGGTAAATTTTATGCTCCGGATCCCGAACTTTGCCGCGATCTCCATGATGGCAATGATCTCGTCCGAGCTCATTTCGCTTTCCGGGTTTTTCTCGCCCTCGGCATGGCAGTATATGCAGGAAAGGTTGCACCGGGAGGTGAGACTGATGCGGAGGTTTGTAACCGGTCGTCCGTAGGAATCCTTGAGCGCTTGGGTCATAGGGCGTGTTCAACCCTTAAAGTTCTTTCCAATGATATATATTTCCGTGGATCCTTTCCTGGTAGCCTTTGTCGAGTAGGTTTTTACTACGTAAAAATGCTCTTTTATCGAGGTCAGCAGTTCGGGAAAATCCACGCCCTGGAATGATTTTATCACAAAGTTTCCGCCGGGCTTTAATACGTTGCAGGCAAAGAGCAGCGCCTCTTCGCCAAGAGCGATGGCCCGGGCCTGGTCATAACTCTTGTGGCCGGAGAGTTTCGGAGCAGCATCACAGACAACTATGCTGACTGTCCCAAGTATTTCCCGTGCCCGGTTCTGGACAGACGGGTCAGTAAGGTCGCCTTCGAGAGTCTCGATCCCATCAAGCGGCGCAATCGGGTTTAAGTCAATCCCCAGCACTCTTCCTTTTGTGAGAGTCCGGAGTACCTGGAGCCAGCTGCCCGGAGCCGCCCCGAGATCAATGATATTATCGTCATCACGGATAATGCCAAACTTGTTCTGGATCTCGATAAGCTTATAGGAAGCCCGGGATCGGAATCCTTCCTGTTTTGCCCGTAGATATACCTTATCCCGTGTCCATTGCGAACCCATACGCGTTCATTCTCCCAAAATCCACAACGCAAACCCAAAACGCTATAATTAAAGTATGACGATATACTGTATAAGACAGTTGTTAAGGGGAAAGAGATGTTAAAAGCAACCATTGACGCAGAAATATTCCGGGAGGCCATTGACGCGATCTCGGCACTCGTTCCCGAGTGTCGGCTGCATACGGATGAAGACAACATCTCCACCCGCGCAGTGGATACCGCCAATGTCGCCATGATAGCTTTCACGCTTAAAAAAGAAGCGTTTGATACCTTCAAGGCTACAAAAAGCGAGTTGGGGGTTGACATTTCCAAGATGAAGAATATCTTTAATATGGGTGGGAAAGGTGACCTCATAAGTCTCGAGCATGCAGACAATGCCCAGAAGATGGCCGTCAGCGTCCACGGCTACCACTACTCTATCACCCTTCTGGATACGAACACGATAAGAAAAGACCCGAACTCGCCGACCATTAACCTGCCGGGGAAGGTTGTTATCTCCGGCGAAGATCTTAATAATGCGATCAAGGCAGCCGCGGTGATTTCTGATAAGATTGCCATGGGAATCAACCCCAAAGACCAGACCTTTTACATGGTCGCTGAAGGGGATACTGATCATATCCAGAGAGAGTTTGGAAAAGACGAACTCAAGTCACTTACCCCGGTCGAGACCCGCTCGCTCTTTTCCCTTGACTATCTCAGGGATATGGGAAAGGTTATGGCACGCGCTCCGGAAGTTGAGGTCTTCCTTGGTGTGGATCACCCGGTCCGGTTCTCATTTGATATTGCGGGCGGCAACGGGCATGTTGAGTACCTGCTTGCGCCCCGGATTGAGGCTGACTGAATGGAGTTTGTGCCTTCCGGCAAGGAACTTTCTCATTTTCCGTTTTTAAAAAAAGCCCAGGATCCCATCCGGTCCCGTTTTGCCTCGCTTGGTACACTTCTCGGCACACCGAAAGGTAAGGCCTTGGTTTCTCATGCGGTTACCCGGATACAGGAAGCAGTAACCCTGAAAAAGACCCATGTTCCTGAAGTACATGATACGCCAGAAGATGAAATCGCATCTTATGCACTCGCACGGATCATCGTATCATGTGTCAACGACAAACAGCTTATTGACAGGCTTACCCGGTATGAGGCCGAACGCGCCTACTATTTTCTTGTGAATGAGGAAGAGTGGAACAGCAATTACGTGCAGGCTGACGGAGAGTATTCCCGCCTGTGGTCGGTGATCGCTGACGAACTGGGTATCAGGATCGCGCAAGACCGGATGCCGGTTCCTGATTATGTGGAACTTGTCGCACCCCTTCATGATGATCATTACAGGCTCATTAACCGTCATGTAGTGTGTGGATTTGTTACGATTAACAAGAACGAGCGCTACGAACTCTTAAGGGAACGGATCCGCGTGCTCCTGCGCCGCGATCTCCCGCACCGGGTGCCAAAGGAGATCTGCGAACTGCTTGCACCGATTGCTGCGGAGATTAAGAAAGCATACCAGGAACAGATGCTGCGCCAGTTCGGAAAGGTTGAAGAAAGTGCATTTCCACCCTGCATGCAGGCACTTATTACCGCGCTTGCGGCAGGTATCAATCTCACGCATGCCGGTCGTTTCTCGCTCACCGCATTTCTCCATAACATTGGTATGGATATTAACGGGATTGCAGAACTCTACGCCCGGTCCCCGGACTTTGATATCGAGAAAACCATGTACCAGGTCGAGCATATCACGGGGCGTGGTGGGTCCAGCACAGAATACACGACCCCGGCATGCGCGGCAATGCAGACGACCGGTTTGTGCGTCCACCGGGATCCGCTCTGCGAAAAGGTCAGCCACCCGCTCAGTTACTACAAGGTAAAAAAATCACGGCCATATAAGTCTGCACCTCCAAAACCGCAGGTTGCTGATAAAAATCCGAAAAATTCCTAAAAAACTGAAAAGAGTTTTATGTCTTTTATGTAATCTTCTCGTTGACCCGGTATCCTGCAAAAGCTAAGAAGAGGATAAAAACAATAATTGCGATCAGGTAGGCCGGCCCGGCGTTCATAACCAGCGGAAGTGCTGAAAGAAGAATGATCAGGAGAATAAAACCGGCAACTCCGATAAGTACATCAAGCAGACGCGCATCCATTCAAGGCATATTGGAGTTTTACCGTTATATGCATATCTTTGCACTGCCGGACTTCTATGCCGTTGCAATTGACTGGATGATGGGGATAAGCGGGAAGCATGGTCTGACCTGATGCCTGTGTACTGGAAAGAAAATAAGAGCATGCCGGATCAACAGAACCAGCAGGTATTATGATTAGCCCGGACCAGCAGAGAAATGAGGCTATCAACCGGCTGTCGCGTGCCGTAATTCTTCTCGAAGAATCTATGGATTCAAGGTTGGTTGCCGTCGGCGCCGGCTCGAACATCGGTTATGCCCTCACTGGGGCCCGTGATAATCAGGGTATCGTTGCTGTTTTTGGGGGACTCCTGGTGAAGGACAATAAAGTCCGAGCGGCGGGAACCTGTGGGTTTGGCGCTGATGCAAATATTGCCAGAATCATTCTCACTGCTTTGAAATTTGATCCAGATATGCGCTGTGCGGCAACGATCCGGTATACGGATTCGGTTCTCCGCGTGCTTGAAGAGATGTTCCTTGAATGTTGCACCATCGACCGCCGCGGACAATCCCCTGGGATCAGTACGATGGACTGGGGAGTGGCCTCCTGCTGCAGAGAGGGAGTCCCTCAAGTGATCGTAGACCCTGGCACCACAAAAGAGACTGCAGTCATTCACCTGTTTGGTGAGAACCCTGCGGTAGTCACGGGGAATATTATTATGTTGTCGAACCGCATTATACGTATAGAAATTTGAGGAATATTCCATGGGAATTAAGCCATCGTATATCAAGACCATCGGTACAGCACTTCTGGCCAAACAGAGAGAGAACTTTTCGAACAATTTCGATGCGAACAAGCAGCAGCTCTCATCATCCACATCAATCGAAAGCAAGCGCGTCAGGAACCGCGTCGCCGGATACATAACAAGAAAAATTAATACAAAAAGACACGCATAACTCTCGTTATGTTTGAAGGTGTCCTTCCCGCAATAATAACCCCTTTTAAACGTAATTCCGCGATGGACCTTGACATTCAGGGTCTTGAACGAAACATTGAGTACCTGCTATCCTGTGGAATTCACGGGATCGTGCCCTGTGGCTCGACTGGTGAGTCTGCAACGCTCTCGTTTAAAGAGCACGAAAAGGTTGTCGGTGTGACCATTGACACAGTCAATGGCAAGGTTCCCGTGCTGGCAGGGACAGGTTCAAACAACACCGCGGAAGCGGTTACTCTCACGAAGGCAGCAAAGGACACTGGTGCTGATGGCGTGCTTGTCATCAGCCCGTATTATAACAAACCCAATCGCGCGGGGCTTGTCAAGCATTACACCAAACTGGCCGATCTTGATATCCCGGTGATTATCTACAATGTGCCCGGCCGCACTGGTCAAAACCTTGAACCCGACCTGATAGCTGAGCTCGCGCAGCACCCCAACATTGTCGGTATCAAGGAGGCAAGCGGAAACGTCGGTCAGGTTTCGCGGATAATTGAACTGACTCAGGATGAGGACTTTGCAGTAATCTCCGGTGATGACAACCTGACCCTCCCGATCATGGCGCTCGGCGGCACCGGTGTGATCTCGGTCGCAGCAAACGTGGATCCAAAACGCATGGTTGCTATGTGCGAAGCGGCGGCTAAAGGTGACTGGAAAAAAGCACTTACCCTGCACTATGCACTCTCACCACTCTTCCGCTCGATGTTTATTGATACAAATCCCATCCCGGTAAAAAAGGCAGTCGAACTTATCGGTATGGCTGGCGGCCCGGTCCGGTTGCCTCTCGACAATCTTGATGACAAAAAAACTGCAGACTTGAAAAAAATCCTTGAAACTATACCGAAAGCCAAAAAAACTGTGGCTACCAGATCCGCAGTAAAGAGTAAAAAACCAGTTGCAAAAAGAACCCGACGGTGATCTGATAATGGTAAAAGTTGTTATCTGCGGTGCTTCCGGCCGTATGGGCCAGACTCTCGGTAGGATGGTCAAAGAATCTCAGGATCTTGAACTGGTCGGTGGTATTGATCTTCGCCCGGGGACTTTTTTTGGGGCTGATATTGTCGCGACGCAGGATATTGAAACACTCCTTAAAGACAAGAAGCCTGATGTTCTGATTGATTTCACGATTGCACAGGCCGCGGTAGGGAATGTGAAAGTGGCAGCAAGGAATAACGTTGCGATCATTGTAGGAACGACTGGTTTCACGCCAGAACAGCGCAAAGAGATGGCCGCAGCTATCGAGGGGCATGTACCTGCGGTTATCTCGAGTAACTTTTCGGTCGGAGTCAATATTTTCTGGCAGCTTGTACGTGAGGCCGGGAAACTGCTCGGAGATTATGATATTGAGGTAATCGAAGCGCATCATCGAAACAAGAAGGATGCCCCGAGCGGCACGGCAAAGACAATCCTGCAGATCCTCGATGATGAAGTCGGGGCGCGCAGGAAACTCTATGGTCGGGAAGGCATGATGGAACGCGGGAATGAGATTGGTGTCCACGTGATCCGTGGCGGGGATATCGTCGGGGATCATTCCGTGATGTTCTCGAAGAACTTTGAGACAATCGAACTCTCCCACCGGGCGTATGATCGTTCGGTCTTTGCAAGCGGTGCTCTGCGGGCAGCTCGCTGGGTTGTTGGTAAAAAGTCGGGTATTTATGGCATGAATGATGTTCTTGGCCTGCAAAAAAATTAATCTGTGATTCTTGTTAATACCTGTACAAATCGAAACATATTTTTTGTCTTTGGCCGCATTATAACGATGGAGTGAATAGTTTGGTAGCTGTTGTTGATATAACAAAATGCACTGGTTGTGAAACCTGCGTGAGCGAATGCCCTGCATCTGCGATTTCTATGGAGAATGACAAAGCCAAGGTCGACAAGGACATGTGCGTAGATTGCCAAACCTGTGTGGATGCCTGTCCCTCTGAAGCGATTCATATGGAATAAATTTTCTCTTCGCATAGGTTTCTTTTCAGTAAATTTGTAGTGGTATTCTTAACAAAAGGAAAACAACGCCGACTGATGGCGCGGATTATGTTATTTTATCTCTGGACCTGTGAACAGCCGGCAAAAATTCTTTATGACTTTTATATTGCGTATTTGTATAAACTAAAAAAACAATGTTTTTATTATTGTAGGTGAAACGAGATTTTACAACCCGCCAATATCTCAAACGGGAATCACAAAGAACATACAAGGACCTGTCATCTATGATCAATGTTGGAGTGCTCGGTGCTACGGGCGCGGTTGGTCAGCGATTTGTCGAACTTCTGGCGGATCATCCCTGGTTTAATCTGACGACACTCGCTGCCTCGGAACGCAGTGCAGGAAAACAGTACGGAAAAGTTGTAAACTGGCGTCTTGAAACGCCGTTTCCGGAAAAAATCGCGAAAATCAAAGTTGTAAACATTTCACCTTCAGCAATGAAAGATGTGGATCTGGTTTTTTCCGCACTTCCTGCCGAAATTGCGCTGGATGTGGAGAACAAGTTTGCCGATGCGGGTATCGCGGTCTGCAGCAACGCAAGTTCTCACCGGATGGAACCGACCATCCCGCTCGTCGTGCCTGAAGTAAACCCCGATCACCTGGGTTTGATCGATGTCCAGCGAGACGCTGGAAGGGACGGCTTTATTGTGACCAACCCGAACTGCTCCACGATTATGCTTGTCACTGCTCTTGCACCGTTACAGAAATTTAAGTTTACTGATATCCGGGTTGCCACGATGCAGGCGATATCCGGAGCAGGTTTTGCAGGAGTAGCGGCAATGGCCATCTACGACAACGTTATCCCCTACATTGGTAAAGAAGAGGAGAAGATGGAGTCCGAAACTCTCAAGATCATGGGCACATTAAAAGGTAAAAAGGTGATCGATGCACGGTTTAAAGTGAGCGCCAGCTGTCACCGGGTACCGGTAATTGACGGACATACTATGGCGGTATGGGCGGATATCAAAGAACCCGTTGAAAAGGTAAAAAAAGCCTATACTGACTATAAGCCGCCAATAAAAGGCCTGCCGACCCAGCCGGCGGAATCTGTTCATTTGTTCTCTGAGGATGATCGCCCTCAACCCCGGCTTGACCGTATGCGGGGCCATGGTATGACCGTGTCGGTCGGCCGTCTGCGTGAAGGGCTTCGGTTTGTTGCAATGGGTCACAATACAATCCGCGGTGCAGCGGGAGCAAGCGTGTTGAATGCAGAACTGATAACAAAGAAGAAGTACCTGTGATCACTATGGAAAACACTGTTCAACCAATCATGCAACCGATGAAAGAAAACACCGTGTTTGTGGGTAACAAACCGGTTATGAACTATGTACTGGCAGTTGTCACACAATTTAACAATGGGGCAAGCGAGGTTGCTATCAAGGCCCGTGGAAAGGCGATCTCGCGAGCTGTCGATACTGCAGAAATTGCCTTAAACCGGTTCCTGGAGGGTGTAACAAAAAAGGATATTGTTACGTCCACTGAGGTTATCGATACCGATTCCGGTAAGACCAATGTCTCGAGCATCGAGATTATTCTCGCTTCCAATAAATAATTTTTTTTACAGCGAGTCAGTGATATCTCCCTTGATTTTCTGAATTGATTGCCAAACAGGAGCAATACACGTAAAGTACCAAAAACCATTTAACGGGTACATTCCAATTTATAGTGCTATGAGAGTACGTGCTGTCGCACTTCTCTGTTTCTTCTGCATAGG
>Ga0116170_10003843_pt1 | contig 13973 bp, 10 predicted proteins | sample AD_JPNHW1_MetaG_FD_89797 | JGI IMG/M metagenome (GOLD analysis project Ga0116170, IMG submission 89797) | Active sludge microbial communities of municipal wastewater-treating anaerobic digesters from Japan - AD_JPNHW1_MetaG | ecosystem: Engineered > Bioreactor > Anaerobic > Digestate | place...
GAACTATGAGGGTGCGAAGATCGCAGAGCGTTGTTGCCAGGACGGCATTATGCCGCGTTAGCCAGGATGGCGGAAGCGGCGGCAACGACTGACATGCCGTAAGACCGCTATTGGAGAGGAAAAAGTTCCCGTTTGCCCTGCACTCGGTGCCGTCAAATTGACTCCTGATAAAATTTGGGGTATTCAGTAATAACTACGACCCGCCGGCCCGGGCAGAAATACCAGGAAGCTCATGAATCAACAGCAGACAGAAAGACTTAAGAACAGCTTCACCGAATACGTGAACTCTTTTCGCGATGCCGAGGGGCAGTTGCATGCCATGTTGCAGCTTAAGCTCGATCATTCGCAACGCGTCGCCGAAGAGGCCAGAGCCATTGCCGCCGACCTCAGCTGGAGCGATGCCGAGATAACCATGGCAGAAATCGCCGGCCTTTATCACGATGTTGGCAGGTTTTCGCAGTTTCGCGACTTTCAGACATATTATGACCCCAAATCGGTCAATCATGGGTGTCGGGGATTTCAGGTATTGTCGCGGTCTGACTGGCTGGTCGGTCTCTCAGAGTCTGAAACCCGGGTGGTTCTCGAATCGGTGCGCCTGCATAATTGCCACACCCTGCCCGAAGACCTTTCTGCTGACCTTCGACGCTTTGTCAATCTGATCAGAGATGCCGACAAACTTGATATTTTTTTTGTTCTCAGTGATGCAATCGAAGAGCAGGCGCTGCGCGAAAAACCCGGAATCATCTGGAACCTGCCCCGCGATATTCCGCCAGGTCAGGTTATTCTCGATGATTTGCGCAATCAGCGCCAGGCCAGATATGAGAACGTCAAATCCCAGGCTGATTTTTGTCTGCTGCAACTGTGCTGGATCTACGACCTGAACTATCTGCCAACTATTAAAAAAGTCGCCGAACGCGGTATCGTTGACCGTATCGTTAAAACCCTGCCCGAGAGCGAAGAATTGCATGATGCCGTTCGCCATCTGCAAGGGTTTCTCAAACAGGCTGTTTCGGCCTGAAAGATCAGTAACCCCCGGGTTGCGGTGTCAGTCGCCGGCAAAATTTGTATTGTTTTTGGGCGGCGTTATAGGTAAACTTACCCTCCTGAAAAAGGCCCACCCGTTGGTGGGAAGCAGTTCGCAACCAGGCAAGGAGTCTGACTACATGATCGTCATGAAATTCGGTGGCAGTTCGCTGGCAGATGCCGGCAGGATCAAACATGTGACTGAAATTATCCGGATGTTTCTGCCCGAAAAACCTTTGATAGTAGTTTCGGCCATGGGCAAAACCACAGATAATCTTCTGGCCGCCGGAGAACTGGCAGTTTCAGGCAATGTCTGTGTCGATGCGATCAGCAGACTGCATCTGACTACCGCTGAAGAGCTGCAGATCAATCCTGAAGACCTTAACACCCTGCTTAACGAACTTCATCGACTTCTTGAAGGTATTTCCCTGATCAGGGAAGTATCCGATCGAACCAGAGACTACCTGGTTTCTTTTGGAGAGAGGCTTTCGGCGAGAATTTTGGCGGCCCATCTCAGCCAGGTAGGCATCAATGCTGAGTTTTTTGACGCCTGGGATCTCGGTATTCTTAGCAATTCAAGGTTTACTGATGCGGAAGTGCTTGAAGAAAGCTACGCTGCTATCGCGGCGCGGTTGGGCCATCTGAAAAATGATTACGCCGCCACCCCAATCGTTACCGGCTTTATCGCCCGCGATCGACAGGGCAATATCACAACCCTGGGGCGAGGTGGCAGCGATCTGACCGCTTCTATTCTTGGCTCGGCCCTTGGCGTTGACGAAATTCAGGTATGGAAAGATGTTGATGGCATTCTGACCACTGATCCACGTATTGTGCCCGCGGCCCGCCCGGTTACCAGCATCTCGTTTGAAGAAGCCAGCGAACTGGCCTACTTTGGCGCCAAAGTGCTGCATCCCCGTTCGATTCTGCCGGCCATGGCCAAAAATATCCCGGTTCGGGTTAAGAATTCCTATAATCCTGCCCACCCCGGAACCCTTATCTTGAACCGCTTTGATGATCAGGAAGAGATGCTGCGGGTGTTGACGGTCAAAAGGAATGTTACCCTCGTTGATATCGTCTCGACCCGCATGCTTGGGCAGTATGGTTTTCTTGCCAGGGTTTTTCAGATATTCGCCGAGCAGAAAGTTTCGGTTGATATGCTTGCCACCAGCGAAGTCAGTATTTCGCTGACCCTAGACAGTCGTAATGGTGCTATCGGGCAATTAAAAAATGAACTCGAAAAGGTTGCCAGTGTCGGTATTAAAACCGGCAAAACCATTGTAACCATGGTTGGAAACGTGCAGCGTTCATCTCTGATTCTCGAAAAGACCTTCAGCGTTCTCAATCGCAGCGGCATAAACGTGCAGATGATTTCTCAGGGCGCCTCGAAGGTTAATATCAGCTTTATCGTTGACGATCAGCAGGCTGAAGCCTGTATCAGCGAACTGCATCGTGCATTTTTCGAACCCGTAACAAAATAAAACGCAGCAGACCAGGTCTGCTGCGTTTTATCTGTTGGCGGTCGCTTATTTCGTAATTTCGCCTTCGATAGTGCCTGAGGGGCGCTGGCTGAGAATGTGATTGAACTGTTCGTTGTAGTCTTGCAGAATGCGCAGAATGCCGCGCTTGATCGAAAGCAGTTCATCGCTGGCCGGGCTGACTTCATGGTTTTTCTTGATTTCTTCTTCGATGGCTTCTTCAAGCTTTTTAACCTTGTCGGTCATGATCGGCAGGTATTTGCTGACTACCTCACGCTGTTTCGGGAACGGCAATGATTTCCAGTATTCGTTGTAAACGCTTCTGATCAGGTAAATGCCCATGGTGTTGTTCTTCAGATAGTCGAACAGCTGGGTGATGGTGCGCCCAATCGGCTGCGGTTTGTCCTGCTGGTACCAAAGTTCGTATTGAACCAGGTCATCGTTGTATTCGATGCCGTATTTGCCCGCTGCTGCGTCGGCAATCAGTTCGTAGCGCAACAGCAGGTAGACCATATAATGTTCTTCGAGCTTTTTGGCTGGTATCAGACCATAGCTCGACCAGAGAACCGGGTATGCATCGTTGGTGAGCAGGGCATGACAGTTGATTTTGGCGGTATTCTGACGATAAAGATTGTGCCACTGAGTTATGGCGCTGATATTGTAGGGAGCGATGCCATGCAGGGTCTGCAACAGGCTGATTTCGTAGGGGTTGCGGGTCGGGGCCACTGTTACGCCGATATCGCCCTTGCGCAGCGCGTCTTTGATCTCTTCAGAGAGTTTGCTGTTCTCGTCAAAGATGCCGAGGGTAACGATGTTCATGCGCTGTGGCGAGTTGTTTCCGCGATCATTCATGGTAATCAGCGGGGTCGACTGGTTCATCATGCTTTCGACGAGACTCTTCTTGAAACCCTTGCGCACTGAGTCTTTCCAGTGAATGAAGTCTTCGATGCCGCCGAACAAACGCCGCTCAATAATGCCTCGGCAGTATTTGACAATCTCTTTTTCAAGAGAATTACCCTCGGGGTTGGTGAATTTTTCCCAGTTTTCGCGCAGATTGATCTTGACGAGGAAATCACCCTCAATGTCGTTATTCGACAGGTCACCGAGCAGATACTTGTAGAATGGCTCAATGTCGCGGTCTTCAAAAATATAGGTTCTGATAAAATCCTGAACCTTTGAATAGGGCTTGATGCGTTCGAGGCAGTGCTCATACTGCCGTTCGATCATGCCATCTTTGGAAATCTGCGTGAGCTTGCTTGAGAATACTTCCACCTGCTTGCGTATCGATTGCGCCTGCACGTTCAAATATTTAAGGAAATCTTCGGCGCATGAAATACAGAACATTTCATATTCCATATCCACCGCTTCTTTGGCTTCCTTCATCAGTTTGTCGCGTTCATCGTTGATGTCGGTCATGTGCAACACGGTGCCGAGTTCCATGAGCTTGCCACCAAGACCGGCGAAGCCGCTCAGTCTTTCTTTGAGGCGGGTCGATATTTCGCGGTATTCACGCTGTTCTTTTTCGAGCTTGCCTTTGATTTCCTGAACTTTGCGTGCCAGTATTTCGCGTGGGTAGCGGGTCAGATATTTTTCGAAGGCATTGAGAAAGTCTATGGCGATGAGGGCGCCTAAATCTGGGTTATTGATGATCTCGATGACCTTTTCGAGAAGATGCTCACCGGCTTTGACGGCGCTCTGCTCGAAGTTGACCCTGACCTTGGCGCGGATTTCGTCTTTTTTGACCCGGTTCTGGTTCATCTCGTCGATCTGCCGCAGAATGAAGTTCGATGGCGATTCGCCTTCTTTCTGTTTATTAACAGTGCGCAGCGTGTGAAACATGGGGTTGTCCCAGAATTGCTTGCGATCAATGATTTCTTTGGTCATCATGAACAGGCCTTCTGGGGTCAGATCGATTTTCGTCGGGTTGTTTTCGGCGAATTCCTGAACCATGCTGTCGATAAGAATGCGGTCAACAGAGAGCTTCAGCCAGTAGGTGACATCCATTGACAACTTGAAAGTGTAGAGATCCCTGATGACGTCGAGCGGGTAATAAAAACTTTTATAACCCGCCGAACTGAAGCATTTGAGCTGCTTGCCTTCAAGGTCTGAGCTGTTCTGACCAAGAATCTGTGAAGCGTTGTCGAGCATCGAGTTCTGCGCCTGACGCAACTGGGTCGCCAGTTTGGTAAAAATCAGTTCGGAAGCGATGCCGTAGTAGGTCGGAATGTCATCCTGGTTGCTGGTTCCGAGCAGATAGCACTGGTCGAATGGCGGTTCTTCGCTGATTGAACCATAGGTGGTGGCGTCGTTGCTCTTGCCGATCGGGCCGTAGTTGACCATGAACTTGTTGCGGCGGTCCTGGCTGATTATGTCTTTGGCAGTGCGGGTCGGCGGAAACTTTTCTTTGTTCATGTAATAGAAAGTTTCGACCAGTGACGCATAACCGTTACCTTCAAGACGGCCGGTTGAATTGACATTCGGGTCAATGGAAATCTGGGTGAAAGCCTCGGGAGTCAATTGAATGCCAACGATTGTCGGCTTGCCTTTGCCACCTGAAAGCTGATAATAAGCCATTTTCAGCAGGTAGGCGATGTCGAGAAACATGCCGGCCCCTGAACCGCCGCACAGCGAACCGACTACATAAAATTCGGGGGTGAGAATCTGCCCCTGCTTGTTGGTGAGCGGAACGATGATGTCATCCTGGTTAACATTGCTGCGGGCCATGATTTTGCTCATCTTGGCCTTGATCTGCTGAAAAATTTTCTGGATATCGACAAAAATACCGAAACGGCCGGTAAATCTGAACTGGTGGGCACCCTGACTGATCTGCCCGATATGGTGCTTCAGCTTGGCCGGAAACCACTCATAAAGATAGTTGTAGGTTTCAGAATCGAGATTGCCGGTTATCTGGCCGGCATTCTGAATGTTGATCTGGTGATACTCGCCTTCAGTGAGCTTGGTGCCGGTTTTGGCATTGTCTTCTGGCTGGCTGGCATCAAAAATATCGGTGTCGATGCAGAGAAGATCGATAAAATCAGGCAGTGCCGGGGCGCCTTTTCCAGAAATTGCATACGCCTTTTTGATCTGGGGACTGTTAAGAAAAGTTTCTTTAAAATTGATCAGTGATTTCTTGCCCGTACCCCCCAGCCCTACTATCAAAGCAGGGTTGAGTGCAATTCGATTTTCATAGTTTGTGCTCATTAGACGCTCCCGGAAGAGATTAATTATTGGCAGTATAACAATTTTACCTTGCCCGGGCAATCTGTTATACTGATTTTCGTTCAAGCCATTAGACCAACCTATAATAATGGCAGGAGAATACAATGCAACCACTTGAATTGAGCTGCATAACCGGCATCTGGAAAACGGTGTTGAGCCGCCTGGATGATACCATGGCCGGCATCGGCAGCGATTTGCAGTTGTGGTTTCCGTGGAGCGGCATCTGGCGTGGCCACGACCGTAACGGCAGCCTTCCGCCTACTGATTTCCCTGACGACCTCGCCAAACCCGGGGTCAGCAGATTTGGCGGGCGCTTCTGGAAAGCCTTTCCAGTTAACAGTACTAACTGGCTGGTGAGCGTCAGGGCGGCGAACTCCGCCGCACCCGAAATGTCAACCTGGGAACTCCCCGCCCCGGTCGCCGAATCGCTTCATGTTCTCAGCGACTTTGTCAGGCTCGAATGCCTGCTCGGGCTGACCATGAAAATTCTCGAAAATCAATCAAGAGAACACACCGGCCACTGGGATCGAGTTCGCAACCTCAGCGTCGCGATCGGCAGTGAAATGGGTCTCTCGACCCGCGAACTCGCAGACCTTGAAATGGCGGCGATGCTGCATGATATCGGCAAGGTCGGGCTTCCAGAAGAACTGTTGCAGCTCTCAGGCCCACTGTCGCCAGATGAACGCAGCCGCATCGAATCGCATTCGCTGATCGGCTCCGCCATGATCCGTGAGATCCCGGGCATGGAAATGGTCGCTGAAATTGTGCTCGGGCACCATGAAGCCATTGATGGCAGCGGTTACCCGCGCGGCCTCAAATTCGACGAAATTCCATTCGGCTCCCTGATCATAGCAGTTGCTGATGCGTTCGATGCCATGACCCATTATCGCCCCTATGCCATCGAGCGCACCTATCATGAGAGCTTCGAAGAAATCAGGCGTGAAACCGGCAAATACGCCCCAGAGGTTCTGGCTGCGCTCGAAAGAGTGCTGCGACGCCTGGGCATACTCGATGCAAAGCCTCTTGTCGGCACTACTGCCGACTGGTAATCAGAAAATATAGCTCTACTGGAGGAAACTGTGAAAAGGAAACTCTTGCTTATCGCGGTGTTGTTACTGGTGGTTGTCTCTATGCCGGCTTCGGCCGGTATGCTCCGTATCGGTCTGGTTCTGTCGATCGGCGGTCTGCGTGACGAATCATTTAACGACGCAGCCTATGAAGGGGTTATGCAGTTACGCCGCGAGGGCGACTGCATCGTCGAAGTAATTGAACCAGGCAGTATCAGCTCGATTGAACCGGCACTGCGTTATTTTTGTGAACGGAATATGGATCTGGTCTGTGCGGTCGGCATTTTTGCCAACGATGCGGTGCGCCGTGTGGCCCGCGAGTTTCCTGAGAGCCGATTGGTGCTGCTTGATTCAGTGGTAACCGTACCCAACGTTCTCTCGATTCTCTTTGACGAAGAACAGGGTTCGTTCTATGCCGGCGCCTTTGCTGCAATGATCAGCAAGACCGGCAAGGTTGGTTTCCTGGGTGGCATGGACTCACCGGTAATCGCCAGCTTTGAACGCGGCTACAAAAATGGCGTTCGTTTTGTTAAACCTGAAGCAACTGTTATCTCAAGATACCTCGGCAATACTCCAGAAGCTTTTGATATGCCCGAAAAGGCACAAAGCCTCGGTCTCGACATGGCCAAAGAAGGCGCTGATGTCATTTATCATGCTTCGGGAAAGAGCGGGCTAGGCCTGATTCAGGCCTCGCGCCGTGGCAATTTTATGGTGCTCGGCGTCGATTCAGATCAGAGCCGCACCGCGCCGGGCAAAGTTCCGGCAAGCATGGTCAAACGCATCGATACTGCTCTGGTTAAAGCCGCCGACGTACTTCGCCTCGGCACCTTCACCGGCGGCATCTGGACCCTCGGCCTCGAAGATCATGGTATTGAACTGGTTCTTTCACGCTTCAACCGTGATCTGATGACTCCCGAAGCCGTTCTGAAGCTCAAAGAAATCGAAGATTTCCTTATTCACAAAGACGAAAAATAGTTGTGTACACCTCTTGCGGGTCGGGCCGGCGATTCTTATAATCAAAGCATAATTCGACCCGAATCGCTCTTGTATTGCCAGGAGGAACCTATATGATGACAATGACATATAACCAGAGGCAGAGCATCTCGACCATGCTGCTTGTCTCAATGCTGTTTTCAATGTGGCTGGCCGTGGCACCTGTATCGCCCGTGCAGGCCTCTATCTTCAGCAAAGTCGGCGGTGCAGCCAAATCGATTTTCGTTAACGTTGGCGCTATAGCCGCCGGCGCTTTCGGCGGCGTTCTTGGTATGGCCGTCGGTGGTGGCCCACTTGGTATGGCCGTTGGTGCCATTGGTGGTTACATTGTCGGCAAAAAGGTCCTGAACTGGACAACCTCAAGCGTTGCTAACTTCGCCACCGTAGCTGGCGCAGTCGCTGGCGGCGCTCTCTGTCTGGGTATGGGTTTTCCGATGCTCGCCGTGGGCGTCATTGGTGGTGGTCTGATCGCCCGCCTCGCCGTTAAAGGCATTCAAAAACTTTTCGGTAAAAAAGATATCTCTATCAAGCAGAGCGCCATTGACCCGGCTGCCGCCGCGGCCGAGAGTGCTGCAACCGCTGATTTTATAGCTAAACTCAATGCCGGTAACTCAACCGCCACCCCCGCAGTCGTAGAAAAGAAAGCCCCTCCGGCAGCTCCAGTCGCAGTTACGGTTAAAGACTCACAAACTGCTTATAACAACTATCTGGCAGCTTACCAGGCATACATGGCCGCCACCCAGAAGGGTGACGCTGCTACCGCCAAAACTGCGTATGCCGACTACAAAACCAACCTCGACCTCTATAATGCTTTGATTAAAAGTGGCAAATGACCTGATTTAACCTCAAAAAATTACCGGCCCACAGGGGCCGGTTTTTTTTTGCCCGAAACAGTTGCTTGCTGCGGTCAGAAGGCCTGACTGAACTGACTTAGATTCCCCAGTTCTGTATGCAGGCGACTGATTTGATAACGTGGTTGCGGTCTTTCTGTTCTAGAGTCAGAACCGGCCGGGTCGCGGCCGGTTGGTTGGCATACCAGTCTATCAGCGGCTGATAATCAACGCTGCCCTCACCAATCGCCGAATGCTGATCGGCACTGCGGTCATTGTCGTGCAGATGAAACTCGAAAATATGCGGCCCAAGTGCTGCAAGCCAGTTCTGCATCGGCAGTGCCGAAAAGAGGTGGTGGTGACCAACGTCGAAACAGATGCCGGCAAAGGGCGAATCGACGAACTGCAGCAGCTTTAACAGCTGGTCGGGCCGGCTGTCAAATATGTTTTCAAAGGCAATTTTGATGCCGAACCCGGCGGCATGCTCGACCAGCTTTTTCAGAAAAGCACCGGCACGTTGCAGCCATGGTTCTATGGCTACTTCCCCGGGGCCAACTCCATAGCCCGGGTGAACGACAACTACCCCGGCGCCGAGCATGGCTGCGGTTTCAACGGCCCAGACCAGCCGTTCGAAACTGGCAATGCGAATGCTGCGGTCGCGGGCGCCAATGTTCAAATCGTAAAAAGGCGCGTGCAGAGTTGAGCTGAAATTGCTGCCGGCAATCTGGTCGCGAAGCGCCGTAATCGTCTCGCGCTCAATACTGTCGATTGAGTCGCCACAGAAATAAAACTCCGGAAAAAGCTGGCGCTCGGCAAGAAACTTGAACCCGTCGGCACTCATGCGCTGATAGGCAATATTGACAAAAATCTGTGCCATCAGGGGTCAGGGCCTGATATTTTCGGCCGGAAGTTCGGCTTCTTCTACCAGCATGACCGGTATTTCATCACGAATCGGGTAGCGGCGCCGGCAACTCTGGCAGTCAAGGGTGTCGCGCTCATCATTGTAGTCAATCTTGCCCCGACAGGCCGGGCAGGCAAGTATTTCGAGCAGTTCTTTCTTGATTGGCATGCTAGTCTCCAGATGCAATATTTGTGCTTGCCCCGAATTATATCATAAACAAGTTCAGATACCAAACCCGGCCACCAGACGGTGCAGCGAGGTTTTGGGGGAGTTTGCGAATGTCAGCCGAGCAGCATTATCCAGCGGGCCATTACTGCTACCAGTATGAAAAGCAGATAAATGAAGAGGGCGGCTTCAATGTAGTTTTTGCCCGTGGGGGATGAACCATCCTGGTAGCCGGTTTTTTGCTTCCAGATTGCCAGTTGGCGGCGGTCTTCATCGCCAAGCAGATCGATTCCTGAGCGGTTTTCCCAGTGGTGCAGCAGTTCATGGGTTATGGTGCGGGCTATTTCGATGCGCAGGTCGGCAACTTTATGGTGTGGAAAAGCTTTGACAAAGGAGCCAAAATAAAGAATAACCACCGGGTTACCAAAGTGGCCACGCGGCATGTAGTGACCAAGAGTGTACAGGCCACGCATGTATTTGCTGTGCCTGTGTTCGCGCTCTTCAAGAATGAACTGTGCGACGTTTTCTTTGAATTGATCAGGTATGCGATCAAGTTCTTCTCTGAATAACCCGTCGAACTGGTCGAAACTGATGGCGGCCGCCCGCATGTCGGTCATGGCTTTTTCTGTCATCGCGTCTCAGGCCTGACTGGCGTGGCTTCAGGCCTGCTCATCAGTGCGAAATTGAACCTGCGAAACTGACGCCCGCCGGCGATAAATCGTAGCGGTCGAGCTCAGCACGGTATGGAAGAATTGAGAAATCCCAGACCGGGTTCATCCAGGTATGAATCTGGGCGCGTAGTTCAGGGGTCATCGGCTGGTTGTTAACCGTCGCGTCAATGATGTTGAGGTTGATCTGACTGCCGGCGCTTTCAATCGCGATGGTCGCGGTAAACGGCGAAAAGTCCTGCACCATGAAAGCCAGCACATTGCCCGGAATCTTGCGGAAATCAACCAGACCCTCAACCCGTATCTGGTCATCGAGAAATTTTATTGAGAGCTGATCGAGTATTCGGTGACTGCTGTTTACCCGGGCAATTTCACGCCTGATGAGGCTGTTGATCGCGGTGGCGCTTATGGTGGCCTCGACTTCTATGGCATCGCCAGCCGTCAGATCGTCGGCATTTATGCCTGTTTCACGCATGCTAGTTATCTGTGCCTGCGAATAACCCTTGAAGATGATGCTGGCAGACTTGATATCGGTTTCTCTGATGGTTTTGCCGCTCAGGTCGAATTCGACCGCGTTTTCAGAGCTTTTTGCATTGAGCGCGATAATTTCGCGAAGGGTGCGCAGCGCCTCGCGGGTAAAGTGGGCAGCCTGGGGTTCACCAAGTGGCAAAGACCAACCCGGAGCGCTTGAAATGAAGAGAGACAGGGCAACAGTGGTGAGCATCTTCGAAAAACGAAAATTCATCTTAACCTCCAGCGGTTTGGCACAATAAGCATAACTTAAAGACCGCTAAAGTTCAAATCAGAGGTGCTGCCCTCATCAATGCCCAGGCATTATTGAATGCCAGCCCCATTTCATATTTTAATAATCTCGTTCTCCCTCTTTTCCGTGCCAGCAGACATCTGATTGACCACGAAAATGCATAAGTCAAACCGCCCGCTTGCATCTGGCAGAGTAACGGTAAAAAATCCTGAGAGATTTATTTATGCACTGCTCAAGAAATGGATTTTAGAAACCCGCGATCAAATCCTCAAAAAAAAGCCCCCGACGTGGGGGATTTTTTTTGCAGGTAAGGCTTTTAGCTGCCGATATAAGGGTCAGGAGCGCAATAGACTCGAAAAAGCGCTGAGCATTTCGAGCAGATGCTCGTAGAGCGAGGTGATGAGTTCGCGGATGCGCTCGATAGCCGCCTGATTCTGGTCATTGTCGCTTTGCTCTGATGTTTCGCTGTCAGAGGGGTTTGCGGGCTGGGGTGTGGTGTTATCAGTTGCCGGCGCAGCATCTTCGGAATCTTCTTCTTCACTGATGCTCGTTGTGTCTGATACAGCGGTTTCAGGCAGTTCTTCGCCTTCATCAGCCGGGTCTTCGCTGATTTCGCTGATGCCGGTTTCTGAGGTATTTTCTATTATGGTGGGTTCTTCGGCGTCATTGATCAAATCGTCGTCGAGTTCGGCCGGTTCAGCAGTTTCGGGTTCTAGTTCTGCTTCATCGACGATGCTTTCGGGTTCTTCTTTGGGTTCTTCTTCATCGATAATCGCTTGTTCTTCTTTGTCTTCTTCGTTGTTTTCGAGGCCGTCTTTGTCATCGTCTTTGTCATCTTTTTTGCCGTCATCTTTGCCGTCGGCCTGCTTCATGGCCTGCAGATCGATGCGCAGAGCCGGGTGTTCGCCGGCATACAGGCCGGGGATACTTGTCGGAGGCATTGAAAGGCGTTTGACCGAGCGATGGTATTTGGGGCTCCAGGCCAGCCACATCAATTCATTGTTAACGTAAGTCAGCCCGAGGCGTTTGAGGATTCGGCCGGGTGCCATTTTGTGTGATTGGGCGTGGGTGCGCGAATCGTTCCAGTTAAAGTCGCCGCCGATAATGACGGCCCAGCCATCTTTGAGGTCGTCGCGCAGGCGTTTTTCAAGGCCGACTAACCCTTCGCGCGTTACATCCCAGCGTTTTGAGGGCATCGGGTTCCCGTCGCGTTCCTGAATTACTGCGTTGAGGTGAATTGAGTAAACGCGGGTTCTGATGCCGGCGACCCGGGTCGAAACTCTTGACCACCAGCGGTCATGGGCTATGCCGACGTTGAGATCAGGTGAAATTTTGCCGCTGTCGTGGTCGAGCACTTTAAGACCGTCTCTGATCACTACGGCTACTTCCTGGCGGCCCCTGGTTTCAGAACCGGCATTGAAAACCCGGCCGGCCGGGCGAAGATGCTGGGGCATGCCCACTGCTTCACTGATCAGTGCCACGTCGGGGTTCTGGTCAGCCAGCCAGTTGCCAAAGCCATTACGGTCGCGGTTGCCGCCAGAATGGGCGTTGGTAATTACGATGCGGGCCTTCTTCGCGACTTTATCATTTTTATTATCGTTCTGATTGCTGCTGTCTTCTTTGTTCTGACCTTTTGCAGCTATTGATGGCCTGAAAACCCTGGTATGTTTTTTCAGGTATCGGCCGGTTTTTACGTCCATGGTTCTGACAACAGCGCCTTTTGAAGAGAGTCTTACTGTCTGAAGCCACGAAGAGTGAATCTGGGAAGGCGGAACATGAATAACAGTCACGCCACCAACCTTGTTGAACGGAGCGTTGTAGTATTTTTGCGATGGGGTAATGTGCAGATGGCCCGCAAACCACAGATAAATCTGGGGGTTGTTTTTAAGAATATTGGCAAGCTTGCGTGCCGGTTGAGCGTTGGCCTGAATCGGGGGCATGGTGCGCTTATCACCATAGCTACCGGTTAGCGGGGCATGACAAAAGATAATCGTTGGCAGATTGCGATTTTCGCGCAGAGTTTTTAATAGAAATTCAAAGGCATCATCAGAGGGCAGAACGCATGGAATGCCGCTCAGCGTGTCGTTGGGCAGGAATATCAGCAGGTGCCCGCCGACTTTTCGAGAGTAATACAGCGATTTAAGGTTGAGAGTTTTTTTGAACAGTTCCTGCTTCGCTTTTTTTATGGCCGGCGCAGCACGCTTCTTTTCGCCGTTGATCAGGTTGTCCTGGTAGAGAATGTCGTGGTTGCCCGGAACCGCATAAGAAGGAACCTTGAGACCCTTCAGCCCCTGGGCGAGCACTTCGTATTCTTCACGGGTGCCGAGGCGGCTGCACAGGTCGCCGGTAATTGCGAGAGCGTAAATGTCTTTCAGGGAATTGACCCGTGAGACCGCTTTTTGAAGCAGGGGAAGGCTTTCGGGGCGGGCGTGCAGATCAGCCATTACTGCGAGGGTCACCGCATTGGCGTCTTTAACCCCGGAGGTGTTTGTGACCTCTTTAACGGCACTGCCGGCGGCATCGGTTGCGCCACTGTCGGTAATATTCAATGAATCTTTAGTGGTAAATGGGTTGGCGGCCGAAGCTGGATCGGCTATCAGCGCTGTTAACACGAGCAATGCCAGAATAAAAAGCAGATTGCTATAGCGGTTCATTTGATTACCCCCAGCCCATGAATATTTACCCATACAGTATACTGATTTTTGCCCGGGAAGTTTTGCCGATCTTTTTTGCCAGCCTGGCCCGACAACCCTGAAATAGATATGGGGTATTGAAAAACCCTCTGGAATGTGTTTTAGTAATGGTATCCCGACCGCAACTAAATCACCCAAAGGGTTTTCAATGAAAAATATATCATCTCCGCTCCTTC
>Ga0116170_10003844_pt1 | contig 13971 bp, 12 predicted proteins | sample AD_JPNHW1_MetaG_FD_89797 | JGI IMG/M metagenome (GOLD analysis project Ga0116170, IMG submission 89797) | Active sludge microbial communities of municipal wastewater-treating anaerobic digesters from Japan - AD_JPNHW1_MetaG | ecosystem: Engineered > Bioreactor > Anaerobic > Digestate | place...
ATGATGTCAGGAAAGCCAATCGTTCAGGCTATTGAAGCCGGAAATAACCTGGTAGAAGAGGCAAAATGTGGTGTTTATGCGGAGCCTGGAAACATCGAAGATATTGCATCTGCCATATTACATTTAAAAAATCTTAATCCGTCAGAACGTGATAAATTAGGAAAGAATGGCCAGAATTATGTTAAAGCAAACCACTCATATGATATTCTGACTGATAAATATCTTAAGGTCATAGAATCAGTTGTGTTAAACAAAAATTGAGTTTATTAAATAATAGCACCTTTGTGCGCTTGAAATATATTGATTATTAATTGTTTAAATTTTGATTCATTTCATTTATGAATGGTTATAAAAACAAGTTGAAATATAACGTCAAATAGTGACAATGAACTCTAATTAAATTAAATTAAATGAAAATAGCATTTTCTCCTCCTTATATAGATAAGGATGTTCTTGAAGAAGTGCAGGATACCCTGCAATCTGGATGGATTACTACAGGTCCTAAAGTAAAATTACTGGAATCAGAAACTGCCAAGTTAGCTTCAGTGAATTATGCATTATGTGTAAATTCGGCAACATCAGGTTTAATGCTGGCTATGCATTGGTTTGGCATTGGACCTGGTGATGAAGTAATTGTGCCTGCTTATACTTATGCAGCTACAGCTCTCGCGGTGATACACCTTGGGGCGAAGCCGATAATGGCAGATGTGAATCCTGACTTCAACATCAATGTTGATTCAGTAAAGAAAGCTATAACTAAATTCACTAAAGCCATTATTCCCGTTGATATTGCCGGTTTTCCATGCGATTACCAGGAATTACTGGATCTTATTTCATCTCCTGAGATTAAATCGTACTTTAATCCGCAGAATGAAGAACAGAAGAAGCTGGGCAGAATTCTTTTACTCAGCGACGCAGCTCATTCACTTGGTGCTGTTTATAAAAATAAACCATCTGCCTCGGTAGCTGATTTATCGGTATTCTCATTTCATGCAGTTAAAAACGTTACTACTGCGGAAGGGGGAGCAATATGTATCTCTCTTCCAAAGTCATTTTCTGAAAGTGATATCTATGCAAAAATGAGATTGATGACGCTTAACGGCCAGACGAAAGATGCTTATTCTAAAAGTAAAGTTGGAGGATGGCGCTATGATATTGTACTGCTTGGCTTTAAAATGAATATGCCTGATATTTGTGCTGCTATTGGTCTGGCTCAGATAAGGAAATACAAAGATCAGCTTCTTAATGAAAGGAAACGAATCGCTTTACAGTATCTTGATAGGCTCCGTCAATATCCCTGGGCAATAACGCCACCTCTGAAAAATCAGGATAAAGAATCCTCATATCATGTTTTTGCACTTCGAATAGCTGGTTTTAGCGAAAACCAAAGAGATAGGTTAATTGAGGAAATATCAAAGAAAGATGTCTCTGTGAATGTCCATTTTATTCCCCTGCCAATGCTGAAATATTTCTCTGATTCAGGTTACAGGATTGATGATTACCCAAATGCATACAATTGCTACAAAGGAGAGATATCTTTACCAATTTACCCCCAAATGACCTCTGAAATGGTCGATTTTGTTGTAAAAACTATTGCAGACTCATATAATAATGTCAGTAGTATCTGATTATATATCAAATAAAAAAGAAAGTATTGTTGCATCTTCAGCAATTGCTTTGTGCATCATTCTGTTCCTTTATAGAGCTTCAATTCCTTTTTTGAAATTTCCATTTCTTTTGCTTTTCGGAGTTTTATGGATCTTTTTACTGATATCCAGGGGGAAAGAGATCATTTCTGCGTTTATGAGAATTGTAAAAAGCATGCCTGTTGCACTGATACTATTTGGCATCCTGATCCTTTCATCTGTGTTTTCAGATAAAATTTACCTCCTTGTAATTAAAGATATATTTAATGCATTGATTCTATTTTCTTTCTTCCTCTCGCTGTATGTAACAATTAAAAATCAATCCGGATTCAGACAATTTTGTTCAATATTCTACATTTTACTGATAGTTTTCGGGTTGATCGTGGCTTTACAAAGAATCCAATACATTTTATATACATCATCTTATGCGGAGTATTATTATGAAATGTATGTAAATCCCGACAGGCTGGTTGTAGACAGAAACTTTGCTTTATTACCTGTTTTTTTGGGAACTATTTCCATCCTTGTTTTGTCATCAGACATAATTTCTAGAAAGAAATTTTTAGCTTTCAACCTTCTATTATATATCTTTTCAATATGTATCTTGCTGTCAGGTTCTAAACGAGGCGCTTTTATATTTATTCTTATTTTCAGCCTGATTTTCCTTCTGCAGCTGGCTTCAGTTTTCTGGAAGAACAGCAAGGTTCGAATTTTAGGAAAAAATTTAAGATTATATTTCCTGGCATTTACTATTTCACTTATTGGTGGATATTTTTTAATAACGAGTACTTCAGTCTACTTTAAAAATAATCTTTTGAAAATCATTGGAGTACAGAATGTTACTTATACTAAGAATTTTATCAGTCATAATATCAGCAGATATATCAGTTTTCTTAGGAATGATGTATCAGATGATGACGTATATAATTTCTTATGGCATCCTGTTTTTAATCCAAAAGATCCTGAAGCGATGGCCGGATCAGGAAATTATAAAGTAGTCAAAATAAATGACGGAGAAGGAGTGAATATAGTTCCAGGTGATTCTAAAGGATATTTGCTTGACAGTACCTGCTTAGGCTTTGCATCACCTCATCATTCCTACCTGTTTATTCCTGTTTTTACACAACAGACTCATGACAAGGATTCAATTTTAAGTTCAATATATTGTTATGTTTCGCGGAATTTTAACGGAGATGGAGTCGCGTTCAGAGCAATAGGTGATGTCTACGGTGAGTCGGATAGGTTCTATGAAATGAAGGACAAGGGTATGTGGAAAAAGCTTGAACTGCCTCTATCATGTAAAAACGGTATTGTTAATTTCAATTTGTACATGAATAAAGGTAATGTAAAGAATTTCTCAAATCTGAGAGGATTTGTAATTTTTGCATATCCTGAAATAAAAAGAATATCGAAGACTGCTTCTCAAGATCTAAACTTGAATTGTGATTCAATGCCAACAATTAACAGGATTCATTCTTCCACGAACAGTTTTTTACACACTGATAAGAAGATTGTTTCCAGTGCAGAAATGTCATTATCAGGGCTGTTGACATTCATGGAGATCCTTGATAAAAATCAGGAGCAGGACCCGGTTAGAAATTGGATCTCGAGGCTTGTATCAGAAGATACTACCTATCATCCTTTTAAATCAGATCTTAAGTATGACAGAACTGATATATACAGAGGTGATAAAAGAAATGTACTTTGGAAATTTGCATATGAGATTTTTTCAAAGGAGTTTAATTGGAAACAAAAGTTATTCGGCGGCGGTTTTAATTTTCTTAACTGGTATGGATATTGTTTCGATAACGATAAAACAAGGAGCGACTATCCTCATAACCCTTTTCTTCAGGTTTTGTTGTACTCTGGAATTATTGGGCTATTAATTTACATGTTCTTTATATATAAAGTCTTCTATTATTACATAAAATATGTTAAAGAATATCCGTTATTATTTATTTTCTTTTTGATTACTTTTTTCTTTTCATTTTTTAGTGCAGGAAGTCCATTCGATCCACCTATAATGGGATTCTTTAATATTCTTCCTTTTTTCATTCATTACGTTCATAAGAAAGAAGAAAACACAAGGGAAATCGGTGAGGAGGAATGATGGAAGAATGGATGAATGGAAGAATGTAATGATGTAAAAATAAAATAATGGAAAGAAAAAATATCAATAGAGGTTTCAAGCAATTAAGTATATGGAATGATGCTGTTGATATCGACTGGGAGGATGGTTTGGAATAATTGCCGGTTTTCCAATATTCCAACCTTCCAACTCAGCACGACCAGAAACGAAAAACCAGGAACTCTGTAAACATTGACTGACAGTTTTTAATGGAAAAAAAATCGATTTCAATAATAACAGTCACTTATAATAGTGCAGGTACTATTTCAGATACAATTAAATCAGTTCTGGCTCAGACATATCCCAATATTGAGTATATTATTGTAGATGGTTTTTCCACAGATGGTACAGTTGATATAATAAATTCTTTTGGTAAAAATATTTCAAAATTTATATCAGAACCTGATAAGGGTATTTATGATGCAATCAACAAAGGCATCAAAATTGCATCAGGTGATATCATCGGGATATTGAATTCCGATGATTTTTTTTATGATAATAATGTTATTGAGAGAGTTGCACTGGTATTCAATGAAAAAGAGATTGACGCTGCCATTGGGGATGTACAATTTGTCGATCCCCTGAATACTTCAAAAATTGTAAGATATTACTCCTCAAAACATTTCAATACAGGAAAATTTAAATATGGGTTTATGCCGGCTCACCCCAGTTTCTATGTAAAAAGAGAACTCTTCGGGAAACTGGGTTACTATAAGACGGATTATAAAATCGCGGCTGATTATGAACTGCTGATCCGCTTTTTATATGTTAACAAAATCAGGTACAAATACCTTGAAATGCCTTTTGTGTCAATGAGAACCGGAGGGGTGAGCAATAAGTCAATTTGCAGTAATTTCATTCTGAATAAAGAGATTGCCAGAGCTTGTAAAGAAAATGGAATTAGAACCAATTATCTGAATATTTATTCGAAATATTTCTTAAAACTTTTTGAATATTTTGGTAATCACAATGTCCGCAATTATCAACCTTAATAACTTTCTTCTTCCATTCTTCCATTAATCCAACAATCCAACATTCCATCATTCCAACATTCCAAAAAAATATGGTTAAAGTTCTTATAACCGGTACTCATAGTTTTATTGGCTCAAATTTTCGAAAGTATTCCCAATGCAAAGATATGGAAGAAATATCTCTTCGTGAACATCAACCTGAAGATATTGATTTTAGCAGATATGATGTTGTATTGCACCTGGCAGCTATTGTTCACCAGTCAAAAAAGATAAATGAAAATGACTACTTTAGAATTAACAGGGACCTTTGCCTGAATGTTGCAGAAAATGCCAAAAAATCAGGTGTTAAACAATTCGTCTTCTTAAGTACTTGCAAAGTTTATGGGGATTTCTTTCCTGGTTCTAAAATAAGAAATGAAGATTCTTCATGTTGCCCTGACGATGGTTACGGTAAGAGTAAATATGAGGCGGAAATCGGCCTCAAAAGAATAGAGGATACCAATTTTAAAGTATCAATAATTCGCACACCTCTTGTTTATGGAGAAGGTGTAAAGGCAAATATGTTGAGTATTATAAGTCTTGTTGATACATTTCCGATTTTGCCTCTTGGTAAAATAAATAATAAAAGGAATTTTACCTGTGTCGAAAATCTTGTTGGTTTTATTGACAGAATAATTGAATTAAGAGCATCCGGAATATTCATTGCAATGGACGAAGTTGCTATTTCTACAACAGAACTGGTTAAATATCTTTCAACATCTCTCGGAAAGAAAGTCATTTTATTTAAATTACCTTCGGTTATTGTCAGGCTAGGTACCTTTTTTATTCCCCGGATTTTTGAAAGGTTATACAATTCACTGGAATTTGATAATTCCAGGACAAAAATGAAGTTGAATTACAGGCCTCCTTTCTCAACTGAAGAGGGACTAAAAAGGATGGTTTTGTCATATAAAAAATCTAAATCATAATTAATCTACTGCTCCGTTGAAAATTATAATATTGATCGTATCCCTGGGGTTTTGCTCATTCTTGTTAACATATGTAATAAGATATTTTGCATTAAAAAACAGGATTATCAGCATCCCTAATGAAAGAAGTCTGCATGATGTCCCAACTCCGGTAGGCGGTGGCCTGGCAATAGTAATTTGCTGGTATGTTGGGCTATCATTACTGTTCTTTTTTGGCTTAATTGAGCAAGGCCTTTATTTTGCTTTAATGAGCGGTATATTATTGACGATTGTCAGTTTTATTGATGATATAATTAGTTTAAAACCTTCAATCCGTCTTTTCTTCCAATTTATTACTTCTATAATTGCTTTTTATTTTTTAGGAGGTCTGCGGCAGTTTATCATTCCGGGAATTGAGATGAATTATCTTTTTCTGATGTATCCTCTGGCAATTATAGGAATGGTCTGGTTTATCAATCTGTTTAATTTTATGGATGGAGTTGATGGTTTTGCCTCAATAGAAGCAGTAACTATTTGCCTGGTTATGTATTTCCTTTCTGGCAGTATTATTAACCTTTTATTAGTTGCATGTATATCAGGATTTTTATTCTGGAACTGGCCGAAAGCAAAGATTTTTATGGGCGATGTAGGAAGCACACAACTCGGTTTTATACTTGTAGTATTAGGTATATATTTTCATAACACTTATCAGTTTTCGATACTTAACTGGATAATGATCTCTTCTCCATTCTGGTTTGATGCCACATTTACATTATTTCGCAGATGGAGAAATAAAGAAAAGCTAAGCGAGGCACACAGGAAGCATGCATACCAGAGAATTGTCCAGGCAGGTTTTTCACATCTGAAGGTAGATATTTGCTTAATCATTATTAATGTCTTTATTGTTGCTATGATATTAATATACCGTGAGATAAAATTTCTTCAAATACCACTCTTTCTTATTACCATATTATTGCTTTATTTTTTAACAAAGGAAGTCGACAGGAGAGTACCATTTAAGAAGGAATGATGGAGTGTCTTCCAATATTCCACTGTTTCATTCTTTAATTCCTTAATGCTTTAATTTTGAATGGTTCCAGACTACATATTCCTGACTCTGAATTAATCCGGAATACCTCAATCCTCATTTCGGGGACAGCTTTGGCGCAGCTGATACCCATTCTTCTTCAACCTGTATTAAGAAGATTCTTTTCACCTGAGGTATTTGGTGCCTATTCTGTATACCTGAGTCTGGTTGGGATATTGCTTGTTATTTCATCATTCAGATATGAATTGGCAATTATCTTACCAAAAAAGGATAAAGAAGCTGCAGCTCTGTTTTTCCTTACTTTATTATTAAACCTGGCATTTAATATTATATTGCTTATTGTTATTATCATCTGGAAATGGAAAATAATTAAATGGTTAAATCTACCGGAAGCTTATTCTGATTATCTATACTTTGTACCTCTTGGCACTTTTTTGTATAGTGCTTACCAGAGCATTAATTATTGGCTTGTTCGCAAAAAGAGGTTTTTCCCCATTTCACTTAACAAGTTTATAAGAAGAGGTTTTGAGGGAGGAGCTCAAATATTCTTTAAGCTAGTAAAAGTATATCATGGTCTTATTTATGGGGATTTAACCGGTCATATTGCAAATATTATTTCAGGAATTTATCAGGGGAGCAGGAGCGGCCTTTCATTACGGCTGTTCAGCCTGAACAAGATAAAATATGTGATGACCAAGTACTCTGAATATCCTAAATTCAATATTGTACCTGGTTTTATGAGTGCCTGCAGTTATCTGTTGCCTGCAATTATGATTAATAAATTCTATTCTGCTGAGAATACCGGATATTTTGATCTGTCAAAGCTTCTTCTATCCATTCCGCTTGCATTAATTGCATCATCCATATCAAACGTTTTACTTCAACGTGTTTCTGAAAAAAGTAAATCAAAACTCAGTATACGAAAGGACCTTATTTCAATACTATTTTTTGTTATGATTGCGGTAGTTTTTGAAATAGCCATTATCTGGTTTTGGGCAGAGGATATATTCAGAATATTTTTTGGCAGCAAGTGGGTGATTTCAGGTACTATTTCAAAAATATTGGTTTGGGCATTTGCTTTCAACTTTGTAGTGGCATCGTTCAGCAGTGTTTTTATTTCCCTGAAAAAGATAAAACTCTTAAGCGCATGGCAGCTTTTTTATTTTTTGGCAATTTTATCTTTATTCTGTTTTGGCAATTTGCCTTTTAGCTCATTTCTCAAACTTTATACAGTGATTGAAGTGATGTGTTGCACAATAATCACATTTTTAATGTTATACATTGTAAGGAATTATGAGAGAATGGCATTAAAAACTGACTTAAATAACAATTAGCCAGATGAAGAAAAGTTGTGGGTTTTTCACAAACATTGCTCCATTATATTCACGACCGTTATGGTATCAGCTTTCAGAATCAGAGAAGGTTGACTATTCCTTTTATGCATCTCCCTGTGGCTTTTCTGGCATTAAAACCATTGATAGTAATGAGTCAAAATTTGCAAATAATAAGGGAAAACTAGAATGGTTCTTCCTTAAGAATGTCTTATTCAGAAATGTTCTCCTTTATCAGTTTGGAATAATATCGAAATGCATAAAAACAGACTATGATGTTTATATTCTTTACGGTGAGATGTATAGCATTTCTGGCTGGATCGCGGCCTTGATTTGTAAATTGCGCAAAAAACCGGTACTGCTTTTGGGGCATGGTATGTACGGGAATGAAAAGCGTATGAAGAAAATAGTCCGTTTATTATATTATAGAATTGCTGATTATCATTTGGTTTATGGTAACAGATCGAAAAAACTAATGGTTGAATCAGGATTCAGCCCTGAACGAATCTTTACAGTTTACAACTCACTTGATTATAATTTACATAACAAGTTATATAAAGAAAAGGATTTGGGTGAATTAGATGATTTTAGAAGAAAACTATTCCCCGAAAATAGTAACTTGCCATTAGTAATGTTCATTGGAAGATTGACGAAAGAAAAAAAAATTCAATACTTACTGGAAGCAATTTCTTTAAGCAGGGGAAAAGGAAATAATTACAATTGCCTGATTGTTGGCGGAGGAAGCGAGTCAGATAATCTTAAAAATTTATCCGAATCAATGAATATAAGTGATTCGGTTTGTTTTTATGGTCCCAGTTATGATGAAAATATCAACGCTAAACTCATTATGATGTCTGAATGTTGCGTTTCTCCGGGGAATGTGGGCCTCACAGCCATTCATTGTCTGTCATTGGGGACTCCGGTTATCACCCATAGTAATTTTTTTAATCAGGGGCCTGAAGTTGAATCTGTCATTCAGGATAAAACAGGATTGTTCTTTGAAGAAAACAACGTTAATGATTTGTCGGATGTTATTGATGATATGATATTAAACAGGAAGAAATCATATATGGAACCAAACTGTATTGGACAAATCGCAGAATTCTGGAATCCAATGAAGCAAGCATCTGTTTTTGATGAAGCAGTTATTACTGCAGTTCGAATGAGGTAACTCACTTTGCAGGATAAACTTTGTGGAGCTGGTAGCAATTGATTTTATTCGCACCCTTTAGGGCAGGGGTAACGAATAAAATCAATGTATTTAGAGGTATGATTATATATAGCTATAAATAAATCTAATGAAAACCAATTATTGAAATGGCTCATATTATTAATTTAGAAACACATACAGATCAACGTGGAAACCTTACTGTTATCGAAGACGTTTTTCCCTTTAAAATTGAAAGAGTTTTTTATATCTATGGCGTTGACAAATCAAAAAGAGGAGGGCACAGGCATCATAAAACAATTCAGGCTGCTGTTTGCATTCAGGGAGAATGTAAGATTTATTGTAATGATGGAAAAGTAAAACAGGATTTCCATCTGGATAAACCTTCAAAATGTGTTTTGCTTGAGCCGGTTGATTGGCATGTCATGTATGACTTTTCAGATAATGCGATATTGATGGTGCTTGCGTCTGAGAAGTTTGATAACGACGACTATATTTTTGAAAAATACCCTGATGACAAATGAATATAACAAAACTTTCTATAGTCATGCCCGCTTACAATGAGGAAACCACTATTGGTTCAATACTTGAGAGGGTAAATTCTGTCAGTCTTGATAGAGATATTAAAAAAGAGATCATTGTAGTAAATGATTGTTCAAAAGATGACACTGATGGAGAAATTAAAAAATTTATAGAAAAGAATAAATCTTCTGATATAAGATATTTTAAACATGAAGTGAATAAAGGGAAAGGGGCAGCATTACAAACCGGGATATCAATGGCAACAGGTGAATACCTGATAGTTCAGGATGCTGACAATGAATACGATCCTGATGAGTATAACGATTTGTTAAAACCGGTAATATCAGGTATGGCCGATGTTGTTTATGGTTCACGTTTTATGGGAAGCAAGCCACATCGTATATTGTTCTTCTGGCACACAATCGGAAACAGGTTTCTGACGTTCTTTTCAAACATGTTTACAAACCTGAACCTAACAGATATGGAGACCTGCTATAAATTGTTTAATACAAAAATGATACAGTCAGTTGCCTTAAAAGAAAAACGTTTCGGATTTGAACCGGAAGTGACTGCTAAGATTGCAAGAATCCAGGATGTCAGGATTTATGAAGTTGGAATATCATATTATGGAAGGACGTATAAAGAGGGGAAGAAAATAGGATGGAAGGATGGATTTAGAACATTATATTGCATAATTAAATACGGAATATTCAGAAAGTAAAATCAAAGAAATGCTATTTATCCTTTTTTGCTGGGCTCTTATTTCCTTTATTTTTTTCATAATCGGCTTTGGAGTAGTCAGGATTATCAATCTGGCGGCTAAAAAGTCTTTTGTTTCTTCAGACTTCGGTATTGAGGAATACTTTTTTTCAGGATTCCTTGTACTCTCGATGGTCGCAGGGATTCTATCCTTGTTAATCCCAATAAATAATGTTTTGTTAATAATTATTGGAATTGCCGCTTTAATAATTTTGCTTCTTAATTATAGGGATATTGCTATAATATTCAAATCGTTCATTGGGGAAAGCAGGGATTATGCAAAATGGCCGTTGTATATATTTATTTTTATATCTCTTTTTATTCTTACAGCTCTGGTTCATGAGATTGAGATTTCTGACACGGCCTTATATCATACTCAGTGTATAAAATGGATAAGAAGCTATCCGGTTGTTCCTGGTCTGGGGAATATTCACGGAAGATTTGCTTTCAATTCAATGTTTTTCGTTATCTCAGCCCTTTTTACTTTCCAGATAAATGATTCTGTAATTTATCCGCTTAACGGATTGTGTTTTATATTTCTGGTTGTCAAACTGGTGAAATTGATTTACAGAGGAATAAAATCAAAAAACAGTTTCGAGATAGCACTTAGTACAGTTGTTATTCTGGTCTGTTTCAATATTCTTATAAGGTGGCTGAACTCACCATCACCCGACACAATCTGCACGACACTTATTATATATACTTTCCTCTATTTCCTGGACATTAGCCGCAATGAGAATTTAAGCAAGGCACACATTATCTTACTTAACCTGCTTGTATTCACTTGTGCTGTCTACAAACTCAGTGCGGTTTTCATGGTGCTTCTTATTATCCCCTTTTGGAAGAAAAGCATATTAAAGGGTATGTTATTGTCATCACTTATAGGCATAGTAGTCGTTTTACCTTTTTTTATCAGGAATTACTTCTTGTCGGGGTATCTTGTTTATCCTTTCCCGGCTATTGATATTTTTAATGTTGATTGGAAAATCCCTATGGAACGTGTTATTGATGAAAAGGCATGGATTGTAAGCTGGGCGAGGATGCCAGGAAAACCATACGGAGAAGTTTTGGGTCTTCCGTTTACACAGTGGTGCGGACCATGGCTTGATTCTATTAATGATTTTATAATGGTAATAATGGGAGTCAATCTTGCGTCATTTATTCTTATGATCTTTATGATTGCCAGGAAAGAATATAATTACCTGATTATAATGTTGGTCCTGATTGCAAATTATACATTCTGGTTTTTAAATGCCCCTGACCCAAGGTTTATTTATGGGATTCTTATTTTTAATTTTTCCTTTGCAATTGCATACATTGTTTTGATGATTAATATTAATTCATTTTCCGGTTTTTTAAAATACTCAAAAATAGTATTTGCTGTGATACTGATATTTATTGCATTCAGGTTCAAATCATATCCAATTCATACAATAAGACATCCAAATCTATGGCTTTTATCAACAGCGATGGAGAAACCCGAAACAGACACTAAGTCTGCAGGATTTACTTACAGAGTTTCATTGGCAGATCGCAAATGCTATAATTCAGAAATACCATGTACTCCGTTTCCTCTTTCCAATGTTGTTCTAAGGGGAAGCGATATCAGTGAAGGTTTTAAAGTAGTAAATGAGCCAAAATAGCCGAATATAATGAATAACCAGAATGAACTTCACATATGTACATGTTTCGACATTAATTTTCTTCCAAGAGGATTGGCATTATATAAATCAATAAAGCAGTTTCATAATAATTTTATTTTTTATGTTCTTGCATTCGATGATGAAACATCCAACTTTTTTAAAAACCTGAATTATAACAATATTGAAGTAATTACCCCTTATTCTTATAATGAATATTTTAACACGAGTCCTGAGAAGTATAGTGATAGAAAACAGTATTTTTTTTCTGCGACTCCTAATCTTTGCCTTTATATTTTAGAGAAGCATCCGGAGATTGATTCGATTCTTTATCTTGACGCTGATGTTTATGTATTTAACTCACTGAATGCATTGTACCAGGAAGCAGATGGAGCTTCAATAGCATTCTGCTCTCACAGGTTTTATCCTCTTTTTAATCTTCTGTCAAAGAATTACGGACGATATAATGTTGGAGTCAATTATTTCAGAAATACAGAAATTGGACTGAAATGTCTGCATGACTGGAAAGCTGATTGTGATGGCTGGTATCCTGATAAACCAGGATATTCGTTAAAATTTTTCTCAGACCAGATATTTCTTGATACATGGTGTGAGAAATATGATGAAATTAAAATAATTGAAAATCCAGGAATAGATACAGCTCCCTGGAATATTGCCAATTACAAAATTTCAGAACATAATGGATCTTTTTATGTTGACAATAGTCCTCTGGTTATATATCATTTTTCAGCATTAAAGAAGATATCTGACAATACATGGAATGGAAATACGATTTTCTTTTTTGGATCCATTAGAGGCGGTTTAATGGAGGTGTATAAAAAATATATATCTGAAATAGAATCATTCGGACTTAATAATTCGAAAATTTCAATTATTACCCATTCAAATAGTCACCTTAAAAAGATTTTTTACTTCTTCATGAAATTTATATTGAATGAAATAATATATGTTTGCTCGTCAAAGAAATAAATAAATGTTTTTTTAAGGTTTGACTTTTAAAACATCATTTTATGAATGAATCTCAGGGAGTTAGTATGAAATACTATGATCCGGGAAATCTTATAAAGAAAAAAAATGTTTTTCTGAGGTGCTTATGGTATGTCACCAACAATTTTATTTTTAGAAGTTATCTCTTCCCGGTTTATTCTCTGAAAAGGTTAATACTTAAGTTGTATGGCGCAAAAATAGGTAATGGAGTAATAATTAAACCGGGTGTGAATATAAAATATCCATGGCTTCTTGAAATAGGCGACTATTCCTGGATAGGAGAGTGCGTATGGATTGACAATCTTGCTGTGATAAAGATCGGAAATAATGTGTGTGTTTCACAGGGAGCACTGTTGTTAACTGGCAATCACAATTATAAAAAGAAGAGTTTTGATTTGATGACAGGTCAGATTGTTCTTGAGGAAGGTTGCTGGATAGGTGCAAAAAGTGTTGTTTGTCCGGGTGTCATGTGTAAAACACATTCAGTATTGAATGTGAGTTCTGTAGCCGTACATGATCTTGAACCATATAGCATTTACTGTGGCAATCCTGCTGTTAAAATAAGGGAACGTATAATAAAATAGAAATGATAGAATACGAAAATCTGGGAAAGTCGAATGAAGCTTTTTACCCGGAGTTCACCAGAGCTTTTAAGGAGGTACTTGAATCAGGCTGGTTTGTGCTTGGAAAGAATGTTGAAGAGTTTGAGAAGGAGTTTGCAAAGTATAACAATGTAAGTTATTGTGTTGGGGTTGCGTCTGGTTTGGATGCACTTATTCTGGCTTTAATGGCGCTTGATCTGG
>Ga0116170_10003846_pt1 | contig 13970 bp, 3 predicted proteins | sample AD_JPNHW1_MetaG_FD_89797 | JGI IMG/M metagenome (GOLD analysis project Ga0116170, IMG submission 89797) | Active sludge microbial communities of municipal wastewater-treating anaerobic digesters from Japan - AD_JPNHW1_MetaG | ecosystem: Engineered > Bioreactor > Anaerobic > Digestate | place...
CCGGTCAGGCCGACGGCTGGATGGACCGCCGCACCTATCTCGCCTTTGAATTCCTGTTCCTCGCGTTTCTCGGCGGGTTTTTCGCGGGCGTGGGGGCGCTGGTCCGTTCGCTGCCGGACTGGTGCATCAACATCCCGCGCAAGGACTATTGGCTGGCCCCGGAGCGGCGGGCGCTCACGGGGCGCATGTTGCGCAACCGGATGGGGTGGCTGCTCTGTCTGATCACCCTCTTTTTCGCCGGCCTGCATCTCCTGACCGTCCAGGCGAACCGCGCGGTCCCGCCGCAACTGTCCTTGGGCGGACTGCTGATGCTGACCATCGCGTTCCTCGTCGGCGTCATGGTTTGGCTCGCCCTGCTGCTCATGCGCCTCGCGGAAACGGGGAGCGCGGCGGCTCCGGAATCCCGTCATCAGAAGCCCTGAACACCGGTTGCTCACGTCGAACGGGAAAGGGAACGTTCGCCTGAGCGTTCTGGCCTTTTTGTGTAACCGGAATCCGGATTCGCGAATCACATGGCTCGGCCCAATGCTCAAGGCGCTGCGGAAGACGGGCCGGATCCGCTGGACGTTCGCTTTCTCAGCGCCCTGACGCAGCCGAAGATTGTCAATAGGCCGATGCAGGCGAGGACGATCATCGGAGAGCCGAAAATGGGGCGTGTTACGGCAGGCTGCGTCACCTGTTCCCCGACGACTGTTGCGAGCATCGTCAACTGCCAGAGGCTGACGCCGATGCCTGACCACAGCATCCAGCGCGGCGCCCCGGGGCCCCATATGCCCATGGACCAACCGATAGGATACGGCAGAACCAGCAGGCCCCACCAGTCCGAGCGGCCAGATGAGCCGCCAAAGCCCCCGATCACGCTCAGGCCGAACATCGCGCCGGCCCCGAGCGCGATCAGAATGAGGACCAAGAGCCTGAACGTGATCACCCGGCGTTCGCGGCGGCCGAGGATGGCGCCGAGCGCCACGAGGCCGCTGCCGGGAAGGATGGCCAACGATCCCTCGAGCGGGTCGATTGCGCCGGCCAGCATGGCGATGCCGCCGACCGTGATGAGAATGCGTGACCCCAGATCTCGTGCGTCCATCTCGCGTCCTTTCTATGGTTGGCGATGCTCCGGCCCCCGGGCGTTCTCCCCAGCGTGGGCGTTGCCGCTGCGCGATCCCCGCCCCTTTGCGGAAAGGATACCAGCCGGATTCGCGTCGCGCCACCGCTTTTCTTCAGGTCTCGCCGCTTGCGCGTCTTGTTGAAGGGGGGCATCTTTGTTATGGTGGACCGCAATCGCCGGGGCGGATCTGAGGCGGAAGGGAGGGCCGGGAAGATGACGGGGTGGAGCAGGCGCGGTTGGGCGGCGGCCGGTCTGGCCGCATGGGGCACGATCGCCGGTGCGGCGGACTGGCCGTGCTGGCGGGGGCCGGAGCGGAACGGGATCTCGCGCGAGACGGGGTGGACGTGCACCTGGTGCGCGGACGGACCCGCGGTCCTGTGGCGGGCCTCGGTCGGCAAAGGCTTCTCCTCGTTCTCGGTGGCGGAGGGACGGGCCTACACGCTGGGCAACGCGGACGGCGCGGACACGGTCTTCTGCTTCGAGGCGGAGACCGGCAAGGTCCTCTGGCGGCACACCTATCCGTCCGAGCTTCAGCCGCTTTCCTACGAGGGCGGGCCGTCGGCGACGCCGGCGGCGGCGGACGGCCGCGTCTATACCTTCGGCAAAGGGGGGGACCTCTTCTGTTTCGACGTTCGGGACGGGCACGTGCTCTGGTCCAAGAAATACGCGCCGTGGCCGTGGCGGGAAGGGGACTGGAAGAACACCTGGCGCTACGCGGGGTCGCCGTTGGCGGCGGAGGGCCGGCTGTTCATGAGCCTGGGCGAGGCGGGCGCGGCGCTGGACGCGCGGACCGGCGCCGCGCTGTGGGAGAGTCCGGCGGGCCATCCCGGTTACTCGTCGCCCGTGCCGTTCCGCAGGGGCGACGAGGCGGCGCTCGCCTTCTTTGTCGGCCGAGGGGTGGTCGGCGTGGCGGCGGCTTCCGGCAAACGGCTCTGGGAAATCCCTTGGCGGACCAACTGGGACATGAACGCGGCCGATCCCATCGTCCATGAGAGCCGGCTCTTTGTTTCTTCCGGCAACGGCGTCGGGTGCGCGCTGTATGATGTTTCCGCAAATCCCCCGCGGGAGCTCTGGCGCAACAAGAACCTGAGGACGCCGATGAACAGCGCGGTGCTGTGGGAAGGTCATCTCTACGGCTTCAACGACGAGAGCCTGGCTTGCGTGGCGTGGGCGACGGGCGAGAAGAAATGGTCGGAGCCTTCCGTGCGGCGCGGCTCGCTGATCGTCGCTGACGGCAAGCTGGTGTTGCTCAGCGAGAACGGCCGGCTGGCGGTGGCGGAGGCCGCGCCGCAGGCGTACCGCCCGCTGGCGCAGGCGCAGATCCTGAGCGGGCGCTGCTGGACCGCGCCGGCGCTGTCGCGGGGTTTGCTGTACGCGCGCAACGCGCAGGGCGAAGTGGTTTGCCTGGACCTGCGGCAGAAAACGGCTTCGAAGTGAAGGGCCCGTTCAGGTCCGGAACACGTCTTGACTTCGGGCCCTGAAATCGATATTTTTTTCACTAACGTATATTGGTTTTCATAAAGCGTCAGGAGTGGGTCAAAAAACTGCGAGGTGCTCATGATGAGTAGGAATCGGGTCTGCCGCCGGGTTTCGTTCGCCGTGTCCTCTGTCGCCGTCAGCTTGTTCGCAACGCTCTCACATGCCGCCAATGGCGTTTGGAACAGCACTGCTCCGGGCTCAAACGCCTTCTGGACCAACAGCCTGAACTGGAGCGCCTCTCCTTATCCCTTCGGCATCGACACCGCCTCGTTCACCAACGGCGGAAACGGGCAGACCACCCTTGACCTCGCCGGCCTTTCCTTCATCAAGTTCGTCACCTACGACACGCCCTCCGTGGGGGCCTACACCAACGGGACGGGGGCGGCCAACAGCCAGACGCTCGTGATGGGCGACGGCGGCGAGCTCAAGCTCGCCGGCACGGCCGGCAACAGCCAAGTCTTCAACTGCGGCGTCCAGCTCGGCCTCGACCGGACGGCCCAGACCTACTTTTTCCGCAACGACAACCCGGGGCAGTCGCTGACGTTCAACGACATCTTCGGATGCCCCTTGGAAACCAGCGGAAGCGCGGGCAACAAGACCCTCATGATCGCCGGTTCGGGGCCGGTCGCCATCCTCGGCAACATCCGGCCGAACGGCGCCTCGGGCATCGTTCTGTCGGATTACAACAGCAATACGCTGACGCTGGGCGGCTCCAACGTGATCGTGCAGCTCAACATGCACGGCGGCCCGAACAGCGTCGTCGACATCGGCGACAAGGAGCTGTATCTCAACAATGCGGGCGGCAACGCGCTGAACTGCTCGCTGGGCGGCACCATCAACGGCACCGGCAATATCCGCCTGAACACCGCGGATGGCTTCACTGCTTCCGGCTACAACTACATCGACTTCAACGTCGACCCCACCAAGACGCTCGTCATCAACCCCGCGATGACCGGCCCCGGCGGCATCGAAACGTGGACCGGCTCGGGCACCATGGTGTTGAACGGAACCAACACCTTTGAGTCGCACATCATCTTCGGCACGGCCGCCACCCTTGTCTGCTCCCGGATCGGCAACCGCGGCTCCCTCACCAGCAACCTCGGCCAAGGCACGAACCTCTACTTCAGCTCGGGCGGGAAGCTGGTTTACACCGGAACCGGCGAGGACAGCAACCGGCAGCTCATCCTGAACAACAACGCCACGATCGACCAGTCCGGCCCCGGCGGCAAGCTGAGCTTCTCCGTCTCCCCGAGCGTCGCAAGCTCCGGGACCAAGACCCTGACGCTGCAGGGGTCGGCCGCGGGCGTCGGCGAATTCTGCGCCCCGCTGATCAACAGCGGGGGCACCCTCGCGATCACCAAGGCCGGCGAGGGCACCTGGATCTTCTCGCGCACCAACACCTACACCGGCGCGACGACCGTGAACGGCGGCAAGCTCCTCGTCAACCGCCCCGGCGTGCTGAACTCGGGCAGCGCGGTGACGGTCAACGCCGGCGCCGTCGCGGGCGGCAACGGCCTCATCGGCGGCGGCGTGACGGTCAACGCCGGCGGCATGCTGGCCCCGGGCGACGTGGGCGGGGCCGACACGCTGAGCCTCGGCGGGGCGCTGACCCTGAACAGCGCCTCGCTGCTGTTCGACGTTTCGAATGTCGCGACCGACAAGCTGGCCGTCGCGGGCGCCCTCACGCTGGCCGGCACGAACACGCTGGTCGTCTCGTTCCCCGGCGGCGCGGCGCCGACCGGCACCTACACCCTGATGACTTTCGCCTCCCGCAGCGGCGGAGGCTCCTTCGTGCTCGCCCCCGCCTATGCGAACGCCTCCCTCGTCACCAACGGCACCAGCGTGAAGCTGGAGGTGATCAACACCGGTGCCTACGGGCTGACGTGGAAAGGAAATGCGTCGGGGAGCTGGGACGGGGCCGATCTGAACTGGACGAACGGCAGCGCCCAAGTCGCCTTCGCGCCGGGGGATTCGGTCGCGTTCGACGATACGGCCTCGAGCTTCACGGTCGGCAGCGCGAGTCCCGTCTGGCCCGGCGCCGTGCTGTTCAACAACAGCGCGAGCAACTACGCCGTTTCCGCCGACGTGGGCGGGACCGGAACGGTCTTTAAGCTCGGGCCGGGGGCCGTCACCCTCTCGGGCAACAACACGTTCTCGGGCCAGACCACCATCGTGGGCGGCTCGCTGACGGTCGGCGGGGCCGGCCTGCTGGGCGGCGGGAACTACGCGACGAACATCGTCAACAACGGCGACCTGATCTACGCCAGCTCCGCCGCCCAGACCAACAGCGGCGTGATTTCCGGCGGCGGCGCGCTGATCTCCTCCGGCACCGGCCTGCTGACCCTTTCGGGCAACAACACCTACGTCGGCCCGACCGTCGTCACGTCGGGCGTGCTCCGGGTGCAGCACGCGAACGCGCTCGGCTCGACGTCCGGGAGCACGGTCGTGTCCCCCGGCGCCAAGCTTGAGCTCGCGGGGAATCTGAGTTTCGCCGCCGAGACCTTGGAGCTCAAGGGCACGCTGAGCAATCCGGCGGGGACGAATACCTTCGCCGGCGCCATCTGGCTCCAGACCGGCGCGTCTTTCGATGTCGGTCCGGATGCGCTGCTCATTGTGTCCGGCATCACGCAGATCAACGGCACGAACGATTTCTCCAAGACGGGGCCCGGCGTGATGCGCTTCACGGGCGACCCCAACCACCGCAGCATCTGCACGGTTGCGGAAGGCACGCTGGAGCTGCAGCACGCCGGTTCCACCGACGGCAACTTCGTCATCAGCCCGGGCGCGACGCTGCGCGATCTCACGGCAAACGACATCGGCGATTATCTGGTCCAAGCCAACGGCACCCTGGACCTGCGGGTCGCGGAGACGATCGGCGGACTGGACGGCTGCGCCAGCGGCCTCGTCACCAACGGCTCCGCCAGCGCCGTTTCGTTTGCGGTGGGCTCCAACAACCAATGGGGCAATTTCGCCGGCGTGATCCGGAACGGCGTCGGGACGATCGCCCTGACCAAGACGGGGTCCGGCGTCCAGACGCTCTCCGGGGCCAGCACGTACAGCGGCGGCACGTCGCTCTCGGGCGGCCAGCTCAACATCAACAACGGCGGCTCGGGCGGCACGAGTTCGGCCATCGGCGTCGGGGCCTTCACCATCGGAGGCAGCACCCTGATCGACAACTCCAGCGGGGCGGACGTCACGCTGTCGCCGGCCATCGCCCAGAACTGGAACGGCGATTTCACCTTTATCGGCAGCCGGAGCCTGAACCTCGGCGCCGGCACGGTCACGATGAACGCGAACCGCACGGTGACGGTCTTGACGAACACCTTGACGGTGGGCGGCGCGATCAACGGAAGCTACAGCCTGACCAAGAACGGCTCCGGCATCCTGGCCCTCTCCGGCGCGAGCACCTACAGCGGCGCGACCACGGTGAACGGCGGCTCGCTGCTCGTCAACCGCCCCGGCTCGCTGGCCAGGGGCAGCGCGGTCTCGGTCGCCAACGGCGCGCTGTTCGGCGGCGACGGCACGGTGGGCGGCGCGGTCACCTTGCAGGCCGGTGCCGTGCTGGCCCCGGCGGGGATCGGCGCGGCCGGCACCCTCTCTCTCACCAACAACAGCGCCGGCTCCCTGACGCTGAACGGGAACGTGCTGCTCTTCGACGTGTCGAACGTCGCGACCGACAAAGTCGACATCACGGGCCCGAGCGGCAAGCTGGTTCTGAACGGCACGAACACCGTCGCCCTCTCCTTCCCCGAGGGCGGTGCCCCGGCCGGAACGTACACGCTGATGACCTGCGCGGGCGGGATCACGACCAACGCGGGGGCCCTCCTGCAGCTGCAGGGGGCGTATCCGGGCGCGACGCTCGGCGTGGCCGGCGACGATGTGGTCTTGATTTTGGGTGCCGACGTTGCCGGTCTGACGTGGAAGGGGAACGTCTCGGCCAACTGGGACGGGACCGATCAGAACTGGACCAACGGCAGCGCGGCGGTCGCCTTCGCGGGCGGGGACGCCGTCACGTTCGACGATGCGGCGGAGGGCGCCTTCAGCGTCGGCAGCGCCGGCGCGGTTGCGCCCGCTTCGCTGCTGTTCAACAACAGCGCCAACGACTACAGCATCTCCGCCCTGATCAGCGGGTCGGCCCCGCTCACCAAGCAGGGGGCCGCCTCCGTCACGCTCGCCGGCGGGAGCGCCTACAATCCCGATCTGATCGCGATCCGCAACGGCACGCTGGTCCTCGGCGGCGCGGGCCGTCTGAACGGCGGCAGCTACGCCGGAAACATCGTGAACAACGGCTCGCTGGTCTACTCCAGTTCCGCCGCGCAGACGAGCGGCGGCATGATCTCCGGCGCCGGGACGCTGACGCTCGCCGGCGCCGGCACGCTGACGCTCGCCGGCTCGAACACCTTCAGCGGCGCGACCATCGTCAACTCGGGCGTTCTCAAGCTTCAGAACGCGGCCGGGCTCGGTTCGACGGCGTCGGGCACGTTCGTGGCGCAGGGCGGCACGCTGGAGCTGACGGACAACGTCAACACCCTCGGCGAGGCGCTGGCGCTCAACGGCACGCTGTCCAGCCAGACGGGAAGCAACACGTTTAACGGGGCGGTCACCCTCTACGCGGGCTCGTCCATCGACGTCGGCTTGGGCTCGACGCTGATACTGAAGAATTTTCAAGCGAACGGCCCTTTCACCAAGACCGGTCCCGGCTGGCTGAGGTTCAAGACGGATCCGAACGGCGTCGGCGTGATGGTCGTCGCCGCCGGCGTGGCCGAGCTGAATCAGGACTGGGGTGCGATGGACGCCAATATCATCGTGAACGCGGGCGGCACCCTGATCGGAAATTTCAACGGCGCAGTGAACGACGGAAACCGCGTTGTGGTCAACGCCGGAGGCACCTATTCGCTTCGGCAACCGGACACCATCAACGCGCTGTCGGGCGCGGGCACGGTGACCAAGGACACCGCCGGTTCGTCGAGCCTCGCCGTGAACAACTACAACAACATGTTCGACACGTTCTCCGGCGTGATTCAGAACGGGGCCGGAACGCTCAGCTTCACAAAGTACGGCGCCGGCACCCTGACGCTTTCCGGCGTGAACACTTACACCGGCGCGACGGCCGTAAACGGCGGAGCGCTGTTCGTCAACAGCCCCGGCTCGCTGGCGGCCGGCAGCGCGGTCACGGTCAGCGCGGCGACCTTGGGCGGCAACGGCGTCGTCAATGGCCCCGTCACGGTGAATGCGGGCGGGTTCCTGGTGCCGGGCGTGCAGAGTCTGAACGCCTTCGGCACGCTGACGCTGGGCGGCACGCTGGCCCTGAACGGCGCCACGCTGCTCTGCGACCTTCCCGCCTCGGGGCCGGCCTGCGATCAAGTGGCGGTTTCCGGCGCGCTGACGCTCAACGGCGTGAACACCGTCGTTCTCTCTTTCCCGGACGGCGCGGCGCCGGCGGGCAGCTACACGCTGATGACCTTCGCGTCCTGTTTGGGTTCCGGCTCCTTCGCGCTGGCGTGCAATTATCCGAACGCCTCACTGACGCTCAGCGCGAACAGCCTGGTCCTGAACGTCACCGGCGGCGGATCATCGGCCCTGACGTGGAACGGCAATGAGTCGCCGTATTGGGACGGCGGCGCGCTGAACTGGAAGGTCGGCGGCTCCGCCGCCCGTTTCTCGGCGGGCGACGCGGTCACCTTCGACGACACGGCCGCCACCTTCACCGTCGCCAGCGGCAATGCGGTTGCGCCCTCCGCCGTGGTCTTCAACAACTCGAACACCTACACGGTCGCCTCCGAAATTCTCGGCACGGTGCCGGTTCTGAAATTCGGTTCGGGTACGGCCCTTCTGAACAAGCTGGTCACCTACAATCCGAACGTGATCACGATCAACGCCGGTACGCTGTCGCTCGGCAACGCGGCTCAGCTGAACAGCGGCAGCTATGCGGGCCTCATCGTGAACGCGGGCACGTTCAACAACAGCAGCAGCGCGGCGCAGCTCATGAGCGGCGTCATCTCCGGCCCCGGCTCTTTCTCCAAGTCCGGCTCCGGCACGCTGACCCTCTCCGGGACGAACTCCTTCAGCGGAGGCACGACGATCAGCGCGGGCACTCTGATCGGCCGGGGCGGCACCACGTCGTTCGGCACGGGATGGTTCACGTTCGGCGGCGGCACGGTCGAGTTGCAGGGCGATTCCGGTTTGGCTTTCGTGAACGGGGCCACGCTGAACGCCAACTGCACCATCAAGCCCGGGCGCATCACCCCGGGAGCTGGCGTGACACACTCGATGGGCTCGCTGACGGCCAACGGCTACACGATGACCGTGACGAACAACGCGAACGTGAGCGTCAACACGCCGTACGGCCTCACCTTCGGCACAACGACCATCGGCTGGAGCACCCCGACGTTCAGCGTGGCCAACAACGGCACCGGCGCCGGCACCCTGACGCTGGGGTCGCTGGTGAACAATTACAACATCACCAAGGCGGGCAACGGCGTCCTGTATCTGGGGACCGCGGGCAACGGCAACCGCAACAGCGCGGTCACCACGCTTTCGGCCGGCACGCTCAAGCTCGGCAACGCCGGCGCGCTCGGCACGTCTGCCGCGACGCTCCAACTCAACGGCGGCGTCCTGGACCTGGCCATCGACACCAGCGTTTTCGCTCACAACACCACCGTTAGCACAAACATGGTGATCCAATCCGACAAGTTTACCGCCGGCAGCGACGGCATCACACACACGCTGGGCACGCTGAGTATCAACGCGTATACCTTGACCGTGACGAACGGCCTGAATGTGAAATCCCACTCCCCCTACGGCCTCACGTTCGGCAACGTCACGCTGACCGGCAACGCGGCGTTCGACGTGGGCAACAGCGGATCGGGGTTGGGGACCTTGACGCTGGGCACGGTGAGCGGCGGTTATACGCTGGCCAAGCGGGGCTTCGGCACGCTGAAGCTTACCGGTGTGAACACGTACAGTGGCGCGACAACCGTTAACAACGGCAAATTCCTCGGCGTTTCTGGCGGCTCTTGCGCCGGCTCCGTGACGCTGCAGTCCAGCAGCATCGCCAGCGCGGTCGCCAAACTGGGCGTGCTCTGTAAAGCCGCCAACGAGAAATGGACATGCGCGGGCTTGACCGTCAGTGCCGCCTCCGCTCCGGCGACCACCAATCCTGCTTTGGAGTATGCCTTCAGCGTTGCCCCCAGCGCCACGGTGGCGCCGCTCCAAGTGACCGGGACGGCGACGTTTAGCGTCACCCCGACCGTGACGGTGAATCTGAGCAACCTGGGCACCGTCCCTCCCGGCACCTACCCGCTGATGCTCGTGGGCGGAACGGCCCCCACGGCTGTTCCCGCACTGACGATGATCGGGGGGTATAGCGGCAGCACCCTGTCGTGGAGCGGCAACACGTTGAACCTGAACCTGACCGGCACGCCCACAACGCCGACCATCACCTGGAACAGCGGAGCGGCTGGAAGCGGCGTATGGGACATCAACAACGTCGCCAACGCTGTCTGGCTGGATGATTCAGCGGTGTTAACGTGTTATGAAGAGGCCGCGGAAGCAGGCGGCACAGCCTCCCGCGTGGTGTTTAACGATGCGCACGTCAGCACGGACACAACGGTGGCGCTGAACACCGTCGTGACGCCGGCAAGTGTGGCTTTCACGAATTCCGCGTACAGCTACACGCTCGCGGGCAGCGGCGGGATCGCCGGTGCCATCGGCCTGACCAAGGCGGGCACCAATTCGGTGACACTCGCGGTCGCCAACACCTACACCGGCGGGACGGTGGTCGCCAACGGCGTGCTGAAGATCGCCAGCGGCGGCGCGATCAACCACTCGGGGGCAGACGTGGCCGTCGGGAGCTCCTTGTCCGCGAACGCCCTGCTGAAGATCGAAAGCGGGGCTTCGGTCAGCGGCAGATGGCTGCAGATGGGGACCGCCAACGGCGCGGTTGGCGCGATCCAGAATCAAGGTTCGCTGGCCATCTCCGGCTCCACCACGATCGCCAACTTCGCGTTGGGCTACGCCATCGGGGGCTACGGTTACTATCGGCACGACACGCCGATCCAGACAACGATCGCAGAGACCGGGATCGGCGGCGGCAACGGCGGCAACGGCGTGATGGATGTCATGAGCGGCGTGGTCACGAACTCCACCTACTTCCAGCTCAACCGCGCTAACTCCGGCTATCAGAACGCCGAGCTCAATGTTTGGGGCGGTTCGCTAATGATGCCCAACAACAGCGCAAATGCCCACCTCTTCTATTCGGCCACGACGTATGGCACGGGCATCATCAACGTGGCCAACGGCGGCCTGCTCGGCTCGGCGGGAATAGCGACCGAGCTGGACATGATCAAGGCGTCCACAAGCGCCTCCACACTTTCCGCGCTCAACATCCTTTCGGGCGGAACGGTTCAGGCCACGCGCATCAAAGCCACCAGAAGCGAAGGTCTTGCGCTGGTGAACTTCAACGGCGGCACGCTGAAGGCGAACGTCGCCACGGACTATCGCACGGGGTACCAACTGTTGGGGAACGGCTACGTGGATCGGGCGACCATTTACGAAGGCGGCGCGATTGTCGACTCGGACGGCAAGAATCCCTCCATCACCCTTGCGCTGCAAACGCCGACCGGCAACGGCGTAACCGCCATCCCCGTCACCACGCCGGGCACCGGCTACATCGGCCGCCCGATCATCTCCATCGTCGGCGGTGGCGGCATGGGCGCGACGGCTCTCGCCGCGTTCGACCCCGACAGCGGCCTGGTCACGGCCGTCACGATTACAAGCCCGGGCTACAACTACACCTCGGCGCCGACCGTCGCGTTCATCGGCGGAGGCGGCACGCCTCCGATCCTCGGCACGGTAGCCATCGGGCCCGTCGCATCGGGCGGCCTCACCAAGGTCGGCTTGGGTACGCTGACGCTGTCCGGCGCGAACACCTACAGCGGCGCGACGGTCATCAGCAACGGCACGCTCCAACTCGGTGCGGCCAACGCCTTGCCCACCAATTCGCCCATCGTCATCGCGGGCGGCACCTTGGACCTCAACGGCTACACGCTGACCAACGCGTCGGTCAATCTCATCGGCGGCTCGATCATCAACGGCAAGCTCTTTGCGCCGACGCTCCGAGGTGCGGACAACGGCACCATACAGGCTCAGATCGTCAGCGCCAACGGCTTCGAGAAGGAAGGTTCCGACACGCTGACCATTTCGGCGCAACAGACCTATCCGGGCGATACCGTGATTAACGGCGGCACGCTGAAATTGTCGGGACGCCAACCCGGACTCTACGAAGGTCGCGTCTCGGGCCCGTTCAATCTGACGACGGCGAACCCCAAGACCGCCACGCCACTGTCCACCCGCTATGCCAACCTCTGGTTCCTGGACGCGGCATCGTCCGGCGGCATCTGGCCCGACAACACCACCTACGTCTACACGGGGTATCTGTGGAACGATTCGCCAACCAATGAAACGTGGACGTTCTTCCGCTGTTTCGACGACAGCACATGGCTCACGATCAACAACACCGTGGTGCTCTCAAACCTGAACATGTCAGGCACCTCCGTGATGAGCAATGCCACCGTCAACGCCGGATGGAACACCTTCGAGTTGCGACTGGGAGAAGGCGGCGGTGCCATCGGCGACAACAACTCCTCATTCCCGAACATGGGCGTCGGCTATGACCGGTTGGGACGTTTCCAGCAAACGTATGCGAACTTCAAGACGCTGTCCGATCCCGGCGACGGCAGCCTGCTGACATTGACCAACGTGTTCGATCTGGCCAACGCCAACATCCTGCCGACCAACTCGGCGGTCACGGTGGCCGCCGGCGCCATGCTGGACCTTGGCGGTACGGGACAGAAGCTGGGCGGCCTCAGCGGGTCGGGCGTGGTGTCGAACGGCACGCTCGCCGTCAACGGGACGATCGCCCCCGGCGGCGTCGGCACGGTGGGCACGCTCACGCTGGCGACCTCCTCGGCAACCTTGGCCGGCACGCTGCGCGTGGACGTGGCCGCCGCCGGCGCGTGCGACGTCCTGTCCGTCAAGGGCGACGTCGATATCTCGGGGCTGGCCCTGAAGGTGGATAGCCCCGGTCAGATGGACGCCACCCGGCAGTACACGATCATGACCTGCGACGGAACGCGCACCGGCACGTTCAGCTCGAAGAGCCTGCCTGCCGGCTGGGTCGTGCTGTATCAGCCCAACGGCGACGTCGTTCTCTCCTACAAGGGCGGCACGCTGTTCATGTTGCACTAATCGCCGACGGGCTGGCGCCGCGCCAGCCCCGTCGCCTTTTCGCGGCCGCGCCGCCTGCCTGCAAAAACCTGTTGTGCGCGGGGGGCTGGCGGGTTAAACTGCCCGTTCATGAAAATGAATCATTCTCTCTGTTTGGGACTGCTTGTCGGCGCGGTGCTGGCCGCCGGTTGCGGGAAACAGCCGGGCGCGGCCGAGGCCGGGGGCAAAAAGCCGACGGTTAAACTGACCTACAGCGTCTTTTTCCCCCCGACCCACGTGCAGGCCAAACTGGCCACCGAGTGGGCCGACGAAATCAAGAAGCGCACGGACGGCCAGGTGCAGATCACGGTGTTCGCGGGGGGTGCGCTGACCAAGGCCGACCAGTGCTACCAGGGCGTCGTGGACGGAGTCTCCGACATCGGCATGAGCGCGTTCGCCTATACGCGCGGGCGCTTCCCGCTGCTGGAGGGACTGGATCTGCCGGTCGGCTATCCGGACGGCATCAGCGCCACGAAGATCGCGAACGCGCTGGCCGCCAAGTTCCAGCCCGCCGAGACCCAGGACGCGAAGCTGCTCTACGTGCATGCGCACGGCCCCGGCATCTTGGCGTCAAAGAAGCCGGTGGGGCGGCTGAAGGACATGGCGGGCCTCAAAGTGCGGGCGACGGGCTTCTGCGCGAAGGTCGTCGAGAGCCTCGGCGGCTCGCCGGTGAGCATGCCGCAGGGCGAGACCTACGAGGCGCTCCAGAAGGGCGTGGTTGACGCGACGTTCTGCCCGGTCGAAACGCTCAAGGGGTGGAAACAGGGCGAGGTCGTCAGCTGCGTCACGGATTCCCGGTGCATCGGGTACACCACCGCGTTCTTCGTGGTGATGAACAAGCAGAAATGGGCGGCGCTCCCGCCCGACGTCCGGAAGACGATTGAGGCGGTGAACGCCGAGTGGGTGGTCAAGCACGGCCAGGCGTGGAACGAGGCCGACCGGGAAGGGCAGGCGTTCATTGTCGGCCTGAAGCGCGACATTCTTCAGCTGAACCCCGCCGAGCAGGCGCTGTGGACGGCGAAGGTGGCGCCGCTGCTGCAGGATTATGCGGCGCGCGCCGCGCAGAAAGGCGTGCCGGGCGAGGCGTTCCTGAATGACCTGAGGGCTGCCGTCGCCGAAG
>Ga0116170_10003849_pt1 | contig 13963 bp, 7 predicted proteins | sample AD_JPNHW1_MetaG_FD_89797 | JGI IMG/M metagenome (GOLD analysis project Ga0116170, IMG submission 89797) | Active sludge microbial communities of municipal wastewater-treating anaerobic digesters from Japan - AD_JPNHW1_MetaG | ecosystem: Engineered > Bioreactor > Anaerobic > Digestate | place...
ATTAATTTGACATAAGTTTCAAAAAAATTACACATTTTGAAAATCAAAACTGCGGAATATGGGGGACATCTGTGTCTTCCCTCTTTTCCAATTAGAAACAATAATTCGGAGCATTAAAAGTTTTTGCAGGATGGCTCACCCGTTTCATCCTTCAGGCGGCTCCCCTGTCTTTATGCAGAATCGCTCTCTTTGGTAAAAGATATCACCTATCTCTTTGCTGTTCCTTGCAAATGTAAGCTGAAGGAATTAGCAATAATTTAGCAAATCTATTTTATAAAACTCAAATGAATCGAATGTTAGCTCCGCGAGAAAGCTGCATCTGCGCGAATGAGCGTCTCTTTCAAGATTAGAAATACGGACCGATTTAAGTTTTCAAAAAAAGGGAGGGTGATATCCCGCTTACAGGTCAATGCGCGGGATATTCTCAACAGATTCTGGGTTGGCCAGAGCAGACAGGTCTCCGGTCTCCTTGCCCAGGGCCTTGGCCTTGATGACGCGGCGCATGATCTTGCCGGACCTGGTCTTGGGGACATCCTTGACGAAGTAGACCTTGTCGGGGTAGGCGACGGGGCCCAGGACCTTTCTGACGTGGGTGGAGATGTCCTTCTTCAGGGTCTCCTCCTCAGCGACTCCATCCTTGAGGATGACGAAGGCCACGATCTTCTCGCCCTTGACCTCATCGGGCTGGCCGACTACGGCAGCCTCTGCGACCTTGGGGTGGGAGACGGCAGCGCTCTCTACCTCAGCGTTGGAGATTCTGTGTCCTGCTACCTTCAGCACATCATCGATTCTGCCCTGGATCCACCAGTAGCCATCCTTGTCGCGGGTGGCCTTGTCTCCAGCCAGGTATGTGCCGGGCTTGAGCTGCCAGTACATGTCCCAGTACTCCTTCTTGTACCGAACTTCATCTCTGAAGAAGGCACGGAGCATGGACGGCCAGGGGGTCTTCTGGACGATGTTGCCGCCGTAGCCCAGGGGCACGGTGTTGGCATCCTCGTCGAAGATATCGGTGTTCATGCCGGGCAGCGGGAAGGTGACGGAGCCGGGCTTCTCGGGTGTCATGGCCAGCGGGGCGATGACGTGGCATCCGGTCTCAGTCTGCCACCAGGTATCGATAATGGGTGCCTGGTCTGCGCCGATGTTCTTCCTGAACCACATGTAGGCTTCGGGGTTGAGAGGCTCGCCCACGGAGGCCAGGATTCTGACGGAGGACAGGTCGTACTTCTTCACAAAGGCCTCGCCGGTCTTCATGAACATCCTGATAGCGGTGGGTGCAGTGTAGAATACGGATACGCCGTACTGCTCAATGATGGACCACCAGCGGCCCAGGTCGGGGAAGTCGGGGGAGCCCTCGTAGAGGATGCTGGAGGCACCGAGACAGAGCGGGCCGTAGACCACGTAGGAGTGTCCTGTGATCCATCCGCAGTCTGCGGTGCACCAGAAGACATCATCGTCATGGACATCCAGTACCCAGGAGGTTGTCTGAGCGGGGCAGACGGAATATCCGCCGTGAGCGTGCTCAATACCCTTGGGCTTTCCGGTGGTTCCGGAGGTGTAGAGGATGAACAGCCTATCCTCGGGGTCAAGCTGGGCGGTCTCGCACTGGGCGGACTGGCCGGCTACGAAGTCATTGTAATAGACATCGCGTCCCTCGGTCATGGGAACGGCTACACCGGTTCTCTTGACGACTACTACCTTCTTGACGGAGGGGGCGCTCTTCATGGCCTCATCAACATTGGGCTTGAGGGGCAGGGGCTTTCCGCGCCTGTAGAAGCCGTCAGCGGTGACGACAACCTTGGCCTCAGCATCGTTGACTCTGCTGGCCAGGCCGCCGGAGGAGAATCCGGAGAAGACGATGGTGTGAATGGCACCGATCTTGGCGCAGGCAAGCATGGTGATGGGCAGCTCGGGGATCATGGGCAGGTATGCGACGACCCTGTCTCCCTTTTCAACGCCGACGCTCTTGAGGGCGTTGGCCATCTTGTTGACTTCTCTGTACAGCTCGTAGTAGGTGATGGTCCTGTTGTCGCCCACGGGCTCGCCGATGAAGTAGTAGGCTACCTTGTTCCGGTTTGCGGACTTGGCATGCCTGTCCACGGCGTTGTAGGCTACGTTGATCTTGCCGCCGGTGTACCACTTGAAGTAGGGCTTGGCGGAGTCATCGAGAACCTGAGTGTAGGGCTGGTACCAATCAGCGAAGCTCTGGGCCATCTCGTCCCAGAAGTCTACGTAATTAGCAGAGCACCAATCGCGCATCTCTTTCTCAGTCTTGAAGCCCTTCTTCTTCATCCACTGATATGCATTGGAGTGCTCAACGATCCACTGTGGTGTGTTGAAAATCCTGGTTTCTTCCTGCAGAGCAGCAGTCTTTGCTGTGTCAGCCAATTTCATACCTCCTTGAAATTAAAGTGCTTCCCATACCCGTGATGGCCTGGACTAAAATCGAAGAACAATTCCTGACCATCGCCCGACTTAGTGCGGAAGGCTCGGGAAACATCGGCTCCAAACTTACCTGATCATTTATAAAGTTAACGCGATAAAAATTGTAATGATTTTTCATAATAATGATTTATTGGAATAAATGTTCAGTCACTCTCTTATTTGGCAAATTATTGCAAGGAAAATGAATGATACTGATAATTGGTCCTGGCCGGGAAGTCATGATCGTTTCTCTCTGTCTCTCTCGCCTCTGTGGTTGGGGCCAAGCCGGTAATTAACCCTACTGCTACCGAACAAAACCACAGAGGCACAGAGATGATATTAGCACCTGAAAGACAGAATGGCTTAAGTTAGTCCACAGGAGATGGCGAAGAGCCAAAAAATGGGCAAAAAAGGGTGGAATTCCCGCTCACTTGATGAGCGGGATGGCATCCACGGACTCGGGGTTGGCCAGTGCGGAGATATCTCCCACCGGATTGCCCAGGGCCTTGGCCTTGATGACGCGGCGCATGATCTTGCCGGACCTGGTCTTGGGGACGTCGTTGACGAAGTAGACGACCTCAGGATAGGCCACGGGTCCCAGAACCGTGCGCACGTGCTTGGCCAGCGTCGGCTTGAGGTCCTCGGCAGCTTCTATGCCGGTCTTGAGGATGACGAAGGCCACAATGACCTCGCCCTTGACCTCGTCGGGCTTGCCGATGACCGCCGCTTCGGCGACCTTGGGATGGCTGACCAGAGCGGACTCGACCTCGGCATTGGAGATCCTGTGTCCGGCTACCTTCAGCACATCATCGATCCTGCCCTGGATGGTGAAGTATCCGTCCTTGTCCTTGGTGGCCTTGTCGCCTGCCAGGTATGTGCCGGGCCGAATCTCCCAGTAGGTGGACCAGTACTCCTTCTTGTACCTGACTTCATCTCTGAAGAAGGCACGCAGCATGGACGGCCAGGGTGTATTGCTGACGATGTTGCCTCCGGAGCCGGGCGGAACGGGGTTGGCGTCCTCATCCAGGATGTCGACGTTGAATCCGGGCAGCGGGAATGTCGGCGAGCCGGGCTTGAGGGCCGTGATGGGCAGGGGTGACACCAGGAAGCATCCGGTCTCCGTCTGCCACCAGGTGTCCATGATCTGCAGCTTGCCGCCGCCGAAGTTGTTTCTGTACCAGATCCAGGCCTCTGGATTGATGGGCTCGCCCACAGATCCGAGCAGCCTCAGGCAGGATATGTCGTGCGTCTTGGGCCACTGATCTCCGGCCTTCATGAACATCCTGACGGCAGTGGGGGCGGTATAGAGCACCGACACCTTGTTTTCGCTGATGATCTTAAACCACCTGCTGAAGTCGGGATAGTCGGGGGAGCCCTCATAGATCATGCTCGTGGCACCGAGGCACAGCGGTCCGTATACGACATAGCTGTGGCCGGTGATCCATCCTACATCGGCAGTGCACCACCAGACATCGGTGTCCTTGATATCGAAGACCCAGCTCAGGGTTTGGGCGGGGGTGACGCAATAGCCCCCGTGGACGTGCTCGATACCCTTGGGCTTGCCGGTGGTTCCTGATGTGTAGAGGATGAACAGGCGATCCTCGGAATCGCACTTCTCCGTCTCGCAGACATCGGACTGCTTGGCAACCAGCTCATGATACCAGACATCCTTTCCGGCCTTCATGGGCACATCGATGCCTGCTCTCTTGACAACCACAACCTTCTGCACGCTGGGGGTGTTGGCTGTTGCATCATCCACATTGGGCTTGAGGGGCAGGGGCTTGCCGCGCCTGAAGAAGCCGTCGGTGGTGATGACGACCTTGGACTCGGCGTCCAGAATGCGGCTGTTCAGGCCTCCGGAGGAGAATCCGGAGAAGACCACGCTGTGAATGGCGCCGATCTTGGCGCAGGCCAGCATGGCGATGGGCGTCTCGGGGATCATGGGCATGTAGATGGAGACTCTGTCGCCCTTGACTACGCCCAGGCTCTTGAGGCCGTTTGCAAGCTTATTGACCCTCTTGGCCAGATCCGCATAGGTTATCTTCTGGGTGGGCTGGTCCATGGGCTCGGGGACGAATATGTAGGCTACCTTGTCCTTCTTGGCTCCGGCAGCATGTCTGTCCACGGCATTGTAGGCCACATTGATCTTGCCGCCTACGAACCACTTGGCGTAGGGCGGAATCCAGCTCAGTGCCTGGCCATAGGGCTCAAACCAGTCGGCATAGGTCTTGGCCATCTCATCCCAGAATTGGATGTAATTCTGGCCGGTCCAGGCTCTCATCTCGCGCTCGCTCTTGAACCCCTTCTTCTTCATCCACTGCATGACATTGGAGTTCTCGGCGAGATCTCTGGGCGGCTCGAATACTCTCGTCTCCTCGTATAGCACAGACGTTGTTGCTTTTTGCTCAGCCAATTTTGTAACCTCCTTTAAATCCCCACTTCTTCCCGACTCCCTAAATCCGCTTCAAAGCATGTGCATGGCCTCAGGGCGAGCCATTGTACTGGACGGGTCTTTTTATTCTGCAGGACCGAAAAGCTTAGCCAGCAGGGCTATTTCGGGAATATTGTAGCGATCGATAATTATCCTTTTTTTTCATTTATAAAGTTGTCGAGGCGAACTAAACAAATGATTAATTATTATCATTAATTATAACCATGATAGAAAATTTCCCTGGATTTATTTTTCATTTCTCTTAAGTTTATTCTCTTCGCTCTTTTTGCGGGCTAACGCGAGGAGAATGGGCTTGATATCGGATCATGTCAGACAAATTAATGATGAAAATAAAAGGGAAAAAGAAAAAAAATTAAAAAAATGTTCCTCTCATTTGCTTATTTAATGAGAGGTATGGCCTCTACTGCCTCTGGATTGGCCAGAGCCGAAAGGTCGCCGGTGGGATTGCCCAAAGCCTTGGCCTTGATGACCCGGCGCATGATCTTTCCGGATCTGGTCTTGGGCACGTCCTTGACGAACAGGACCGTCTCCGGGTAAGCTACTGGACCCAATACAGTGCGGACATGCTTGGCCAGCTCCTTCTTCAGGTCCTCGCTCTCCACCTGTCCGGTTCTGAGGATGACGAAGGCCACTATGACCTCGCCCTTGACCTCATCCGGCTTTCCGATGACAGCCGCCTCGGCCACCTTGGGATGGGATACGAGGGCGGACTCGACCTCGGCGTTGGAGATCCTGTGTCCGGCAATCTTCAGCACGTCGTCGATCCTGCCCTGGATGAAGAAGTATCCGTCCTTATCCTTCATGGCCTTGTCGCCCGCCAGATATGTGCCGGGCCGAATCTCCCAGTAGGTGGACCAGTATTCCTTCTGGTACCTCTCCGGATCTCGGTAGAATGCCCTTAGCATGGACGGCCAGGGGGTGGCGCTGACTATGTTGCCTCCCGAGCCGAGCGGTACCGGGTTGGCTTCCTCGTCCAGGACATCGATGTTAAATCCAGGCAGCGGGAAGGTCGCAGATCCGGGCTTCAGGGGAGTGGTGGGCAGGGGAGATACCAGGAATGTGCCGGTCTCCGTCTGCCACCAGGTGTCCATGATGGGCAGCTTGCCTGCTCCGAAGGTGTTCCTGTACCAGATCCAGGCCTCGGGATTGATGGGCTCGCCCACAGATCCCAGCAGCCGCAGGCTGGAAACATCGTACTTCTTGGCCCAGGTGTCTCCGGCTTTCATGAGCATCCTCACAGCGGTGGGCGCGGTGTAGAAGACCGACACCTTGTTGTCCTGAATTATCTTATACCATCGGCCCAGGTCCGGGAAGTCCGGAGACCCCTCATACATCATGCTTGTGCAGCCCAGAGTAAGTGGGCCGTATACGATGTACGAATGGCCGGTAATCCATCCGATATCGGCTGTGCACCACCAGACATCACTGTCCTTGATGTCGAAGACCCAGTGCAGGGTCTGAGCAGGACCGACCTGGTATCCGCCGTGGACGTGCTCGATACCTTTGGGCTTGCCGGTGGTTCCGGAGGTGTAGAGGATGAACAGCCTATCTTCGGTATCCATCTTCTCGCATTCGCATTTGTCGGACTTTCCTGCCACCAGGTCGTCCCACCAGATGTCCTTGCCATCTTTCATGGGAACCGAGACACCTGTCCTCTTGTATACCACTACCTTCTGTACTGATGGGGTATTGGCTGTGGCCTCGTCAACATTGGGCTTGAGGGCCAGGGGTTTGCCGCGCCTGTAGAAGCCATCCACGGTGATGACCACTTTTGCCTCGGCATCCATGATCCTGCTGTTCAGGCCGCCGGCGGAAAATCCGGAGAACACAATGCAGTGAATGGCACCGATCTTGGCCACGGCCAGCATGGCGATGGGCAGTTGCGGGATCATGGGCATGTACAGCATCACCCTGTCTCCCTTGACCACGCCCAGGCTCTTGAGGCCGTTGGCGAACTTATTGACCTCCTTTTCCAGCATTCCGTAGGTGATCTTTTGGGTGGGTTGGTCTACTGGCTCAGGCACGAAGATGTAGGCTACCTTGTCCTTCTTGGCGCCCTGGGCGTGCCTATCCACGCAGTTATGGGCCACATTGCACTTGCCGCCCACAAACCACTTGGCATATGGCGGTTTCCACTCCAGGGTCGAGCCCCAGGGCTCAAACCAATCGGCATAGGTCTTGGCCATCTCCCCCCAGAACTGGATGTAGTTAGCAGAGCACCAGAGGCGCATCTCGCGCTCTGTCTGAAATCCCTTCTCCTTCATCCACTTCATGACGTTAGAGTTCTCTGCCAGCTCTCTTGGTGCCTCGAATATCCTTGTCTCTTCTAGCAAGACTGATGTCTTTGCTGTTGCTTTCTGGTCAGCCAATTTTATACCTCCTTTTTTTAATCGCCACGTGCTTCCGCACTATCTCAATAGCTCTGGGACAAGCTACTGCCCGATAAAATCTCCATCCGCCCAACCTCCGTTTATAGCCTTATGAGGTCGCTACTTATCAAACGAAGAGCTGCCTCGGAAGCAGTTGTGATGATCATCCATTATCTTTATCTTTCATTAATAAAGTTATCGCGAGAAATTTCTTTAATGATTAAATATTATCATTATTAATTACTAATATGTTGTACAGATGAAGATTATTTTTATAAGAATGCATATTCCAAAAAAATTTGGGATCCCGTTCAGACGATCTTGGGGATCCCATCTACTGCTTCAGGATTCATGAGGGTGGATATGTCTCCCACCGGCTGGCCCATGGCTTTGGACCTGATAACGCGGCGCATGATCTTGCCGGATCTGGTCTTGGGCACGTCATTTACGAAGTGTATCTCCTCAGGAATGGCTATTGGGCCCAGTGTCGCCCTTATATGTTTGCTCAAATCCTTCTTCAATTCCTCGCTTGGAGTTACCCCTCCTCTCAATATGGCAAAGACGATTATCACCTCGCCCTTGACTGCATCGGGCTTGCCGATAACAGCGGCCTCAGCCACCTTGGGATGGGACACTGCGGCAGATTCGATCTCGGAGTTGCCCAATCTGTGGCCTGCCACCTTGATGACGTCGTCAATGCGTCCCTGGACCCAGAAGTAGCCGTCGGCGTCAACCCTGCCCTTGTCCCCCGCCAGGTATGCTCCCGGAGCCACACTCCAGTAATGATCCCAGTAGGTCTTCATGTATCTGGCCGGGTCCTTGTAGAAGTCCCTGAGCATGGTTGGATAAGGCGTAGTTATGACCAAATTTCCGCCCTGTCCGGTAGGCACCTTCTTTCCGGCCTCGTCCCATACCTCGACGTTGTATCCGGGCAGCGGCATGGTACACGATCCTGGCTTGAGCGGCGTTATGGGGAGCGGCGAGTTGATGAACGTGCCGGTTTCCGTCTGCCACCATGTATCCATAATCTGCAGCTCGTCTCTGCCGATATGCTTCCTGTACCACATCCAGGCCTCGGGATTTATGGGCTCGCCCACAGTTCCCAGCAGCCGGAGACTCTTCAGGTTGCACTTCTCAGACCACTCCGCTCCAGCTTTCATGAACATCCTTATGGCAGTGGGTGCAGTGTAAATGACCGACACCTTGTGCTCCTCAACGATCTTCCACCATCTTGAGAAGTCCGGAAAGTCTGGAGATCCCTCATATATTACGCTGGTAACGCCCAGCATCAGGGGGGCGTACACGATGTAGCTGTGGCCGGTCACCCATCCGATATCAGCCGTGCACCACCAAACATCGCTGTCCTTCAGGTCGAACACCCAGTGCAGGGTCTGCGGCGTTCCTACGCAGTATCCGCCATGGGCATGCTCAATGCCTTTGGGTTTGCCCGTCGTTCCGGAGGTGTAAAGGATGTACAGTCTATGCTCGGGATCCAGCTTCTCACACTCACATTCAGTCGGCTGGTCTTTTATCAGTTCATGCCACCAGACGTCTCTTGCATTCCAGGCGACTTTATTTCCGCACCTCTTATAGACGATCTGCTTTTGGACGGTGGGGCAGGTCTGGAGTGCTTCATCAGCCGCATCCTTCAGCGGCACGACTTTTCCCCGCCTCCAGAATCCGTCCACGGTAATTGATACAACTGATTCGCCATCCTGCACTCTGGCCGCATAGGCTGAAGTGCTGAAGCCTGAGAAGACCACGCTGTGAATGGCTCCAATCTTGGCGCATGCCAGCATGGCCATGGGCAGCTCAGGTATCATGGGCATGTAGATGGAGACTCTATCGCCCTTCTTTACACCCAGGCTCTTGAGGCCGTTGGCTAACTTGTTCACCTCTCCATACAGGTCTGCATAGGTGATAATCCGGGTATCGCCGATAGGCTCTCCGATGGCTATGTAGGCGACCTTGTCTTTTTTCGCTGTCTTCATATGCCTGTCTACGGAGTTGTAGCAGGCATTGACCTTGCCACCCACGAACCACTTGGCATATGGTGGCTTCCAGTCGAGCACTTTTGTAAACGGCTCAAACCATGTCGCATACTCTTTTCCCATCTCACCCCAGAATTCATCCAGGTTCTTGGAGCACCATTCGCGCAGCTCCTTTTCGGTCTTGAAGCCCTTCTTCTTCATATACTGCATGACATTGGAGTTTTCGACAAGACCCTTTGGGGGATAAAAGAGCCTCGTCTCCTCCAGCAAAACAGAAGTCTGCTCTGATGCCTTTTCCTCAGCCATTTATACACACCTCCTCTTTGTATGATTTTCCCAATCATCCAAAAGATTTGGCATCTATTTTCTCGATTTCTATCCGTCGCCTTTGAAGTTAGATACTTAAAATCACCTTTGGACGATCAGGCTAATCATAACATTTAATAATGTTCATCATTAATAAAGCTAATGGTGACAATCAGCTTCATAATCGCAGAACACCTTTCAGGTAGAAGGGATTCGATTCCTCTATCTTTATTCGGCAGAACTTTCCGAGATCCGGCGCGCCTGAGACAACAATGCCGGTATAATTTGAAGATCTGGCCTTCATGGTCGCGCCGCTTCCGCACTCTGTTACCAGGGCATCCAACACCTGCCCCATATGGCGGCAGTTTTTCCGGGCGGCGATTTCCAGCCACAGGGCCGTCATCTCCCTTGATCTTTCCTTCTTGATCCGGTCCGGCATGTCGTAGAGCCGCGCGGCAGGCGTGCCCGGCCGCGGGGAGAATCTGGTCACATTGACCTTGTCCGGCTGCACCTGCCGGACGGCATTCATGGTCTGCCGGAAGTCCTCCTCCGTCTCACCGGGAAATCCGCAGATCACATCGGTGTTTATGGTGATATCGGGCAGCGAAGAGCGCAGTGCCCCGATGATGGCGATGAATTCCTGAGCAGTATATCTCCTGCCCATCCTTTCCAGGACGTCATTTGAGCCCGACTGGAGGGGGATGTGCAGGAACCTGAATACCCTGGGACTTTGCAGCGCCCTGATCATCTCCTCCAGACGCGGCATCAGTGTGTCCGGATTCATCATGCCCACCCGCACCATGAAATCCCCCGGAAGGCTGGCCAGCCTGTCCAGAAGCTCCGGCAGGCTGCTGCCATTATCCGCGCCATAAGAGGCAGTGTCCTGAGCAGCAAGCTCTATCTCGAAAGCGCCCTGGAAGGCCAGGCTGCGGGCCTGTTCCACCACCTCGCCGGCGCTTTTGCTGGCCAGCCTTCCTCTCGCCAGGCGCACAATGCAGTAGGTGCATCTGCCGCTACATCCTTCGGATATGTTTATGATGCCGATGCGATTTGCCGGCGTGCTGCGAAGGGACCCCGTCGTGCTCCCAATGCCTGCAATGCCGGCGGTGCCGGCGGAGGTTCGGCAGTCAAGTTCTGAAGGGGAAGGATGCGAAGGAGCCGGCCCTGATTGGGAAAAGAGGGCGGCTATCTCTCCCGCCGCCCCCCGGTCGAGGAGCCCCAATTGTTTTTTGCAGGGGATGGCCTGCAGGGAATCTGGCAGGGCGGATGGCAGGCAGCCGCCTATGACCAGGCGATCTCCCGGCAGCGCGCGCAGCCGGCGCAGGATCTTTCTCTCCGTCCTGGCAGTTACTGCGCAGGTATTGACTATCACCACATCGGCGCAATCGATGTTGGCCGGAACATGGCCGAGCCTCACCAGGGCGTCTGCCGTCTCCTGGGAGTTTCCGAAGTTTGCGGTGCAGCCAAAGGTCTCGATATAAAATTTCATGTGGCAGCCTGGATTCCCTGGCCTCGGAGATCAGCCTTCTCCTCCTGTCTTACCTGGTATATTCCTACTATCACTCCCATGATGGCCGGGGCCAGAAAGAATCCCCCGATACCGGCCACCAGAGCGCCTCCCAGGAAAGATAGGACCACCAGCAAGGGATGGAGCGATGACTTGGCGGCCACCAGGTAGGGCCGGATGAGAAGCTCGGATGGCAGGTAGATGAGGGCTGAGGCAAAGAAGAAGAATACGGCCGCCCCCTCGATTCCATTTGTATAATATCTGTAGGCGGTCACGGGAATGATGACCACCCAGGAGGTTAGGAATGGCACCATTCCCGCCACGAACACGATGCTGGCTAAGGCGAAGGGCCTGGGCAGGCCAAAGGCATAGAATATGGATGCGGCAATCATGCTCCCCAGGATGGAGGTATAAATCGTGCCGATGAATATGCCGCTCAAGATGCGGTCTATGCGGCTGATGTATCTCCAGTAGGCTTCCTTTTCCCTGGGGGGTAAAAGGGATACGATGGACTCCACGAAGTTCTCGCCCTCAACCAGTGTGAAGTAGCAGACGGGTATGGAGACTATGAAGTTGATTATGGCCATGGATGCCAGGCTTCCCATGTGCAGGACGGGGATGGACGACGCGATGGGAGCTATTATGCCGGCGGCGTTCTCCAGGCCCCCGGCTAAGATCTCCTTGATCCAGGGGGGAAGCTCCTGAATGGACCTCTCGGTGACCATGGCAAAGGCCATCTTCCATGCCTCCTGATTTTTGGCCAGGATCACGATCTGATTGGCGATCTCCAGCATGCCCAGCCCCAGGATGATGAAGAGGGGCAGGACTATGCAGATCACGGCCAATAGGGATCCCAGCTTTCTCCTCTCCCGGAAATGATCGCGTATGGGCCGGCCCACATAGGCGAAGACGGTGCCCAGGATTATGCCGTCCAAAAAGGGGAGGAAGAACAGGGCGACCAGGATCAGTGCGGCCAGGGCTATGAGCAGTATTCCTTTATGCTCTCTGAGATAGGGGCGGAAATGGTCATCCATTGGATGCAAGGCATGTTTCGCAGTTCATGGATAAAGCATTTCGGATTCGGATATTGAAGGCCGGAAGAGGTCAGGCCCGGGCCTCGGCCAGCATCCCCTCCAGCCTCTCCAGGCGGGGGCCAGGGTCGCTGTTCTGGCGGGCGACCCACTCCCTGAGCTTTTTGGCGGGCAGGCCCCGATCTATGATCTGCCCTGCCTTCTCCATTCCTTCCCTGATGCTGCCGGCCTTTCCGGACATGCAGAGCAGTGGAGAGGCGTTCAGGCAGACGATATCCCTCCGCTCTCCCCTCTCCCGGCCTTCCAGGATGCAGAGCAGCCTGATCGCCTCTTCTTCCCGGCTGCCGCTATGAAGCAGCGCCTGCTCGTCGCCTGCGTCAAGGCCCAGCTCCTGGGGGCGGAGGGTGTAGGTCTGCACACCTTGCTCCTCTGAGATCTCGGCCACCAGGGAGCGGCCCAGGGTTGATAGCTCATCCATGCCCCGCCGCCCGTCGGCGCTCCTGCCGTGCACCACGTAGGCCCGTTTGTAGCCGATCTCCTGCATGGCCTGAGCCACGGGCAGAACCATCTGCTCGGAGTAGACGCCCCGCACCGCCAGGGTTGGCCGGGCGGGATTGGAGAGGGAGCCGGCTATGTTGAGTATTGTGCCGAAACGGATTTGGGAGAGGATGCGCCCCAGGGCGGAGGGGTGGACTTTGGGGCTCATGCCGTTGAAGATGCCGATGCCGGCGCTCTCGATGCTCCTTTTCACAGTCTGCGGGTCGCACTCCACGTCGACGCCCAGGGCCTCAAGGATGTCCACTGTGCCGCACTTCGATGTGATGGCCCGCGCGCCGTGCTTGGCCATGATCACCCCGCCGGCGGCGGCCACCAGGGAGGCGGCGGTGCTGATGTTGAATGTCTTGATGCCGTCCATGCCCGTGCCGCAATTCTCTGAGAGGGGGCCGTCCACCTGGGGCCGGACCTTGACAGTGTCGGTCTCGTAGATGGCCTGCCAGATGCCGGCGATCTCCTGTGGCTCCGCGCCCTTGGCGGTGATGGCGGCGAGAAACGCGCCCTGATGCAGGTCGGGCTGCTCGTTTTTTAAGATCTGTTGAAATAGCGTGAATGCCTCCTCACGGGTGAGGCTCTCGCCCTTGATGAGTCCGTCCACATGGCTTCCGAAGTATCTCAGGCTATCTTCATCTGCAATCATGTTGTGTCATCCTGCTCATGCTCAATCTTTCATAATCATCATTTGCAGACCACCGATTTCATGCCCTCTCTCCTGGTGGAGTGGGCAAATGCCTCCTCTATTTGACCCAGGCCTGCCCTCCTGGTGATCAGCCAGTCGGCCCGGATGCGGCCGGATGTGAGTAGCTCAGCAGCCCGGCGGAACTGGCGGCTGGAGCAGCCGTAGGCTCCGCTGATGGAAAGCTCTCTGTAGTGCATCAGGGACAGGTCGATGAGCGGCTTGCCCTTTCCGGGCTGCGGGCCGGAGAAGATGCAGATTCTGCCGCCTGGGGAGAGCAGACGGAGCAGGCTGCTGTCGACATCGACCGCAGGGCTAGCGGTTAAGATGACGTCCGCGCCCTCTCCGTTCGTCTCGGCTGCTACAAGCTCCGCCGTGTCCTCCTCATCAGGATTGAAGACCGTGGCATGGGTATTGTTCTTCAGCGTGGCGACCCGTCCGGGCAGCTTCTCGGAGACGATGACCTTTGCCGCGCCGAAAGCGTCGGCCAGGAGGGCATGCAGGGCTCCGACGGGCCCGCCGCCAAAGATGAGGACGCTATCGCCTCTATCGCCCCCGGCAAGCCGCGCCTGCTCCTGGCCGTTGATGCAGCAGCCCAGGGGCTCGGATAGGGCGGCTAAAGCCGGGTCGATGCTCTTCGGCAGGAGGGCCAGGC
>Ga0116170_10003853_pt1 | contig 13959 bp, 6 predicted proteins | sample AD_JPNHW1_MetaG_FD_89797 | JGI IMG/M metagenome (GOLD analysis project Ga0116170, IMG submission 89797) | Active sludge microbial communities of municipal wastewater-treating anaerobic digesters from Japan - AD_JPNHW1_MetaG | ecosystem: Engineered > Bioreactor > Anaerobic > Digestate | place...
CCGCGCGCGTAGATGGTTTCGCCGGCCTTGCACGCACGCATTTCCATGCATCCCGCCAAGTCGGTCAGCGTATCGGGCTTGCTGCCATTGAATAGCGCAATCTCGTGCAGTTGAAGCGGTGGCAGGCTGTCGTCCACCTTGGCCACATCGCCGAGCAGACGATCCTCGACCCACTCGATCGCCGCTTCGAGCGTCGGCATCAGGATGACTTTCTCGCCGTCCGGACTCAGTCCCGCCAGTTCGAGGAACTCGCGCAGATTGCGGCCGTTCGGCAACCGCTCGCGCACGCTCGAAATCAGCAGCGGCACGCCGCGCTCCGAGAGCACGTCGCGCACCTGATTGAGCATGTGCGCAGCCGTCACGTCGACGGACTGAACGCGCTGCATGTCGAGGATCAGGTAATCGGTTGTCGCCAGTTCCGGTTCCAGCGTCTGGTAGAGGCGATGCGTCGTACCGAAGAAGAGGCTGCCCTGCAATTCGAAAATGACGGCCGTATTCCCCTTCTGCTCCAGCCGGTGCATCTCGGCTTCGGGCCTGTACCAGGTCGATGAACGCTGGCCGACGAAGCTCTTGCGCCGAACGACGTTGCCGCCAACCTGTTCGCGCAGGAAGAGGATGATCGAGAGAATGACGCCGGTCGCTGAAGCGGCAATCAGGCCGACGAACAGGGCAACGGCAACGACCGCCAGCACCACCGAAAAATCAAGGACGGTCGCGCGCGATTCAAGAAAGCGCAATGGGTCGGTGTCGATCATGCGCAGGCCGACGACGATCAGCACGCCGCTCAGGGCGGCGATCGGAATCCAGGCGACGAAGGCGCCGAGCAAGAGCGCGACGACGAGCGTCATGACGCCGGCAATGATGCCGGAAATCCGCGTCTCCCCCCCGCTCGACAGGTTGACCATGCTCGCCCCCATCGTCCCGGCGCCGGGCATGCCGCCGATGGTCGAAGCAACCACATTGGCCAGCCCCTGTGCCGCCAGTTCGCGGTTGGGATCGTGGCGCGTGCGCGTCATCTGATCGAGTACGACGCAGGTCTTCAGGGTATCGATCGACAAAAGGGCCGCCAGCGTGACGGCCCCGCCGATCAGCGCCGCCACCTGCGACAGCGTCATCTCGCCGATCTGGTACCAGCGGTCGGTAATCAGCTGGACGTAGCCTTCGCCGGTGGCCCCGAGCGGACCGATCACCAGCAGATTGTCCTGCAGCGTGCGCATCGACGGATCGACGATGGCGATCCCGGCGAAGGTGAGAATACCGGCGACGATACCGACGATCGTCCCCGGCACGGCCTTGGTCAGCCGGGGCGCACCGAGCATGGCCACCACAGTCACGCCGCCCACCGCCAGCCCGCGCAGATCCCAGACCTGCGGATTCATCGCCACCTCGAACCAGCGGCTTCCTGTCGGCGCACCGGCAAACGTCGGCAGCTGCCCTCCGATGATGATCAGCCCGACGCCGCTCAGGTAACCGCTGACAACCGGATAGGGAATGTACTTGATCAACTTGCCGACGCCGAGAAAGCCGATGAGCATCTGCAGCAGGCCGGTGAGGATGCCAAGAACCGTCATCATCAGGACGATGGCAAACGGCTCGACGCCCTGCGTGACCAGCTGCATGGCGAATGCCGTCAGTACCGCCGCGGCTGGCGCACAGGGCGAACTGATCAGACGATCGGTGCCGCCGAAGGTCGGTGCGATCAGCCCGAGCGCCGTCGCCCCCAGAATGCCGGCCAGCGCGCCGAAGGCGGCATGGTGCGGGCTGACCGCCGAGTAAACCGTGACACCGAAAGCCACCGACGCCGGCAGCGCCACCAGCATGGCGGCGAAACCGCCCCAGAAATCACCGGAGTGACGCATCCAGGTTCCAGTAAACTCGCGCATTCGATCTCTCCATCCGCAGGCAGCTTCGAGCAACGCCCTCGCCGATGACTATACCCCAGGCTATGCAAGGTGCGTGTTCCGCACACGCCAGACGCCGGAAAGTCTCATCGATACGACAGAATTTCCTCACACTCGGCCGATGCAGCCGATCAGTATTTGCAATGACGCGGCAAATCGGTCAGAGTGGCAACTGATGTTATCGCCCCAATTCAATCAGATAGGAGCGACCCCAAGTGAAGTCTCAACCACGATCGGATGCGTTTGATGCAGCTGATGCCCCGAACGGGGAATTCAGCGTCTCGCGTCTATGCTCGCGTTTGTGTTTCCCCGCCCGACTTCAACGACAGTGCAACTGTGCACAAACTTGACGGTCATCACAACTTAGTGATGCTTTTCCGGGATAATCGCGCTGCGTACTAAAGCGCTTTCGGAAAAGCCGAAACAACAATTTGCCCCCGTAAATATCGAGGAGTACCCGCTGAATGTCTGATGCAAACAAAACCAACGTTGACGGCGCCACGTTCCGTGCCGAAATCGATGACAAGCTGCTTGACTCGGTAGCGGCCGAGCCCATTACGGCAAACACCAAGGAACTCTACAAGGCCCTCTCGATGGTCGCGCGCGAACAGCTCGCCCGGCGCTGGGTGCAGACGCAGGTCGATGACCGCAATAACAAGTCGCGCCGCATCTACTACATGTCGATGGAGTTTTTGATCGGACGTACGCTGAACAACGCGCTCTCGGCACTCGACCTGCGCGACAAGGCCGACGCTGCCTTTTCGACGGCGGGGGGCCCATCGATCACCGACGTCATCGAATGCGAACCGGACGCCGCGCTCGGCAACGGCGGCCTCGGCCGGCTGGCCGCCTGCTTCCTCGACTCGATGGCGACGCTCGAGTTGCCGTCCTGGGGCTACGGCATGCGTTATGAGTACGGAATGTTCGCACAGTCGATCATCAACGGCGCGCAGGTCGAACACCCGGATTCGTGGCTGGTCGACGGCACGCCGTGGGAATTCCCGCGCCCGGGCACGCACTTCACCGTGCGCTTCGGCGGTACCGCCGAACACCACGGCGAATGGGCCGAGTGGAACGCGGCCGAAGCCGTCGAGGCGCGCGCGTTCGATTACGTGATTCCCGGCCACGGAACCGATCGCGTCAGCACCCTGCGCCTGTGGAAGGCCGGCGCCCCGGCACAGATCGACCTCAACGCCTTCAACTCCGGCGACTACGCCCGCGCGGCGGAGTTCAAGAACCGCTTTGAGAACATCTCTTGGGTGCTCTATCCGAACGACAGCACGCCGGCGGGCCGCGAACTGCGCCTGCGCCAGGAGTACTTCTTCGTCGCTGCCTCGCTGCAGGACATCCTCTACCACCACATCGAGGAACACGGCCATCTCAACAACCTCGCCGACCAGGTCGCCATCCACCTCAACGATACGCACCCGGCGATCAGCGTCGCCGAGTTGATGCGCCTCCTGTGCGACGACTACGGCATGCTGTGGGCCGACGCCTGGAGCCAGTGCAAGCGCATCTTCTCCTACACCAACCACACGCTGATGCCCGAGGCACTGGAAACGTGGCCGGTCAGTCTGATGCACTACCTGCTGCCGCGCCACATGCGGATCATCTTCCGCATCAACCAGGAATTCCTCAACGAAGTCTCGCTGCGCTATCCCGGCGACATCGATCTGATTCGCCGCGTCTCGCTGATCGACGATGCGGACGGTCACGACGACAACAAGCGCGTGCGCATGGCGCACCTCTCCATCGTCGGCAGCCACCGCGTGAACGGCGTCTCGCAATTGCACTCCGACCTGATGGTGCAAACGATCTTTGCCGATTTCGCCAAGCTCTATCCGGACCGTTTCCACAACAAGACCAACGGCGTCACGCCGCGGCGCTGGCTCGCGCAGGCCAATCAGGGTCTCGCCTCCTTGCTCGACGAGCGCATCGGCAAGGCCTGGCGGCTCAACCTTGATCACCTGAAGGAGATCAAGCCGCTGGCCGGCGACGAAGGCTTCCGCGACGCCTTCGCCGCCGTCAAGCATGCCAACAAGGTACGCCTGGCCGACTACGTCCTGCGTGAAACCGGCGTCGCACTCGATCCCTCGTTCATGTTCGACGTGCAGGTCAAGCGCATCCACGAGTACAAGCGGCAGCTCCTCAACGTGCTGCACGTGATCACGCGCTACAACCAGATCCTGCACGGTCTGGCGGACAACACCGCGCCGCGCTGCGTGATCTTCGCCGGCAAGGCGGCCTCGTCGTACTACATGGCAAAGCAGGTGATCCGCCTGATCCACGACGTCGCCAACATGATCAACAACGATCCGCGCGCGACGGACAAGCTGCGCGTCGTCTTCATCCCCAACTACGGTGTATCGGTTGCCGAGCTGATCATGCCTGCTGCCGACCTTTCCGAGCAGATTTCGACGGCCGGCACAGAGGCTTCGGGCACCGGCAACATGAAGTTCTCGTTGAACGGCGCGCTGACGATAGGCACCGAGGATGGCGCCAATATCGAGATTCGCGACAACGTCGGCGCCGAGAACATGTTCATCTTCGGCAACACCACGCCGCAGGTCGAAGCGATCCGCAAGGCCGGCTACAACCCGCGCGCGATCTATCAGCAGAACCCGATGCTCAACGAGACGCTGAACAAGATCGACGGCGGCTTCTTCTCGCCGAGCGAGCGCAAGCGTTACCACGATCTGTTCAACTCGCTGGTCAATTACGGGGATCATTACCTGCTGCTGGCCGACTACGCCGATTACGTTGCCACCCAGGCGCGCGTCGACCAGTTGTATCTGCACCCTGCGGAGTGGTATCGCAAGGCCATTCTCAACGTCGCTGGCATGGGCACGTTCTCGTCCGACCGGACCATTCGTGACTACGCCATCGACACGTGGAACATGGGTTCACTTCTCAAGAAAGCCTGACATGCTGAGCAAAAAAGAAGTCGTCTCCCTTTGCCGTGGAGAACACGGCGACCCTTTCTCTTTACTCGGATTGCATACGGACGCAAAAGGTCGTCTCTGGTTGCGCAGTCTGCAACCCGGCGCCAACGCCGTCTCCGCGATCGATCCGGGCACCGGGCAGGTCATCGTTGAACTGACGCAGCGCAAGATCGACGTGCTGGGCGAGTCGTCCGGCTTCTTCGAGGCATCCATCCTCGGCGGCAACCGCTTCTTTGACTACCGCCTGCGCATCGAGTGGCCCGGCGGCGTGCAGGAAGTTGACGATCCTTACCGCTTCTCAACCGTGCTCGGCGAACTCGACGTCTGGCTGCTCGCCGAAGGCTCGCATCTTCGCCCCTTCGAGCGGCTCGGCGCGCACCTGCGCGAAATCGACGGCGTCAAGGGCACCGCCTTCGCTGTCTGGGCACCCGATGCCCAGCGCGTCAGCGTCGTCGGCGACTTCAACACCTGGGACGGCCGGCGTCATCCGATGCGCCTGCGCCGCGAATGCGGCGTCTGGGAGATCTTCATCCCGGGCATCACGGAAGGCGCTTGCTACAAGTACGAGATTCGCTCGCGCGAGGGCCACGTCCTCCCGCTCAAGGCCGACCCCTACGGCTTCGCCGCCGAACTTCGGCCGTCAACGGCGTCGGTCGTCTGTGCCCTGCCGCAGACGGCAACACGCTCCAGCCTTTCGGCCAACGACCGTTTCCGGGCTCCGGTCTCGATCTACGAAGTGCATCTGGGCTCGTGGCGACGCAACGAAGAAGGCGGCTTCCTCGACTGGCAGCGGCTCACCGAGACGCTGATCCCCTACGCCGTCGGCCTCGGCTTCACGCACCTCGAACTGCTGCCGATCTCAGAGCATCCGTTTGACGGCTCATGGGGCTATCAACCGCTCGGCCTCTACGCGCCCACGGCGCGCTTCGGTTCGCCGCAGGGCTTCTGCGACTTCGTCACCGCCTGCCACGACGCCGGGATCGAAGTCATCGTCGACTGGGTGCCGGCGCACTTCCCGACCGACGAACACGGGCTAGGCCGCTTCGACGGTCGGCCACAATTCGAACACGCCGATCCGCGCGAAGGCATGCACCAGGACTGGGGCACGCTGATCTACAACTTCGGTCGACGCGAGGTCTTCAACTACCTCGTCGGCAACGCGCTGTTCTGGATCGAGCACTACGGCGTCGACGGCTTGCGCGTCGATGCCGTCGCGTCGATGCTCTATCGCGACTACAGCCGCTCGGCCGGCGAGTGGATTCCGAACATCTACGGTGGTCGCGAGAATCTCGAAGCCGTGCATTTCCTGCGCCGGATGAACGAAGTTCTCGGCCAGGAGTGTCCGGGCGCGGCGACCTACGCCGAGGAATCGACGGCCTGGCCGTCGGTGAGCCGTCCGCCGTCGATGGGCGGCCTAGGCTTCCACTACAAGTGGAACATGGGCTGGATGCACGACGTGCTCGACTACATGCAGCACGACCCGATCCACCGCCGCTACCACCACAACCAGCTCACCTTCGGCCTGCTTTACGCCTTCACAGAGAACTTCGTCCTGCCGCTCTCGCACGACGAAGTCGTCCACGGCAAGGGCTCGCTGATCAGCAAGATGTCCGGCGACTACTGGCAGAAGTTTGCCAACCTGCGTCTGCTCTACGGTTTCATGTGGGCGCATCCGGGCAAGAAGCTGCTCTTCATGGGCGGCGAATTCGGCCAGTGGAACGAATGGAACGACGAGTCGTCGCTCGACTGGAATCTGCTTGATTTCCCACAGCATGACGGCGTACGTCAGCTGATTCGCGACCTGAACAAACTCTATCGCGACACGCCCGCCCTGCACGAAATCGACTTCGACCCGGCCGGCTTCGAGTGGATATCGGCCAACGACTCCGACAACTCGGCCCTCGCCTTTGTCCGGCGCGGACTCGATCGCAACAAGGCCATGCTCTGCGTCTGCAACTTCACGCCGGTCGTTCGCCATGACTACCGGATCGGTGTGCCGGGACCGGGCGTCTACCACGAGCGGCTCAACACCGATTCGCAGCATTACGGCGGCAGCAACGTCGGCAACCCGTTTGGCATGGTGGACGCGGAGCAGATCCCGGCGCACGGTCGCGAGTGGTCGATCGCGCTGACCCTGCCCCCGCTGGCAGCGATTTTCCTCGACTGGGAGCACTGACCATCGATCTTTGTTTGACGACGGGAAGACCGTGGCCACTCGGCTCTTCCCATGATGGAAAGGGCGTCAATTTCGCCCTGTTTTCCGCAAACGCCACGCACGTGGACTTGTGCGTATTCGAAGGTGGCACGATGCGTGTCCTGCCGCTTCCCGAATGCACCGATCAGGTCTGGCACGGCTATCTGCCCGGCGCGACACGGGGTCTGCAGTACGCCTACCGGGTACATGGGCCGGTTGGTGGCGGGCATCGCTTCGATGCGCAGCGCCTGCTGCTCGACCCCTACGCGCGCGAGCTGACCGGTATCTTTTCATACGGCGCCACGGCCGGCTCCCCGGATCACCTCAGGGCGTGCGTCGCCAGCGACGATTTCGACTGGCAAGGCGATACACCGCCGGCTGTCCCGTGGAATGATTCGGTGCTCTACGAAATTCACGTCAAGGGAGCGACACAGCGGCAGCCGGACGTTCCCGAAGCTTTGCGCGGCACCTATGCCGGCCTCGCGTCGCCGGCGATGCTCGAACACTATCGCCGCCTCGGCATTACCGCCGTCAACCTGCTGCCCGTTCATTGCTTTCTCGACGAGGAGCGGCTCATCAAGAGCGGGCGCACCAACTATTGGGGCTACAACACCCTCGCCTTCTTCGCACCGGAACCGCGCTATGCCGCACGGATCAACGGTCAATCGCCGGTCGCCGAATTCAAGGAGATGGTGCGAACGCTGCACGCAGCCGGTATCGAAGTCATCCTCGACGTCGTCTATAACCACACGGCCGAAACCGATGAATTCGGCCCGACGGTGTCCTTTCGCGGGATCGACAACGCGAGCTATTACCGGCTCCAACCCGACGATCCGAAGCGCTACGAGAACTACAGCGGCTGCGGCAACACGTTCAATCTTCTGCACCCGCGCGTCTTGCAGCTGGTCATGGATTCGCTGCGCTACTGGGTGGGCGAGATGCACGTCGATGGTTTCCGCTTCGATCTAGCGGCGACGCTTACCCGCGACAGCGGGTTTCTCACCGCCGTACGCCAGGACCCGCTGCTCGCGCGCGCCAAGATGATCGCCGAGCCTTGGGATCTCGGCCCGGGCGGCTACCAGTTGGGCCGCTTCCCGTCCGGCTGGAGCGAGTGGAACGACCGTTTCCGCGACGACGTGCGCGCCTTCTGGCTGACCGGACTGAGCGGCTCGGCTGCGTTGGCGCAACGCCTGTCGGGCTCGAGCGAGATTTTCCGGGGCAGCGGCCGGGCACCACAGGCCGGAATCAACTTCATCACCGCGCACGACGGCTTCACCTTGCGCGACCTCGTCAGCTACCAGCACAAGCACAACGAACTCAACGGCGAGCACAACCACGACGGCCACAACCACAATTTCTCGTGGAACTGCGGCGCCGAGGGCGAATGCGACGACCCGACGGTAGCGCAGCGACGGCGGAACCTGCAGCGCTCGTTGCTCGCCACGCTCTTTCTCGCGCAAGGCGTGCCGATGCTCCAGGGCGGCGACGAACTCGGGCGAACGCAGTCGGGGAACAACAACGCGTACTGTCAGGACAACGTGTTGACCTGGCTCGACTGGCCAGGGTCCGACACCGCACTGCCCGATTTCACCGCAGGGCTGATCGCCATCCGCAAGCGCTTTCCGCAACTACGCCGCGGGCACTGGCTGGACGGCGAGACGAATGATGCGGGAACGCGCGACGTCGTCTGGTGGCATCCGGACGGCCGGGAGATGACGGTGGACGACTGGCATTCGCCGCAACAGGGCGTACTTGGCTTCTTCCTCGCGCCTCCGGATACAACGAAACCCGCTGCGACCGATCCTGCGCCGAGCCTGTTGCTCGTACTGATCAACCGCGAACCCACGATGCGTGCATTCCACCTGCCCGCAGGCAGATGGACACGCATCTGTGACAGCTGCGCCCCGGCGCCTTTCGCCTCGGCGCCGGTCGGCACCGACAGCCTCGTCGCCGCCTACAGCGTGCAACTATTCGAACAGGACTTTCACCATGCCTTTCCCTCGCCATAGCGGCATCCTGCTCCACCCGACCTCGCTTCCCGGACCGCACGGCTCGGGCGATCTCGGCCCGGCCGCCTTCCATTTCGTGGACTGGCTGTCCTGCGCCGAACAGACCTTGTGGCAAGTCCTTCCGCTCGGTGGTATCGGCCCGGGCAACTCCCCGTACATGAGCCCATCGGCCTTCGCCGGCAACGAACTGCTGATCGATCTTGCGCAGCTGCGCGATGCAAACTGGCTGCGCGATGCTGAAATCGAACCTCCCTCGAGCTTCAGCGACTCCCGCGTAAACTTCCCGGAAGTGAAGCGCTTCCGTATGGAGCGATTGCGGCGCGCAGCCGATCGCTTCTTCGCCGAAGCGAACCACGAAACCCGTAGCGCCTACGCCGCGTTCTGTTTCCGCGAAAAGAACTGGCTCGACGACTACGCGCTCTTCATGGCACTCGACGGGCGCTATGGCGGCAATGGAAAGGTCTGGCAGGACTGGCCGGCCCCACTGACCCAACGCAAGCCAAAGGCGTTGGCTGAAGCCTTCGAGACCCACGCCAGCGAGTGTGATTTCTGGCGTTTCTGCCAATGGTGCTTCTTTGGCCAGTGGGCGAAGCTTAAAGCCCATGCCAACCGCAAAGGCATCGAGATCGTCGGTGACATGCCGATCTTCGTCTCCCCGCACAGCGCCGACGTCTGGGCCAACCAGCGACTTTTCGACCTGGAGAGCGACGGCCATCCACGCGTCATCGCCGGCGTCCCGCCCGACTATTTCAGCGCCACCGGACAACGCTGGGGCAACCCGCTCTACAAATGGCGCGAGCACACGAACGAAGGGTATCGCTGGTGGATAGAGCGCATGCGGTCGATCCTCACGCTGTGCGACATCGTTCGCATCGATCATTTCCGCGGCTTCGAGTCTTATTGGGAGATCCCTGCCGACGCGGAGACCGCCGTCACCGGGCATTGGCGCGCCGGCCCCGGCGACTCGCTCTTCGCTGCGCTACGCACCGCGTTCGCCACAACCCACCCGCACGGCCACGAGGCCCATCAGCCCGGCGCCCTCAAGATCATCGCCGAGGACCTGGGCATCATCACCAAGGAAGTCACCGCGCTGCGGACACGACTGGGCCTGCCGGGAATGCGCATCCTCCAGTTTGCCTTCGACGGCCACGCCGACAATCTCTACCTGCCGCACAACTTCGAGACCAACACCGTGGTCTATACCGGCACGCATGACAACGACACGACGCTCGGCTGGTGGAACGGACTCGCGCCGCACGAACAGGACTACGTCCGGCGCTATCTCGGCATCAACGGCGAATCGATCCATTGGGCATTGATACGCGTTGCGTCGGCGTCCGTGGCGTCGATTTCCATCATTCCGATGCAGGACGTCCTCGGCCTCGACTCGCACCATCGCATGAACCAACCGGGCATCGGGACCGGATACTGGGAGTGGCGCTTCAGCTGGCATCAACTGGCCTCCTGGCACGGCGAACTGCTCGCCGACCTGACCCGGTTGCACGGCCGGATCCATGAACGCCGTACCGGCGCAAGCTCCGTTACATCAAGCACCTGAGAGACATTTCCGCGTCAGGCTCGCCGACGCGTTAAAACATTTGCATGTAGTACAATTAGTCCGTTGGTTTAATCAGACCAATATTTTCACCTTGAGAAGGGAACGATCATGGCCGAAACAACTGTTAAATCCACCACCAAGAAGGCGGCGAGCAAGACTGCTGTTACCAGTGCCAAGCCCGCAGCCAAGAAGCCGGCGCCAAGAAAGGCTGCCGAGGCTGCGCCAGTGCAGGAAGAGAAGAAACTGGCGGAGAAGCCTGCGGCAAAGAAACCCGCGGCAAAAAAGGCCGACGCAGCGAACAAGCCAACGGTTGCCAAGCCGGCCAAGGGAATGAAGGTCACCGACGAGCAGCGCTACCGCATGGTTGCCGAGGCCGCCTATTACCGCGCCGAGAGCAATCAGTTCAAGAGTGACCCGCTGCGCGACTGGATCGAAGCCGAGAAGGATATTGCCGCGCTTCTGAACGGCGAGAACTGAGAGCCTCTTTCCGCGAGGTCGAAAATTCCGGCCACCCGCTCGGCCGGAGTCCTTGAACCCTGAACCTGCGCGAAAAGCGAGACACCCACAAAATCCAGTCGCCCGATGCCGTCCGGACATCGGACCGCATTGGGCGACGTTGTCTTACAGACTACGATAAAGGCTCTCGTAATTCGCAGCAGAGTCATCCCACGAATAGTCCTGCGCCATGCCTCGGCGCTGCACCCGCTGCCAGGCGTCACGATCGTGATAGAGCGCAACCGCATTGCGAATCCGCTCAGCTAGCGCGTAACGCGAGGCCTCGTCAAACACAAAGCCGGTCGCGCTATCCGAGTAAAGCGCATCGGGCGTCGCGTCGACCACCGTGTCGGCAAGACCGCCAACCCGGCGAACCAGGGGCAACGTCCCGTAGCGCAAGGCGTAAAGCTGGGTCAGGCCACAGGGCTCGAAACGCGACGGCACCAGCAGAACATCGGCCCCGGCCATGATGCGGTGCGACATTGCTTCGTCATACCCGACGAAGACGGCGACATTCTGCGGATTGGCCGATGCTGCATAACGGAAACCAGCTTCGAGGTCACCTTCGCCGGAACCAAGAACGACCAGTTGCGCGCCCTCGCTGAGGAGCTCCGGCATCGCGGCGAGAAGGAGGTCCATCCCCTTTTGCGAGGTCAGGCGGCTGACCACGGCAAACAACGGCCCGCTGGCGCCATGATCGAGCCCGAACTCCGACTGCAACGCACGTTTGCATTCGAGTTTTCCGGCCAAATCCAGCGCATTGTAGGATTTGGCGATCTCCGGGTCCTCCGGGTTCCAGACCGAATAATCTACACCGTTCAGAATGCCGGACAACGCGGCGCCTCGATCGCGCAAGACCCCCTCAAGCCCACAACCAAACTCCGGCGTGCAAATCTCTCGCGCATAGGTCGGACTGACCGTCGTGATCCGGTTCGAGTAAACGAGGCCGGACTTCATGAACGATATCTTGCCGTGAAACTCGATCCCGTGCGGCGTCAGCTTCCGCGCTGGCAAACCCACTTCCGCATGACAATCGATCGGGAAGATGCCGCGGAAAGCGAGGTTATGAATCGTGAACACGCTCGCCGTCTTGAGACCGGGATTTTGCGCGAGATAAACCGGCACCAGACCGGCGTGCCAGTCATGCGCATGCACCACATCAGGAACCCAATCCGGGTCGAGCTCGCCCGATGCGATGTGAGCCGCTACCCAACCCAGCAATGCGAAGCGCCGATGGTTGTCGTTCCAGTCGTGACCATCGGGGCCGACATAGGGGTTGCCCTCCCGCTGATACAGGAAAGGCGCATCGATCACGTAGGCGGGCAGGCCGCTGTCGGGCAGTTTTCCCAACTTCAGGGTAACGACGGCCGCACCAAAAACCGGCCCGATCCGAAGTACGGTCTTGAACTCGACCATGCCCTTCATGATGCCGGGCAGGCCCGGTACGAGAACGCGAACATCGAGCCCGCGTTTCGCCAGCGCCGGCGGCAACGATCCAAGTACGTCGGCCAATCCGCCTGTCTTGACCAGCGGATAGATTTCGGAAGCTACGTGTAGTATGCGCATTGCTTGACAGGCCTCTGGATCAGGTAAGGCGATCGATCATCTGCTGGGTAACCAGCGTGATGCCGTTATCGGTCCGCCTGAAACGCCGCGCATCCTCATGCGGGTCCTCGCCGATGACCATGCCAGCCGGAATGCGCACGGCGTGATCGACGATGCAACGACTCAAGCGCGCGCCCGGACCGATATCCACTTCCGGCAGCAAGACGGACCAATTGACCTTGGCGTACGAATGGACGCGACAGGACGAGAACAGCAGGGAGCGGTTCATCTCGCCGGAGATGATGCAGCCCCCAGAAACGGTCGACTCGATGGCAATCCCGTGCCGGTCAATCTGGTTGTGCACAAACTTGGCCGGCGGCAACTGCGCCTGGTAGGTCCAGATCGGCCAGTTCTTGTCGTAAAGATTGAGCGCCGGATCGGTCGCCGTCAGGTCAACATTGGCCTCCCAATAGGCATCAACCGTACCCGCATCGCGCCAGTAGTCCTCTTTCCCGGGCTGCTCCTCAGGTGCGTGCACGCAGCTTCGGCTGAACGAGTGGGCCTTTGCGACGCCGTTCTTCACCGCGCGCGGGATGATGTCCTTGCCGAAGTCATGGCTTGAGGTAGGATCGGATATATCGCGCAACAACTCGCTATAGAGATACTTGGCATTGAAGATGTAGATCCCCATGCTGCACAGCGAGCGATCGGGCTTGCCTTCCATCGGTGGCGGATCGGCTGGCTTCTCGATGAAGTCGGTGATCCGGCCCGAGGAATCGACCGCCATCACGCCGAAGCCGCTCGCTTCAGCGCGCGGCACTTCGATACAGGCGACGGTGCACTCCGCGCCGCTTTCCGCGTGATCGACCAGCATCGCCGCGTAGTTCATCTTGTAGATGTGATCGCCCGCCAGGATGACGACGTAGTCGGGCGACGGGCTGTAGGTCTCGATGATGTCGATGTTTTGATAGACGGCATCGGCGGTGCCGCGATACCACGACTCTTCATCGACGCGCTGCTGCGCCGGCAGCAGATCAACGAATTCGTTGACTTCGCCACGCAGGAAGCCCCAGCCGCGTTGCAAATGGCGCAAAAGGCTGTGCGACTTGTACTGAGTCACGACACCGATGCGACGGATACCAGAGTTCACGCAGTTGGACATCGCGAAATCGATGATGCGGAACTTGCCGCCGAAATACACAGCGGGCTTGGCACGACGATCGGTCAACTCATACAAGCGACTGCCACGACCACCCGCAAGAACCAGCGCAACAGCCCTGCCGGGCAACTGAAAAGATCGCCTCTCTAACATTTC
>Ga0116170_10003855_pt1 | contig 13956 bp, 12 predicted proteins | sample AD_JPNHW1_MetaG_FD_89797 | JGI IMG/M metagenome (GOLD analysis project Ga0116170, IMG submission 89797) | Active sludge microbial communities of municipal wastewater-treating anaerobic digesters from Japan - AD_JPNHW1_MetaG | ecosystem: Engineered > Bioreactor > Anaerobic > Digestate | place...
TAACAAGGCCGTCCGGGTAACCGGACGGCCTTGTTTTTTTTAAAGCGAGTGGCGTTTCAGAAATGCGGTTATCGCGTCGACGGTTTCTTTCGGGCGTTCCTGATGCGGAAGGTGCCCGGCGCCCGCGATGACCGAGCGTTCAAGAGACGGTGTTGCGGCGGCAAGCGCGTCGAGCGAGCCTATCGGGATTATATGGTCGGCGTCTCCCCAAATCGCGAGCATCGGGACTCCGCGCGCGGTGAGCGCCGACAGTCCGCGCGTAAAGCGCGAGGCCCTGTACGCCGCGGTGGCGACATAGCTTCTAAACGATGAAAAGTACGCGTTCATCTGCGCGTCGCTTTCGACGCGGTCGATCACGCGCTCGCGGAGGAACGCGCGATCTTTTTCCGGTAAACCCGCAAGGCTCGAGTAATAGGGCTCAAGCGATTGGTACGCGGCGTCGTGATCCCGTCTGTACGCGCGGTACCCGCGTTTGCCGACGAACGGCATCAGGGACAATAGGAGCGCGGGCGATGCCTTGCTCCCTGACGGAAGCCCCCCGTCGACGAAGACGAGCGCGCGCGTAAGGTCAGGACGCTCGAATGCGACGAGTTCCATGACGGCGGCCCCAAGCGAGCTTCCGACGAGGATCGCGGGACCCGTTTCATACAACACGGAAAGAATCGCCTTTGCGTGAAGAGCAAGGTTGGCGCGATCGCGCCTGCATCCCCGCGCGCGCGCGCGGGAACGGCCGAACCCGGGAAGGTCCGGAGCGACGACGCGCCGATCGGCGGCGAGCGGCGCGAACACATGCCGCCAGGAATCGGCCTCGTCACCGAGGCCGTGCACGAGCACGATCGGAGTTCTTTCGCCCGTGCCAGTCGGGTTTGAGTCATACGCGAAGATCGTAAAGTTCGCGGCGCGATTTCGCCGTTCGTCGCCGCGTCGCGGGGCAAATTCTCGCGCGAAAGGCGCTAGTGTCGCGAAGGGTTTCATACCTGCAGGAGCATCTGGTCGTTCGAGAGTTCGCGGCGCTTGATGTCGCGAAACCGTGTTACGATGCCGTCGATCGTGAGTTTGGATTTTTCCTCGCTGCCGATATCGAGGACGATCTCGCCCGAGTCCATCATCAAAAGCCGGTTTCCGTATTCTATGGCGTGGCTCATGTTGTGCGTGATCATCATCACGGTAAGGTTATATCGCTGGGCGAAGGAACGCGTAAGGGCCATGACGATCTCCGCGTTGCGCGGGTCGAGCGCGGCCGTATGCTCGTCGAGGAGAAGTAGGTCGGGCTCCGAAAGCACGGCCATGAGCAGGGTAAGCGCCTGTCGCTGCCCGCCCGAGAACTGCTCGACGTTGTCCGACAGGCGATTCTCGAGGCCCATGTCGAGCTCCCGCAGGCGCGAGCGGAAGTACTCGCGAAGGCGCGAGTTCAGGCTGATCCCGAGCCCCTTGTAGCCCTTCTTGTTGCAGATGACCATGTTGTCCTCGAGCGACATCTTGCCCGCGGTGCCGAGGAGGGGGTTTTGGAAAATGCGGCCGATGTAGCGCGCGCGGCGGTACTCGGGGGTCTTGGTCACGTCAATGTCCCTGATTAGGATGCGTCCCGTCGTGGGCGCATAGGTGCCCGCTATCGCGTTATAGAGCGTCGTTTTTCCCGCGCCGTTGGAGCCGATCACGGTGACGAAGTCGCCCTTGGCGACGTTAAGAGAAACGTCTCGCAAAGCCCGGTTCTCGTCGGGTGTACCCGCGTTGAAGGTGACGCCGACATGCTCGATCTTCATCATTTTGCGGCCTCCTTTTTGCGGAGCAGCGCGCCGTTGCCGTATTTCGAGACGATCAGGCAGAGGATGATCAGCGCTCCCGTGATCAGCTTGAGGTCATTAGCGGTAAGGCCGATGACGTAACCGTATTTTCGCCCGAAGAACATAATCGCGCGGTACAGGATCGAGCCGAGAACGACGCGGAAGGTAAGAGCGCCGATGCGGTTCGACCGGATCAGGAATTCCCCGATCATGACCGAGGCAAGGCCCGCGACGACCGTGCCCGTTCCGCCCGTCACGTCCGCGAAGCCCTGGTACATGCACGCGAGCGCGCCCGCTATGCCGACGAGCCCGTTGGAGACGCAGATGCCGATCATCTTGATGACCTCGGGATTCATCGCCTGCGAGGTAATCATCTGCGGGTTTGACCCGAGCGCGCCGAGGGTTATGCCGAAGTCCGTGTGGAAAAAAAGATTGATGAGGACAAGGATCACGGCGACCGCGAGGGCGAGGAAAATCAGTATCCCGATCTCGCCCGACATGAAGGGGCTGACGAACTCCCGAATGTCGCCGAAAAGGGTCCGTACGCGGAGCAGCGAAACGTTCGCGCGGTTTGAGAGGATTCGGAGGTTTACGGAATACAGGATCGTCATCGTGAGGATACCGGCGAGCAGGCCCGGGATCTTGAGCTTTGAGTGGATGACGGCGGTAATGGCTCCGGCCGCGGCGCCCGCGAGGAAGGCCGCGAGGATCGCGATGAACGGATTCACGCCGGCGATGAGGAGAACGGCCATTACTGCCGTGCCGAGCGGAAACGATCCGTCGACCGTCATGTCCGCGAAGTCCAGTACCCTGAAGGTGATAAAAACGGCGAGGGCCATGATCCCGTAGATCAGGCCCTCGATTAGAATACCCTGAATCATTCCAAGAGTATACGTTTAACCTACTTAGAAGTCAATTTGCCGTTCTCGATGATCTTGCTCGCGGCGTCAAGCACGTCCTTGGGGAACGTGATTCCGCAGGCTTTCGCCGTGTCGAGGTCGATGAGGAAGTCCGTCTCGCTTGGCTCGGTTATGTACTTGACCGGGATCTCGGAGGGCTTCTTTCCGCGGAGGACGTCGGCGACGATCTTGCCCGTCGCGCGGCCGGCCTTGTAGTAGTCGAATCCAGTCGCCATCAGGCATCCGCCTTCCTTGGCGCCGGTGGTGTCGGCGGAGAAGACCGGCTTTTTGTTGGAGAGCGCCACCTGCACGAGGGCGGGGAGGGCGGAGAAGACGGTGTTGTCGGTCGTCAGGTAGATGCCGTCGACGCGTCCGATGATTGCCTCGGCGGCCTGCTTAACCTCGGAGGAGTTATTGATGGACTGGGGCACGAAGGCGATCCCGAGTGCCGCGCAGGCCTTTTCCACTTCGGCGAGAGAGGACGCGGAGTTCGCCTCGCTTGAGGTGTAGATGTATCCGAGGGTCTTGATGCCGGCCACGCGCTTGAAGAGCGTGATCTGCTGCAGTACGTCGATTCGGTCCGAAAGTCCGGTTACGTTGCCCTTGCCCATGTTGTCCGCGTCCACGAGCCCCGCGCCGACTGGGTCGGTGACGGTCGCGAAGATAACGGGCTTGTCCTTAATGGCGTTCGCCGCTGCGACGGCGGTCGGGGTCGCGATCGCGACGACGAGGTCGTCGTTGTCGCCGAGGAACTTGGTCGCGATCTGGGTGGCGGTGTTGACGTCCCCGTTCGCGTTCTGCAGGTCGAAGCTGGCGGTTATGCCCTGTGCGGCGACTTCGTCCTGAATTCCCTTTTCGACGAGGTCGAGCGCGGGGTGCGCGACTATTTTCGAGATTCCTATCTTGAACGTCTTTCCCGCGGCGGCGTCGGCCGGGGCTTTCTTGGCGCAGCCGGTGAACCCCGCGGCGAGAACCGCGATCGCGGTAAGCGCGAATATGGTCTTTTTCATGAATGTCTCCTTGTTACTATCCGTAGTAACAAGAACACTATAGCGAGACAAAAAAAAAGTGTCAAGCGAGTGACACGTAAAAAAAATAATGCCGGGGACCGGGCTTGAACCGGCACGACCGTTACCAGTCAAGGGATTTTAAGTCCCTGGTGTCTACCAATTCCACCACCCCGGCACTGCATGATATAGTACCGGATAAGGCTCGGGAGGTCAATAATGTTCAGCGATACTCATTGTCATTTGGGGACTGTTGCGTCGAGGGGAGAAAACCTCGCGGATTTGCTAAGCTCAATGACGTCCTCCGGGTTTCGCTTCGTGCTCGATATCGGCACTCGCCCCGGCGATTTTGCCGGCCGCCTATCGCAGTTGACCGAAGCCTCAGGCGGCGCCTTGCCCGAGTTTCTTCATTTTTCCTGCGGGCTCTGGCCCGATCCGGCCTCTATAGCGAATCGCGAGGATTCCCTTTCGGCGCTTAAAAGCGATCTCCTGGAGATGCTCTCGCGGCGCCCCGCCTACGCAGCCCTTGGCGAGTGCGGCCTTGACCGATACTGGAACGGCGCAAACGCGCCGGGACTCGAGTCGCATGCGGGAGAAGACGGTCCCGGCACGGCGGACATAGCGGGCGAGGAAGAGCTATTCGGCGCACAACTCGTCATGGCCCGGGAATTCGGGTTGCCGGCGATTATCCATTCGCGCGACGCCTTCGAGCCGACATTAGCCTGCGTTCGCGACGCGGGTTGGGATAGCGGCGTCATTCACTGTTTCTCGTACGGAAAGGACGAGGCTCGCGCGTTTCTCGATCGCGGTTGGTATATCTCGTTTCCCGGAAACGTGACCTGGGCGAAAAAAGAGGCGGACCGCGAAAGGATCGCCTCGCTCGTCAGATACGTCCCGCGCGACCGCCTATTGCTCGAGACGGACGCGCCGTACCTTACGCCGGCGCCGCATCGCGGCTCCACGAACACCCCGCTCCTTATCGCCCATACCTACGAGCGCGTGGCGTCCATCCTTGGCCTGGACGTGGGCGCGCTCGCAGCGATCGTCGAGGCGAACGCGAGCGAACTATTCCGCACGAGCTATTCCGCGTGAGCGAGGCTACTTCACGAATAAAAGACTGAGAATCGGGACATAGGTGATGATCAACAGAGTCGCGAGCTGAACCGCGAGGAACGGGAGAATGTCCCGCGCGAGGCGTGCCACAGGCTTATCGAACGCGTAACTCGCGATAAAGAGGTTCATGCCGACCGGCGGCGTCAGGAACCCGATCGCGAGGTTTGCGAGGAAGATCACCCCGACGTGCACCGGATGCAGTCCGAACGATTCGGCCATCGGGATAACGAGCGGCGAAACGACGAGGATCGCCGAATAGAGATCCATCAGACAGCCGACGACTAGCAGAAAAACGTTCAATAACAGCAGGAATAAAATTTTCGAATGGACGTACGTTGAGACGAGATCGGCGAGCGTGAACGGAATGCCCGCGTCGATGAGGAAGTACGCAAGCGCCTTCGCCGCGCCGACGATGATGAGCACGCCGCCCGCTATCGGCACGCTCTTATACGCGACCGCCAGCGCCTTTCGCCAGCTGAAGTCCCGGCGAAAAAAGACCTCAAGGGAAAAGGCGTACAGCGCAGTAAACGCCGCGGTTTCCATCAGCGTGAAGAGTCCGGAGAAATAGAGCGCGATCACGCATACGGGCAACAAGAGCTCGGCCCAGCCGTCGCGGAGCGCGCGCGCGAACTCTCTCGAGGAGAACGGCTCCGTCTGACCCTTCGGCGCCCTAAGCACGCCAAGGACCATCGTGCCCGCGAGCATCAGGCATCCGGGCAATATAGATCCCCTGAACAGGTCCTGCGCGTCGACCGAAAATACGTTCGTCGTCGCGTAGATGATGATCGCGAGGCTCGGCGGAAAGAGTATTCCCAGCGCCCCAGACGCCGTTATCAGCGATTGCGCGCGGTCCTTATCGTAACCGCTGCCGGAGAGAATGACGGTCAGCAATCCGCCGAGCGCGAGAATGGTCACTCCGGAGGCGCCGGTAAAGGTGGTGAAGAAGTGCGTGTGGAGCACAGTCTCTTTTGCCGATCCGCCGCGGAGCCATCCCGTTCCCCTTCGCATTACCTCGATTAGTCGCTTGCCCGCGCTCCCCTCGGCGAGCAAGAATCCCGCGAGGGTAAAGAGCGGGATCGACGCGATGCTTTTATCCGTGAGTATCCCGTAAAACTCGAGCGGTATCATCTCGACGTAGCCGCCGCCCTGACTGAACGCGACGTACGAGATCCCCGATATGGCGACGTAGAGCGGTAGCCCTAACGCGGCGCCCGCGATGAAGGCAAGGACGATCGGAATGAACGCGGCGTGCGCGAACGCGCACCATGCCTCGAAGATCTCGGGCGCGAGCGGTAGGTGCCATCCGCCGAGGATCGTCGCGAAAATCCCGGAGATCGGCCCCGCAGCGGATAGGAGGCCCACGGCGGCGCCAATCGCCGCGGAGAGGCGATGCCCCGCGCGCGCGAAGGCGATCACCGCCATGGATAGGAAGGTCGCGGGAAGCGCGGCGAAGATGAGCATGAGGGGAATGCCCCAAACCCTTTCGTCGGGCTTGAAGGCCAAGCCCACCTCGGAAAGCGAGGTCGCGAAAAGCGCGGCGAGCACGAATGCCGTCAGGAAGGAGAGGGCGGGACCCGTGACGCGCCTGACCGCGGGAAACTTGCGCGGGTCCATCATGCCGAGGCTTAGGTGACGACCTTCCTCGGTCGCGAGCGTGCCCGCGAGCCCCGCGAAGACGAACACGAGGTTGACCTGCGCGAGGTCGGCGGAGGGAAGGGCGATTCGAGTAATCGACGAAAACGCGCGGACGGCGAGCGGAAGAAGGGCGAGCAGCGATAGCGCCCCCGTGCCGGAAATCCGGAGTGCCTTTGCGACGGTCATAGTCACCTTCCCTTAAGAAGTTTCCTGATTTTAGTGTACATCTCCATGTCAAACGCGCCTGGAACCGATCGGTTGATGCTTTCCAGGTCTCGCTCGAACTCCGCTTTCCATTTCTCAAGCTCGCCGGGGCTGAGGGTCACGAGGGTTACCCCCTCGGCTTTCATCAGATCAAGGTACTTGCGGTCGCTTGACTCGAGCGACTGGTCAAGCTGGGCTCTCATGCGGTTCGCCGCCGCGAGCATCGCGGGCCGATAGCGCTCTGGGATGCGCGCCCAACTCTCGTTGGAGATGACGAAGCCCGCCATTACCGGGCAGAGTTTCGCGTCGAGGGTATAGTTGATGGTCTTGGAAAGCCCCGTAACGTAAGCGTACAGGTGCACGCTGAAAAAACCGTTTACCCCGCTCGAGCTCTTCATCGATTGCAGCAGCTTCGCGGAAAGTATGTCCTCGATGGTGAACCCGGCCGCGCGAAAGCTGTTGCCGAGCACGGGACTATCGATCCCCGCGGACGCGATCTTAATTCGCTTTAGGTCCCGAAGAGTGGCGAATTCCTTCTTGGTGAAGAAAGAGAGCCATCCAACGTTGCTCCACGCGATCATCTCGAAGCCCGCGGCCTTGTACTTTGATATCAAAGAGGGGCCGACCTCGGAGAGAGCCGCGTCGAGGTCTTTTTGGCTCGTGATTAAAAAGGGAATGGAGAGGGTAAAGAGGCGCGCGTCGGGGGCGAGCTCGTTGAGCCCGATCGTGGTGAAGATAGCGCCGTCTAGCGGCGCCTTGGCGCCCGCGCGGACTGACCGGAATTTCTGGATTACGCTTTTTTCCCCGCCGAGGGAGTTCATGTTGAAGAAGGTGACGGTAACGAGACCGTTCGTGATCCGCGTCCACTCCTCGGCGAGAAGCCGCTGCTCGATGTCCCAAGGGGATCGAGCGGGCGCCATCGACGCGATCTTGAGCTGGATCTTGTCCTGGGCGGCGATGGTCGCCGCGCACAGGGCGATTGCGGCTATCGCCGCGATTCTTCGTGAATGTATTGCGCGCTCCTATTCAAGGAAATAGTCGGTCTTGTGGTCCTTGAGCCACTGCGCCTGCCTGTGCGCGATCGTCAGAACGAGCCGGTTATCGGGCTGCGACTCTGGATCGATCGCCAACGCCTTGTCGATCGCTTCGTCGAATCCCGCGCCGTCCTGCGCCGGGATGCAGAAGCTCCTCGCGTAAGTGATATAGGTCGAGGGGCTTTTCCCCCCGGAGTATTTAAGGGCGTTGTCGTACGCGGTCTTTGCCTTGTCCATGTCGCCGCCGAGCGCGGAAGGGGCCGCGGCGTAAAAGCTGACGAGCACTTCCCAGAGACCGCCGTTGCTGTACGAGGGATCGAGCTCGGTCGCGCGTTCGAGCATCGCAAGCGCTCCCGGGGTGACGGAAAGGAGCGTGGAATCCAGTGGGTTCAGCGAGAAGGCCCCGAGCGTTCCGGCCGAAGCCCAATAGAGCGCGGCCACGTCGTCCTTCTTGCAGGCGGCAAGGGATTTCCTCGCGGCATCCGGGTCCGTGCCGGTTACCGCGGCCTTAAGCCCGGGGTAACGGATTTCGAGCCCGTCGAACACGTAGTTCTTACCGCGGAGGTAGAAGTTGATCGCGCGGCCGTATTCGGCGTTCTGCTCGCTATAGCGCTCGCTCGGAAGTTCCGAGGCGTCCTGCTGGATAAAGGCGTTCGCGTACATGACGTACAGCTGGCCCGACATCACGGCGAGCCCGTAATGCTTGGGGTTCTGGAGGTGCATAATCTCGTAGAGTTTAAGCGCCGTGGGGAAGAAATCGCCGACGAGCTTGGGGTCGTTCTCGCCGGTCAGGGCGGCCATCGGGTTAGGGCCGTCGCCCGCCTTCGCGGACGCGGGAGGGGCGAGCATGTCGGATACCGACGAGAAAGCCATTTGCTTGATAGAGCATGACGATAGCGCGATTATCGCGAGCAGAGCGAGTGCGATTCTTTTCATTTTTGCGTTTCCTTTTTCCATTCGGCGATAAAGAGCTCATGGGCGGCGATCGTCGCGGAGAGGGCCGCCTGAAGCATCTCGCTTCGCCCATCCCAGTTGTTGCCGTCCATAATATAAAGGTTCTTCAGCGTTCCCTCGATGTCCGCTACGGTGCAGGAGGGATCATGCGCGCGCCGTCGTTGCAAGCCGGTCAGTTCCTCTTCGAAGACGTGCCGGTATTTCAGGTCAATGCTATCTGTTGTGTCGCCCATTATGCCTGAAATATAGTGGTTTTTTCGCTAACCTTCAAGTATATTGTGTATATGGAAGAAACCGAGTTTAACGAAAGAACGGCGATCGCCGAGCTCTCGAGGGCATTATCCCTCGCTCACGATCCCGAGTTGATAGGGGAATTTCTCGCGTGCCTATTAACGCCGACCGAACTGAAGGAAGTGTCCGCGCGTTGGGCCTTGGTACGGGAGATCGACGCGGGAACGACGCAGCGAGAGATCGCGCGAAAGATGGGATTGAGCCTCTGCAAGATAACGCGCGGCTCTAAGGAATTGAAGAAGGAAGATTCGCCCTTTAAGAAGATGATAGATATATTCGTCGCCGAGTCCTAACCCTAGCGCCGCCCCGCGCGGTGGTTTGCGGCGTGACGATATTGAAAAAAAAGGCCGTCCGGCATGATTCTGCCGGACGGCCTTTGTTTTTATCGTTTTTTTTCCTATTTCAGGGCTTTCGCGTTGTCCTGCTTTTCCCACCTGACCGCGATATCGTACGGGGTTTCTCCCGCGATGTTCCGCGCGTCCTTGTCGATCCTCGGGAGGTTGAGGAGCGATTCGATGGTCTCGGCGTCCGCGAGCCGGGCCGCATAGTGGAGTAGTCCGTCTCCGATCGTGTCCGTCTTTTCGGCCGCGAATTCGGCGAGTACGGGAATAAACCGTTTCATTGACGAGAGGGCAAGGCTGACGGGGCACTCGCCGGAGTTGTCCGTGGCGAACGGGTCGGCTCCGGAGGCGAGGAGAATTCGGACCGCGCCTTCCTGACCCTCGCGAATCGCCTGCAGCAGTGCCGTAGCGCCGGTGCGGTTTCGGTTATTTACCGGGTACTTTGCCGCGATCAGGGACTGGAGAACAGTGTCGAGGCTCTTCTCCGCGACGGCGATATGGATCGGCGTGTTGCCGTCCGAGTCGACGAGGTTCACGTTCGATCCAAGCACGGCCAGGACGGTCTCGCTCGATTTATGGAACGCGAGCGAGAGCGGGGTCTTGCCGTACGAATCGCGGGACATCGGGTTTCCGCCGGCGTTGCGGATCATGACGACGATGGAAGTCGGCGCGAATTCAACCGCCTCGTGGTAGGAGTTCCTACCGTACATGTCCTGGATGACGGGGCTCGCGCCCTTGTCGAGCAGGGCTTTCACCGAGTCCGCGCGGCCCGCGAGGATGGCGTCGGTAAGCGCTGTCTTGCCGGTTTCGTCCGCGGCGTTAATGTCCGCGCCCGCGGCGAGGAGGGTGGTGACGAACGGGATATTGCCCGTCCGCGCGGCCTCATGGAGCGCGGTCTTTCCCGCGAGGTTTCTCGCTTGCACGAGCTTGCGCGCGTTGGACTGCGTGTCGTACGCGATCAGGGTTTCCGCGGCGTTGGGGGCCGCCCACCTGATGCACGCGTGCAGGGCGGTGTTGCCGAGGAAGTCGCGCGCGTTGACGTCGGCCTTCTTCGACGCCGAATACGAAAGCATCGTCTTGATCGTCGTACCCGAGTCGGCCTTTACGGCGTTGAATATCGGGGTTTCGCCGTTCGCGTTGCGGGCGTTGAGGTCTCCGCCCTTTTCCGCGATGAACGAAACGACGTTCGTGAGCTGCCATTCGGCCGCGAGGTGGAGCGGGGTATTGCCCGCTCCGTCGGACGATTTGATCACGTTGGAGTTGAGCACCCAATCCTGCCTGCCTCCGAGCCTCGTAAGCGCGGCGCGAAGGGCGGATTCGCCCTCGACGTTGGGGTAGAACACGTCGGCGCCGTACGCGAGGAGCACCTCGCCCGACGCGCGGTCGTTGTTCCGCACGGCGATGTGAAGCGGCGTGTCGCCGTTCTTGTCGCGGGCGTTCACGTCCGCTTTCTTGGAGATAAGGTAATTGATCGTCTGAACGTTCGCCTTGTTGAGCACGGCGATATGGAGCGGCGTGCGTCCCTGGGAGTCGCGCGACTGGATATTCCCCTCGACGACGATCGCCTGAACGGTATCGAGGCCCGTGCCGATCGCCTTGGTGAGGGCCGTGTCGCCGCCGATGTCCTCGGCGTGGATGTCGGCGCCGAGCGAGACGAAGAGCCCCGCCTGCGCGAGCTGCTTTCGCTCGATCGCGAGCGCGAGCGGCGTCACGCCTTTTTTATTGCGTTCATTGGTGTCGGCGCCCGCGTCGATCAGCGCGCGGATAATGTCCTCGCTCATGCCGAGCCGGGCGGCGATGTGGAGGGGCGTCTCGCCGTAGCTGTCCTTCTGGTTCGGGTCGGCGCGCGCGGCGAGCAATTTGGTGAACATCTCGGAGCGTGAGGCGACGGGCATTACGAGATGGAGCGGCGTGTTGCCCGACGAGTCTTTTTGGTTGGGGTCGGCGCCGGCGGCGAGGAGGAGCCCCGCGCAGTCGATGCGGCCGTTGCGGACCGCCTCATGAAGCGGGGTTGAGCTCGAGACGTCCTTTACGTTGACGGGAACCTTGGCGTCGAGCAGGTACTGCACGAAGCCGGTATGCCCGGTCGCCGCGGCGATATGGAGCGGCGTGCGGCCTTCCTCGAAGCGCATCGAGAGATTTCTCTTGAGGACGGCGGTCTCGAAATAGGCGAACTCGCCGCGAGTGGGCTCCGCCTTGGCGAGGATCAGCTGCGACGCGATGCGCGCGCAAGCGGACTTGTCCGGCGAAAGGTACGCGGTCGCGAGCGGGGTAAGCTCCGCGCCGTCGCGCGTCGATACGGCTGTACCGGCGGCGAGAATGGCGGTTACCGCCTCCTCGTCGAGCTTCGCGCACGCGTGATGCAGCGCGGTCTTTCCGGCCGGGTCCGACTGCGCGACCGTTTTAGCGGTAAGCGCGCACTTAAGCGTATCCAGGCTCTTTTGACGCGCGAGCGCGTAAACCGAAGTTCCCGCGGCGTTCGTGGCGAATATCTTGGCGCCCGCGCCCGCAAGGGCCTTGACGGCGTCTAAGCATCCAGCCTCGACGGCGGCGAAGAGCGGCGTGGCCCCCGTCGGGTCGCTTTGCTCGGTATCCGCGCCCATGGCGAGGAGGAATTGCACCATCTCCGCGTCGTTCCGGAGCGCGGCTATGTGGAGAAGGCTTTGGCCCTTCGCGTTTTTCTGGTTGACCGAATCGCTGTTTGTAAAGCGCTGCTTGACCTCGGCGGTCTTACCCTGGCTTATGAGGTCGATGAGCGAGTCGCCCTGGGATGACGACGCGGCCGGCGCGGGCGTCGAGACGCATGACGCGGAAAAAAGCGTCGCGATGGCCAACGTGCAGGAAATGGCCAAGACTGATCGTGGAAATTTGAACATGTATAATCCCCCATTTAATGATCGACCGATAACGGGTCGGGATAAAAAGAAATTTATGGAAAACCTTTCGGCTTACTGCTACACTGGGGGTAATGGAAATTCCGTATTCGTTCCTGGAAGATAGCGCGTTAGTCCTTGAGCGTCTTGGCGGCAACGAGGCGCTTTTTGGCGCGCTGATCGTTAAATTCGGCGAGTCTTACGCAGACTCGCTCGCGACGCTCGGCGAATGCGTCGCCAAAGGGCAGACCGAGGAAGCGTACAGAATAGTCCATTCCATCAAGGGCGTCGCGGGAAACCTCGGAATCGGCGCGCTATATCGCAGTTCCATCTCGCTTGAAGCACGGATGAAGGCCGGCGAGTACCGCCTTGATTCCTCGGAAGCGAGCGGTTTCGCCTCGGAGCTCGGCTCGGTCCTTGCCGAAATAACCCAAAAAAAAGGGGGCAACCAGGCCTGACCGGTTGCCCCTTAAGATCATTTTTCCGCCTGATGGCCCACGAGCAGCGCCTCGATTTCCTCGGGTTTATGCGCCTTGATTATTTTTTCCACGAGCGTTTTATCCCGTAGTAGCGTCCCTATGGAAGCAAGGAACTGAAGATGCGGTCCCGCCGCCTTGCGCGGGGAAACGATCAGTATGAATACCTTCGACGGAAGGCCGTCCAGCGAGTTAAAATCGATGCCGTCGCGCTTGATGCCTATCGCGACGCGCATGCACTGGATCGCGTCGGTCTTACAGTGCGGGATGGCGATCCCGTTCTGCATGCCGGTGCTCATGTTCCGCTCGCGCGTAAGCAGGTCTTTTACGACGGCGTTAGGGTCCTCGACGTCGCCGTTCTCGCGAAGGATGCCGACGAGCTCTTTGAGGATTTCCTCTTTCGTCGTCCCCGTCAGATTCGTTTTGATTCTCGCGGACGTGATCATTTTAAGGAGATTTTTATCCGTTCTCGCGTCGCCGCAGGAAGACTCCTGCTTAAGCCTGAGCGGGTCGATCGACTCCTTGAGCGTCGAGATGGAATCGTTCAGCTTGACGATTACCTCGTAGACGGAGGTCCTCACGAAGGGGACATCCTCGGGCGCCGTCTCGATCGTAACCGTGTTTTCCAGCTCGGTAATGGAAAGCGCGACGTCGCCCTTACGCGCCTGCGAAAGGCCGTCGTCGATGTTCATCATCTGAACGTAAAAGCCCTCGGCTTTCAGGTCCTTCAGCAAGGTATCGATGACGAGGTCCGCGATCTCGTCGGAGCGGAAATCCCAGGTAACGGCTTCCATGTCGGAGCTTTTGGCTTCCTTACGGGTACCCCTGCCGGGAATTTTCAGCGACATGTTAAGGAGCGGCGGCGCGACGAGGGTCGTGATCAAAGTCATCATGATCGTGACGCCGAATAACTGCTCGTTGAGCACGCCTGCGGCGATACCGATGCCGGCGATGATGAGCGCGACCTCGCCGCGCGGGATCATGCCCATGCCGATTCGAGCCGCGCCTTTCGCGTTAAACCCGAGGGCGAGCGTGGGTAGCCCGCATCCGATAATCTTCGCGAGGATGGCGACGCCCGTGTAAATAAGGCCGAACACGATGACGCTCGGGGACATGAGTTCACCGACGTTGACGAGCATGCCCATGACGGCGAAGAACAGCGGCACGAAGAATTCGTAGAGACCGTGAATCCTTTCTTGAATGACGGCGGCTATGTCCGTCTTGGAAAGGGAGAGACCGGTCACGTACGCGCCGATGATCATCGCGAGTCCCTGTCGCTCGAAAAGCCCGGCGAGAAGGAGAGCGATGCCGAGCGCGCAGATCGAAAAGTCGTATGAATGCTTGA
>Ga0116170_10003856_pt1 | contig 13956 bp, 7 predicted proteins | sample AD_JPNHW1_MetaG_FD_89797 | JGI IMG/M metagenome (GOLD analysis project Ga0116170, IMG submission 89797) | Active sludge microbial communities of municipal wastewater-treating anaerobic digesters from Japan - AD_JPNHW1_MetaG | ecosystem: Engineered > Bioreactor > Anaerobic > Digestate | place...
ACAATTGTGGGAAGAGAACCAAAAGCTCAAAGAGCTTTTACAGGAAAAAGAGGCAAAGGAACCAACGAATCCCCTTAAGGATCAAACAACAGACCCTTTCCAACAAGCACGTTTCATCTCCAATATTGCTTACTGGAAATATTCATTCGCACATAACACACTGGAATGCACCGATGAAGCCTACCGAATTTTCGATTTAGCCCCACACAGCGTCCGTTTTGACACAACCACCGTACTCAAATTCTTCCACCCCGACGATGTAGAAACATTCGTCAGTCAATGGGGGAAAAAAGCAGAAACAGAGAACTTTTTCGAAATCGATTCGCGGATTGTTGTTTCCGACGGAAGCATTAAGTTCGTTTCTTTCAAGGTTCTTACCGAAAGAGACGAAAAAAATATTCCCATCGCTTTTTCAGGAATCATTACCGACATTACCGACTATCATTTCAAAATCGAAAACCTGAAACTCAGCAATGATCTGTTCTACAATCTGTTCAATAATTTGACCGACATTTTCATCATCTTTGAAGTAATGAAAAACCTCGACGGAAACATAGTCGATTTCTTATACAAAAATGTGAACCCAACTTTTGAGATGAAGATGGGTCTAACCAAAGATGAAATCATCAACAAGAAACTATCTTCACAAACCGATCTTTTTCAGCAATTTGAACCGCTTTTCAACCTTTCGGTCATTGCCGGACAACCCCAGCAGGACCGCATCTTTGTTCAGTCACTCGACAGCTTCTATGATGTATTGATCTATTCGCCTTCCGAAAACCACCTGGCAACCATTTGGAGGGATGTAACGCTAATGGTTGAAGCGGAAAGTTCATTACGGGAAAGCGAAGAAAAATACCGTCAGATTTTTGCCATTGGCAGCGATGCCCTGTTTATGATCGACTACAACTCGGGACGAATCCTCGATGTAAACCCGGTTGGATGCAGAATGTTCGGTTATTCAAAGGATGCCCTGCTGAAGATGTTGTTCAAACAGCTATCGGCATCGCCCGAAAAACTGGAAATGCAGGTTCTGGAATCAAATTCCATCCTTTTAGACGAAACGACTATCAAATCCGATGGTTCCACCTTCCCTACCGAAATATCGCTTTCTAAATTCAACTGGAGTGGACGGAAAGCACTTGTTGCCTCGATCCGGGATATTTCGGAAAGGGTAAATGCCCAAAAAACACTCATCCGGAACGAGCAAAAATTCAGGCAACTTTTCGATTACTCAACCGATGCTATCTTGATCATCAAAAATTACCGAATCATCGATTACAGTCAAAAGGCGCTCTCTCTTTTCCAGCTTAAACCAGAACAGCTGATCAACATGACCCCATGGAACCTGTCGCCCAACAGGCAATCCGACGAGGAAGATTCACGCAACAAAGCGGTGGAATACCTTCAAAGTGCCATACTGGGTAATCAACCACATTTCGAATGGGTTTTCAAACGGAACAACCAGTCGGTTTTCGATGCCGATGTCAGGCTGACGGCTATCAATTTCGGTGATGAGAAAGTTATTCAGGCCGTAATCAGAGACATAACCACTCAAAAAGAGACTCAACAATCTTTGAAAAATAAGGAGGAATGGTGGAAAACGGCGTTGCAAATCAATTCGGTAGGAGCCTGGGATTGGAACATCATCACCAACGAAATCGAATTTTCACCTGCCTGGAAAAATCTGCTGGGATATGAGATTGCTGAAATAAAGAACGAATTCGGCGAATTTGAAAAAAGAATCCACCCCGACGACTACCCGAACTTTTATGATCAGTTAACGAACTTTTCATCGGCAAAAACGGACCGGTTTTCAGTCGACATCCGAATGCGATGCAAAAATGGCATCTACAAATGGTTCCATTCCACCGGAAAAATTATTTCTTACCACAATGATGGTACCCCCTTCCACCTTTGGGGCACACACTCCGATATCACCAAACAAAAAATTAACGAAGAAGCTCTTACCTCGGAAATAAAAAAACTGACCGACTCATCGAAACTCTCTGAATTGGGCTATTGGGACCTCGATTTACGAACCATGATCCTGGCCGGATCCAAAGGTACCCTTTCAATTTTTGGTTATCACAAACAGGATCAACTGTCAATCAGGCAGATTGAACATCTCATCCATCCCGATGACCGCAAAAATTTCATGGCGCAATTTATCTCCCCCAATGAGAAATCAATCCTCGAAAACATTTTCCGGATTATTGTCAATGAAAAAATCAGATACATCATATCCCGGTCGATACCGGTAAGAAATTCCAGCAATGTTTTGACCGGATACTTCGGTACATTTCAGGATATAACACCCATCAAAAGCGAAGATGCCCGGACTAAAGAGGAAAAAAACTTCTTCCTGCACCTTGCAGAAACCACCCCACTATGCCTCTGCATCGTTCAGGACAATAAGGTAACCTATGCCAATGAAAAAGCGATTGAAATCACCGGTTTTTCGTCCAATGAAATCGTTGACAGCAACATCACTCCGTTCTCGCTGGCGGTTCCCGATGACCGTGCCATTTTGAAGAAAACAGCCGATCAGGTTGCATCCAATCCTTCTGGTTCTGAAAAGATTGAGATACGGATTGAATCAAAAAACAAACGGCTGAAATGGATCGAACTCTCCCTATCGGCCTTTACGTTCAATGAAAAGCCCGCTCTGCTGTTTGGAATGAACGACATTTCGTCGCACAAAAAAATGGAATCGGAATTATCGCTCTCCGAAAAAAAATACCAGACAATAGCCTCCGGCGCCGTATCCGGAATCGCACTGGTCGATCAAAACGGCCAGTTCATCTATATGAACCATTCGTTTCAAACCATAACCGGTTTAGAGCCCAATGAAATCAGGAAGAAAAAATATGATTCGCTTTTCAAAGAAGACGACGCAGCCAAAATCGCCAAAGGAATCGAAGCAATCAACCTCTCCATTACCACGCTCTTTTCCAGAGAACTTCGTTTGGCAGGAGAAAACCAGAGTTGGATCAAACTGACCATAAAACCCGGCTATGTCTCAAAAAACGAGATCGAAACCTTCATTTTTTATATCGATTTCATTGATTCATTCAAATCACAAATTATCAAATTAATAGGCGAAAATCAGCTTGGCAAATCCATTTTGGAAAACTCATCCTGTGGCATTGCGGTATTCAGCCACAGCCATGAGCTCATCTTTAACAATCCAAAATTTATCGACGATTTGCAAATCCATCTCAATGAAAAGGACAAGACAACCCTTTCGGAAATCGAAGTATTTTCAAACCGGCAAATTGAGACCCTGAAAAAGGCAATCCGGGAAAAAACAAAATTAGGTTTCGCCGTCGAAACCCATCAGAACAAGCAGATCTCCATTGAAGTTATTCCCGTCGAGATCAATGAAAAGACAAACCTGATCGTCTATACCATCGATTTTACGGAAACAAAAAACCAGATTGACACGCTGTCGCTATCCATCGAACGGTTCCAGGGCATTTTTGATCATGCCCCGGTTGGGATTGCTCTGGTAGACAAAAACCGGAGCCTCATTTTATCCAACCAGGCTTTTTCGGAACTAACCCACTTCGATTCAAACGAACTGATGTTCATGAAACTGGACAAATTGGCCGAAACACAATATCTGCCCGCAATCATTTCGAATTTCTCCCAGCTCTTCACCGGAATAAGCGCTTCTTTCGACATGACGTTCGAAATGTCTGCAAAAAATGGAGAGATCCGATGGATCAACTCAACCGCATCACCGTTGAAGGACAATTACGGAGACACAAACTTCGCCATTTATATAATCGAAGATATCTCGCAGGCAAAAAAGAAAGAATACGCACTGCTCGCCAACGAAAGATTAAAAACACTGAATTCCATCGCCAACAGCTTTGCCCACGAATTCAACAATTTACTGATGGGTTTGTATGGAAACAGCTACCTGTTGCGGAACCACCTAAAAGACGACCAATTGATCAATTATGCCAACAAATTGCTATCATCCATCAACCAGGCGACCGAACTGACGCATAAATTACTGACCTTCTCCGGGAAAAATCACAACATGAATATCCTCTTCGATGTTTCCACATTGATTGAAGAAACGCTGAAGACATTTAATTTCCAACCGGATATAACAACCCACATCCGGATCAACAACGAAAGTGAAAAGATTGTGGCCGATCTGTCGCAGCTCAAAAGAACCCTGCAAATCATCATCCAGAACTCATTGGATTCAATGCCCGAAGGCGGCGAACTAACCATTGAGACCAACACCGTCTATTTTGAATCGAATGCCCCTTACAAGATTTCGAGCATAAACAAAGGGAAATATCTGAGGATTGTGGTTACCGATACCGGAATCGGTATCCACCCCAATGATCTGCCCAAAATATTCGATCCGTTCTTTTCCACAAAGCCTTTCGAATTAAATGCAGGCCTGGGGTTATCTATTGCTCAAAAAATCGTAAATCAAAACGAAGGAGTCATTAATGTAACCAGCTCGGTTGGTACAGGTTCCAGTTTTAATATTTACATCCCGATTCGCGATATCGATCTCCAGAAAGAGAGCAATCAACCAACCGAGAAACAGCTCATGAAAGGAAATGCAAACATCTTACTGATCGATGATGAAGAGGTCGTCCGAATGATTACTTCAGAGTTGCTCAACGAATTGGGATATGATGTGTACAGCTTCTCCGGGGGCAAAAAGGCTATCCAGTTTTATAAAGAGAATTCACAAACCGTCGATCTGGTCATGCTCGACAAGCACATGCCCGAAATGGATGGTTTCGAAGTCTATAAACGGTTAAAAGAGATTAATCCGTTGGTTAAAATCATTATTCTAACGGGCTATAACATCGATAAAGAAATGGAAGAACAGATTGGCAAAGGGACTGGGTGCATCATTCAAAAACCGGTCAGTGTAGAGAAACTGTCGCAAACCATTTTAAACATTCTTTACCGATAAGAGTCAGCACCAATACATTAAAAGATTGAAATGTCGACAACCGTTATCATATTGATTGCCTACCTTCTGATTCTGATGGGTATTGCGGTTTACAGCTATCGGAAGGTTAGTAACTACACCGATTTTTTTATCGCCCGGAAAAGCGGCAATGTGCTGTTCATTACGGGGAGTTTAACGGCAACCATTCTGGGTGGCTCGGCCATTATTGGAGCCATCGACGAAGGGCCTGCAATTGGCTGGGCAACCTCCTGGTACATGACTTCGGCGGCAATAGGCCTGTTCGTCCTTATCCCCCTAATTCCCAGGGTAAGCCAATTTGGCAAATACAGCCTCCCTGATCTTTTGGGAAATGTTTACCAAAACAAACAGGCCAAAACAATCTCCTCCCTCATCATCCCGGTTGCCTGGATTGGGATTATCGCCGCCCAGATCATTGCGGCCGCCCGCATCCTGCAAAGCTTCACCGGCATGGACTATTCTCTTGGAGTACTCGTTTCGGGAAGCGTTTTCATTCTCTATACCCTGACCGGTGGTCAGTTTTCGGTGCTGAAAACCGACTTGTTCCAGGCCATTCTGATCCTGGTGGGATTATCGGTCATCTCCTTCTTCGTCTTTCTAAAAAGTTGTGCCCCCATCCAGGATCTCACCCCATTAAAATTTCCGTTCAACATCCATTTTGGCCCCGTCGATCTGGTGATTCTACTCATCACCTATTCTTCCACATTCACCTTCGGCCCCGATATTTATTCCCGAATCTTCTGCTCAAAAAATAACGACACCGCAAAAAAATCAGTTTTTCTCACCGCGCTTATTTTGCTTTTCGTTGCTTGCTGCATCGGGCTGATCAGCGCATTCGGCAGCCGATGCATCACTCCTTCAGCCAATGGTTCCCTGATGATTGACGTGTGCCAGCAGGTATTACCCACCTGGTCGGTCGGGCTGGTCGTTCTGGCGTTGCTGAGTGCGGTGCTTTCTTCTGCCGCCACCACCATTCTCAGTGCCTCGATTATTGTAACCGATCTGATCGAAAAAGGAAATTTCGGGAACAAAACACTCCCTACGACCCGGATTTGTATGACCGTGGTTGGAATCGTCAGCATATTGATTGCACTCAACTTCACATCCATTATCGGAATTTTGATGATTGCCCTCACCGTTTATTCCGGTGCATTCATGGTCCCGATTCTTTTTGGGCTAACCGGGGTGAAGATTGCCCCCAACGCACTAACCCCTGCGGTGATCGCGGGTGGCGCTACAGCCCTGGCTGGGAAGATCCTTTTCTCTGCGGGGATAACCGGCCCCGGAAATGCAGTGATCATCTCTTCCTTTATCCTGAATGGAATTATCCTCCTTTGGAACAAAAAGAGCCACACGAAATAAGGCAGTTGGCTCAGATAAACCAAGGGGCTGGTTACACCTTTTTGATGGAATAACTCCAAACCCCGTTTTTATCCTTGTAATTGGCTTTCAATAAAATCCGGTACAAATTGGCATTCCAGACGATTAAAACCGGATCCAGCCGGGTATCCACTTCATCGATCTGGATGGAAAACAACGCCGGATCATAATCAAATTCATACTCCTTCCCATCAACCATAAAGATAAGGGTGCCTTGCTTTTTTAGCTGAGGTTTTATCAATGTAACAAACGTAATATAGGTTTCCCCTTCGATTTTATTCAGGTTATACCGGTCGCTGATCTGCAGCCCCTTCTCCCGGTCAAAGACAAAGGTTCGGGTCCAGTCATTAATTCCGGCACTCAGGTCGTAGGCATAGGCCAGGTTCATCGAAACCGTTACCTCTCCCGGGGTTGAACGGTATTGAAACCCTGTGGCCCGGTGATTAGCCCCTGAATTTTCCACCTGCCCATTCACTATGGGAATATTGTGCCATGCTGCCTGATTGGCCCAGATGGATTTCGAATCACCCGAATTTTTCATTTTTGAAATCCCGCTTATCTCGCCAGGATCCACAATCAACGGCTTACCATTGATATACAACACAAAATTGCCGGCATCATTTTGTCCGGGCGAGATGGTATTGGCACCACCTTTTACCCCAAAAAAGAACCCGTTGGCTGTCCCGTCCTGCGAACGGGCCACGACCATCTGACTCTGCTTAAAATAGAAATCCGACAAATAAGGCTCTTTCTGCGTATAGGCCATCATCTGGTCACAACCGAGAATAAACATCATTTTATTGTAAAAATCACCCGTAAGGGGCACATTTTGAGCAACAATTTCTTTTGCCAGATAGGCTCCAAACTCTTTCATCATCTCGCTGTTTACCTTTTCGCCATAACGGAAAATAAGACTGGCGCTCATGGTCAGCCTGGGAGAACATTCCGAATAGTTGAAAAAATAATGATCATCGATATGGGCGGCACAAATGAATTCACCCATCCGTTTCAACAGCTCATCTTCATAAATATTGATTTCTCCAATCGAAGCAAGATCGAGCAACTCCAGCGACTGATAATATTTTCCGGATGAATATTGCCAAACCTCCGCACCATTGGAACAAAAACCATCTTCGGGGATTTGCTTATAGAACTGATCCAAACACTCCATCGCCTTATAGACCGATTTCTTCCGTTGCTCATTGCTCTTATCAACCAGAAGATTCGACAACAACCAATTGTAGCAGATCCATGGCGTTTGTGAGGTAGCCTCCCTGGTTTGATAACACATCCAGTAGAAATCATATTTCTGAAGGTTGGGGATTAAAAACTTATTCCGGATGGAAGACAAAATCCAAGTAACCAAATTGGGATCGATCTTATTAAACTCTTTTTCAAAGAAGTAATAGGCCCATGACAATACACCGGCAATTTCCCCGCTCAATTCGTCGACAATGACCTGATCACAGGAAGGCAATCCCACTTTACCCGTTTGAAGAAACTGGGATTCAGGCCCGGACCAACTGGTCAATGCACAAAAATCCCATACCGAATTGCTGATTTCGGTAAGAAAGCGCCCCTTCCCTTCCAGAATCTCGGCCAGCAACAGCTCTTCAAGCCGCGTTTTGTTTGATAAAATCTTTTGTGAAACCTGATCGTAGGAATCGCCTTTTTTATAGAGCAGGTAATCGGAACCGGTAAGCAGAACCGGAGGTGTATGCGAGGCCTTTACACCTTGCTCAATGACCCGGTTTTTTACTCCCGACGTCACTTGGTCCCAGAATTTACGATCCTCGTAGGTTGGAAAATTAACCCAGGAATGACCTTCCACAAGGATCTGAGGGATTTTCTCCATATCGCATTCGTTCGTTAACAAACTTTGCCCTGCCCGGGAAAAGCTACCCATAACGAAAAGAAATAAGACCAACAGGTATATTTTCTTCTTCATAACCCCAACCCATCAAGGGAACTTTCCGTATCGCACGAGTAAATTTATGAACGAAATGGTATAATATGAATAAGAAGAGCTGTTGTATTCTGCTTTTTTGATCAACCATCCATATCGTGAGATGAATACCCTTTTTGATGACATTAAAAACATACGATTATGTTCAAATTCACCCGGTAAGGACTCAAACAAATTCAACAGGTCGGCTCTATGTTTTTCAAAAACTATTTCGTAAATTTTAATAAAAAAAATATGAGCGCGATTCTGAACGAATACCTGTCTAAGAGATTGAATGATATCAACCTGAATGATTATAAAATTCGGAAAGGGCCAGTCATAACCATTTCCAGAATAGCTGGCTGCAGTTCAAACATCGTTTCAAGGCAATTAGCAATGAAACTCAATGAGGCACTGGGCGAACCAAAATGGAAAGTCATCAGCAAAGAGATTCTGCACGACTCGGCCATAGAGATGAAACTCAATCCATCAAAGATCAAAACCATTTTTGAGGCCAAAAACCGGAACATTCTGGATGAAATTGTTCAGACTTTCATCTCGGGCGATTATCAGATGGAAAAGAAGATGGTGAAAACAGTTTCCAATGTCATACACCGCTTTGGTGCCGAAGGGTACAAAATCATTATCGGAAGGGCCGGAAACTGTATTTGTGCCGATATTCAGCAATCGTTGCATGTACGCCTGGATGCCCCGCTGAACTGGAGAATTGACCGGATTGAAAAAACCAAAAAAATATCGAAAGAAGAAGCGATCAACTGGATCAACCAAACCGAAAAAGACCGGGATAATTTCAGAAAATCGGTCAAAGGGAAAAAAGTGGACGGCAACGACTTTGACTTGATCATCAATCAGGCCTCTTTCAGCGATGACGAGATTGTCGACATCATTATCAATGCTTCGAAAATAAAAAAGATCCTTTGATGGATCCCCGGCGCATCATTCCTCATCGATTCTCCCCCAAAACACAGAAAGGATCACTTCTTTTAAACCATTTTGTGTGGAACGGGTTATTTAGCAAAAACCGATTCAATGAAAACAGCAATGATCATTTTACTCATCGTTTCAATGACCCCAAAAGAGGTCCCAACCAGGGAGATTGTTTTGGGGGGAGGTTGCTTCTGGTGTACGGAGGCTCTGTTCAAACAGCTCAACGGAGTATTGGAAGTTACTTCCGGATATTCCGGAGGAGATCGGATTAACCCCGATTACCAGTCGGTCTGCAGTGGAGAAACCGGGCACGCAGAAGTCGTTAGGGTACGTTACAATCCGGAAGTAATCCCGCTCGAAACCCTTCTCGAGGTATTCTTTTTCAGTCACGACCCCACCTCGCTCAACCAACAGGGAGCCGATATCGGATCGCAATACCGTTCGGTCATCTTTTACACGGTGCCAGAACAGGAGCCGACGATCAACCATGCAATAAAAAAATTGAATGAGAGCGGCAAATACCCAAAAAAGGTGGTTACGGAAGTGTTGCCCTTCAAAAACTTCTATCCGGCCGAAAGCTATCATCAAAATTATTACAACCGGAACCCGAATGTTCCCTATTGCAAATTCCTGATCAAACCAAAACTGGATAAGCTAAACAAATCGTTTGACCCAAACTCAATCAAATAAAAAGAGCTTTCGACACCATCCGAAAGCTCCTTTTCAACGTTCGCAATTCAATTACTGAATGGGCGTCAAATCTTTCCACAGTTCAGTCAACATGGTGTGAACCAATGTCCAGTTATCAATTTCGTCCTGTAATGCTTTTCTTCCTTTTTTGTTGATTGCATAATACTTGCGATGACGACCGTTTTCTGCCATTTTCCACAACGACTTAATCAAACCATTTTTTTCAAGTTTGTGAAGAACAGGATATAAACTTCCTTCTTTCCACTCAATCCGGTTACCGGATAACTCTTTCACACTCTGCATGATCTCATAACCATAACTCTCATTTTTATCAAGAATTGATAAAATAATAGGTATAGCCGAAGCTCCAACTAATTCTTTAGAAATTTTACTCATAGTTAATTGTTTTAATTTTTTTTAGAATGTTAGTTTTAAAACAAAGTAAATGTAAAAATATTTTCATGTTAATGCAAAAAAATAAATACTCAGTATATATAAATCCTTACACTTTTTAATAGATTTTCTTCTCTCTTTCCGAAAAAACATAGTATTCGAAAAAAAATGAAGGTCCGATCTCAAAATGAAGGATAGTCTGGAGTGGAATCAAAACCCGGTTTAGCGAGGAGAATGTTCTAATCAAAATTTAAGTTTTACACATTATCAATCAAAAAGTTGAATGTTTCGACGTCAACCACTATCCGAGAATCACCTCATAACAAAGGAAAATAGTTCGCTCAAAACAGAATAATCGGCAAACCGACATAGACATTTAGGGATTTATTCAAAAGAATAATTTATTTTTGTCACGAATCATAAATAAGGAAAAAAATGTTACCAAAATTTCTACTTGCAGACAATTCACAGGAACTCCCTGATACCATTTTTGTCGTACACAATGAATCTCCCCGTTTTATCGTGGAATGCGATGTCGACGATTTCTGGTCGAATCAGATCATCCACTGGATTGATGACCAACCGGAAAATGAGAGCATTACCGAACAACTGCTTACCGAAGCAGAAGATTTTCTTGAAGAAGAATTTGACAATCAGGAAGATCTTTACGACGAAGAATTTGGCGTCAACTAATCCACTTGTTTCATCGACAACTGGATCCTTTTCCGGATCAGATCGAGTTCAATAATTTTAACCCGTACCTGCTGGTTCAGTTTTACCACTTTGGATGGGTCATCAATGTATTTGTTGGCCATTTCGGAGACGTGGATCAGGCCATTTTCCTTGATCCCGATGTCGACAAAAGCACCAAAACGGGTAACATTGGTAATGATACCGGGTACGACCATTCCAATCTTCAGGTCTTCCAGGCTCTTCAGGCTTTCGTCAAATTCAAAGATCCCGATTTTTTCACGGGGATCTCTTCCGGGTTTGGCCAACTCTTTCAAAATATCGTTCAGCGTCGGTAATCCAATCTGAGGAGTTACATACCGATCCGACTGGATCTTTTTGATCAACAAATCGTCGCTGATCAGCGACTTGACTTCACACCCCAGATCGTGGGCCATCTTTTCGACAATAAAATACGATTCGGGATGAACGGCCGAGTTGTCCAGCGGGTTATCAGCCCCGGGGATCCGGAGAAAACCGGCCGACTGCTCAAACGATTTGGCTCCCATTCGGGGTACTTTCATCAACTCTTTCCTCGATTTGAAACCGCCGTTTTCCTGACGGTAATCAACAATATTCTGGGCTAACTGCGGCCCCAGGCCCGAAATATAGGTGAGCAGATGTTTACTGGCCGTATTCAAATTCACCCCCACCAGGTTGACACACGATTCAACCACCCGGTCAAGGTTCTGCTGAAGCTGTTTCTGATCCACATCGTGCTGATACTGCCCCACCCCAATCGACTTGGGTTCAATTTTTACCAGCTCGGCCAGCGGGTCCATCAAACGGCGGCCAATAGAAACCGCACCCCGGACCGTCACATCGTAATTGGGAAATTCGTCGCGGGCAATCTTGGAAGCCGAATAGATGGATGCCCCATCTTCGTTCACCGAAAAGACGGTGATGTCGTGATCGAAGTGCAGAAATTTGATAAACTGCTCGGTTTCCCTGCCAGCTGTTCCATTCCCGATAGCAATAGCATCAATCTTGTAAGACTCGACCATGGTGGAAATCTTTTTGGCTGCATCCTTCACCTCCCGCTGTGGCGGATGTGGAAAAATGGTTTCGTTGTGCAGCAACACCCCGTGCTCGTCGAGACAAACCACTTTACAGCCGGTCCGGAATCCCGGGTCGATCGCCAGCACCCGCTTCTGACCAAGTGGTGGAGCCAGTAACAGCTGGCGCAAATTCTCCCCAAACACCCTGATCGCTTCCAAATCGGCTTTTTCTTTGGTCATCTGAGAGAACTCGGTCTCCATCGAGGGAGCAATCAACCGTTTATAGCTGTCCCTTACCGCCATTTTCACCTGTTTCACACACGAGGTATTCCCCCGGATAAACAGGTGATCGAGTTTTTCAACCGCCGGATCCTCTTCGATCGAAACAGTTACCTTTACAAACTCCTCTTTTTCGGCCCGTTTAATCGCCAGATAACGGTGCGAAGGGCAACGCCCCAGCGGTTCGGTCCAGTTGAAATAGTCGCGGTACTTCTGCCCTTCGGCCTCTTTCCCTTTCACAACCTTCGACTCAATAACGGCTCCCCGCTTAAACAAATTCCGCACCACCTCGCGGGCCCTCGAATTTTCGCTCACCCATTCGGCAATAATATCCCGGGCTCCGGCCAGTGCCTCTTCGGACGATTCGACTTTCTCATTGACAAAACTCAACGCCTTCTTTTCGATATCCCACTCATACTGGCCCATCATGATTTTTGCCAACGGTTCAAGCCCTTTTTCTCTTGCAATGGTCGCTTTGGTGCGTTTCTTCGGCTTATACGGGAGGTAAATATCTTCGAGGATGTTGGAATCGTAGGTCTCTTCAATCAGCTTCTGCAGCTCCGGCGTGAGCAACCCCTGTTCGGTGATGGTCTTCAGAATGGTCTGCTTCCGCTTATCCTGTTCCATAAAATAGGTGTACTCTTTCTGGATCATCGCCACACTGATTTCATCCAGACTACCGGTCAACTCTTTGCGATAACGGGAGATGAACGGAATCGTTGCCCCTTCTTTCAACAGAAGGATCGTATTTTTTACCTGATGAAGACTGATGTTGACTTTCGCTGAAACTAACTGATAGATTTTTTCATCCATTTTGATTCGTTTTTAAAAATTGATGGTTGACTGTATTGGAGAATGGTTCTCTTCCTTAAAATTCGACAGGGTAATACCCAATAAACGTACCGCTTTTTTAAAGGGCAATTCTTTCGACAGAATGGCGGTTGATTCAAAAAGAAAAGCCTCTTTGGAATCAATAAAATAGTCGAGGGTTTTGCTTCGGCTGATCACTTCAAAATCGAAGAATTTAACCTTCAGGGTCAATGTCTTCCCGGCAACCCGGTGCCTTTCAATCCGTTTCCACGACCTTTCGGCCACCGACAGGAAACGGAACCGGATCTCATTTTCATCCGACAAATCGGTTTCAAAGGTATTTTCAGCCCCAATCGATTTGTTTTCCCGCACCGGGATCACATCGTGGTTATCAATTCCCCTTACAATATTATAATAATAGTCACCAGCCTTGCCAAACCAGCTAACCAGTGAACTTCTGCTCACTTTTTTCAAATCGGCACCATCGTGGATGCCCAGATCGTGAAACCGTTGTGCGGCCACTTTGCCCACCCCATAAAACTTTTCGATCTTCAGTTTTTCCAGAAATTCCAAGGCATCCTTGGGTTCGATCACAAACAAGCCATCGGGTTTTTGGTAATCGGAAGCGACCTTCGCCAGAAATTTGTTGTAGGAGACACCCGCCGAAGCGGTCAGCTGGGTCTCCCCGTGAATCCGTTGCTTGATCTCCCGGGCAATCAGGGTGGCAGAACCCAACGACGAGTGGTTGAAGGTGACGTCCAGAAAAGCCTCGTCGAGCGATAACGGCTCAACCATTTCGGTATAATCAA
>Ga0116170_10003857_pt1 | contig 13955 bp, 11 predicted proteins | sample AD_JPNHW1_MetaG_FD_89797 | JGI IMG/M metagenome (GOLD analysis project Ga0116170, IMG submission 89797) | Active sludge microbial communities of municipal wastewater-treating anaerobic digesters from Japan - AD_JPNHW1_MetaG | ecosystem: Engineered > Bioreactor > Anaerobic > Digestate | place...
AGGAATATTGTTTTGTTCAACGAACGTTCAACTTTCCTTCATCCCCGTTTCACGGCTTCATGTGATAATAAATCATCCGGTAACGGAAACACGGAGGTGATCTGTCAATGGATCGTTCCATTCTGCTTCCAACAGTCTTATGGTCGGTGGCAGCTGTGCTTGTTCTGGTTGGGCTTACGCTTTCCAAACAGCTATAGATTTGGTATACTGTATATCACAAGGCGAAAGGGGCGATACGGATGAAGCTTCTCATCGTTGATGACGAACAGAAAATACGCGAATTGATTGCGAAATATGCTGTTTTTGAAGGTTACACCTATGCCGAAGCAGAAAACGGCATGCAGGCGGTCGAAATCGCGCGGGCGACAGCGTTCGACCTGATCGTGATGGATATTATGATGCCGGAGCTGGACGGGTTTTCGGCGTCCCGGGAAATCCGTAAAACCAGCCTCAACGTGCCGATTATCCTGTTATCCGCCCGTGGGGAGGAGTATGATAAAATCCACGGTTTTGAACTGGGGATTGACGATTATGTCGTTAAGCCCTTTTCCCCTAAGGAGCTCATGCTTCGCATCGGCGCGGTGCTCAGGCGGGCCCATGGCGTTATACCCGGCGAAGAAGCCCACCAGACAACGCAGGTCGAAGGCATGACCGTAGATTTCACCGCACGCCGGGTAACGATTGACGACGCGGAAGTGGAACTGTCTCCGAAGGAATACGATCTGCTTTTCTACCTGGTTCGCAATCGGGGGATTGCGCTGACCCGTGACAAGCTGATTTCCGAGGTATGGGGATATGATTTTTTTGGAGACGATCGTACGCTGGATACGCATATCAAACTGCTTCGGCGCCAGCTTGGCAAGTATGCCCATTATATTGTGACCCTCAGAGGGGTAGGTTATCGCTTTGAGAAAGAACAGTAAGGCTGCTCCGCTTACGCAGGGGGCAGCGCGTCGCCGCTTTCCGGCTGTCGGGTCGTTAATCCGGGGCGCCTTTACCCCATTGAACCGACTGGGAATTCGCGGCCGTGTTTTTTTGTATTTCTTAATTTTCACGGCAGCGTTGCTGGCGCTTCTCTGGGTATTTCAGATTGCCTTTCTGCAAGATTTTTATCAGTTGCAAAAGAAGAGTATGCTCACCTCAACCGTAAACACATTGCGGGAGAACATCGATAACGAGGACCTGCAATTGTTGGCCGACCGGCTTGCCGAGGCGAACGACATCAGCATTCTGGTGGTCAACCAGAGCGGCGAAAAGATTGTGTCTGCGGACGCTTCACGAGACGGCGTAATCCAGCGCATGTCACCCAGCGATATTGCCCGCTATGTTGCGCTTGCGGACAATGATCAGGCAACCGTATATCGCAGCTACAATATGGACAGTATCCATAAAACCGGTTATAACGAAAATCGTTTCAGCGGTCCGGTGCCTCCCGCGAATAATAACCTTGCCCGCAGTATGGTCGCCGTTCGTAAGGTTCAGCTTTCCGGTGGGGAATCGCGATATATTCTTTTAGGCGCACAGATTACCCCGGTTGAGGCAACCGTTCAGACGCTGAGCAGCCAGTATGTTTACATCGCCATTATCATGGTGCTGCTTTCCTTCCTGATTTCGCTGGTTCTCTCCCGGCGTATCGCGCAGCCCATCATTGATACCAGCGAAGCCGCCGTCGGATTGGCGGAAGGCAGTTTCCGCCCCGCGCTCACCAGCATCAGCTACCGGGAAATCCATGATCTGAATGCAGCGCTTACGAAGGCAGCCAAAGACCTGCGCAGGGTGGAAGATATGCAGCGGGAACTGCTCGCAAACATCTCCCACGATCTTCGCACACCGCTAACCCTGATCGAAGGCTACGCCGAAGCAATGCGTGATTTGCCGGGGGAGAACACTCCGGAAAACATGCAGGTAATTATTGATGAAACCCGCCGACTTACCAGCCTTGTGAATACCGTACTGGAATACAGCGCCGGAAAAAACGGCTGTATCGTTATCGAACAGGAACCGTTTGTCCTGACCGACAGCATCCAGTGCATCCTGAAACGGTATCAAAAACTGACCGAGCAGGATGGATACCATCTCCGCTTTCTTTTTGACCGAAATGTAACCGTCTGCGCCGATGAAATGAAGATCGGTCAGGTGGTGTATAATTTGATCAATAACGCCCTGACCTATACAGGCGAGGATAAAACCGTTACCGTGCGCCAAATCATCTTGGATGGCGTGGTGCGTCTGGAGGTAAGCGACACAGGCGAAGGGATTGCCCCGGAGGAACTCCCCCACATCTGGGATCGGTATTATCGGGGGCAGAAGCCCCACAAGCGGTCAGCCGCCGGGACGGGCCTTGGTTTGAGCATTGTCAAGGGGATTTTAGACGCTCACAAGCTGCAATACGGCGTGGAGAGTGCTGCAAACGAAGGCAGCACCTTCTGGTTCACCATTCCTGTTGCAGCAGATCGTTGATTCATTCCTCACCATGCATATAACCCTGCTTTCGGGTCAGTTCAGCCCAAAATAGAGTTTCATTGTTTGCGTCTTTACGCAACCTGCCTTCTTTACTATTTTCATGAAATGCACTGCTAATACTATTTCAAATCCTTAATGCATCATAGATCGCGAACGGTTTTGTTCTCTGGCGAGGAGCGGAAGCGAAGGCGTAGCGGTGACTACGTCGAGCCTTCGCGACAAAGCCAGAGGGCAAAAACGCCGCGAGATAGAAGCGTTAAGGTTTTGAAATAGTATATAGTTTACAGGCGGACTTCATGGTTGGAAAACGCCCCGTCTGCCAAACACCGCAGACGGGGCGTTACTTGTTTTGTTCAGTAGATAAAATTACTCAGTGCGGCAGCCAGCAGAATACTTCCCAACAGCATCACCGCCAGAATCAGCGCGATCAGGCGCGTCAGGTTGGCTTTATGGTTTACTTTCTTTTTTGTCTGTCCGGCCAAATTGCGTTTCTCCCTTCAGCGTGTATCATGGAACGTTGGGATTATACCACGAATGATTTCTCCTCGTAAACTGGTACTGTTCTCTTTTTACAACAGGCCTTGTTGTTGCATGGTTTCCAGCGTGCGTATCAATGCCAGCTTTCCGTGGCTGTACGTAAGCCCTCCCTGTAAATAGACCGTGTAAGGTTCCCGCATAGGCGCGTCGGCGCTCAGCTCGATACTCGCTCCGGAGACGAACGTACCCGCCGCCATGATCACCTGCTCCTGATAGCCCGGCATATCCCAGGGTTCCGGTACAGCCATGCTGTCCACCGGCGAAGCGGCCTGTATGCCCTGGCAGAAGGCCACCAGCCGTTCCGGCGTACCCATTTCCAGCGCCTGAATAATATCTGTGCGCTGGGCGTTCACATCCGGCGTCGTTTTCATCCCAAAGTCGGCGAATACGGCAGCCGCCAGTATGGCGGTTTTTACCGCCTGCGACACAACATGCGGGGCCATGAACAGGCCCTGATAAAACGGCTGATAGCCCGCCGCATAACTTCCGATTTCCAGTCCTACGGACGGGGCAGTCAGCCGATAGCTGATCCGTTCGATCAGGTCTTTCCGACCCGCCATATATCCGCCCGTCGGGGCCAGCCCGCCGCCGGGATTTTTAATCAGGCTGCCCACGCACACATCCGCGCCGTATTGCGTCGGTTCCTTCAGGCACACAAATTCGCCGTAACAATTGTCCACCATCAGGCAGGCATAGGGAAACTCCGTATGCAGCATTTGCGCCAGAGGTTCCATTTCTTCCGGCGTAAGCGAACGGCGTGCGGAATACCCGCGGCTGCGCTGCACGGCAACCACTCTGGTAGTGGGTTTCATCGCTGCGCGAATGGCGGGTAAATCCAACCCGCCGTTTGCATCCGGCTCTACCTGCGCATAGGTAACGCCCATCTCCCGAAGCGAGCCGATCTCCGGCCCATGGATGCCAATTACGCCTTCCAGTGTATCATATGGCGCGCCGGAAGCATACAGCAGTTCGTCTCCCGGCAGCAGCAGCCCAAACAGGCACATCGACAGCGCATGCGTGCCTGATGCGATCTGTGGTCGCACAATAGCGGCTTCCGTGCCAAACAGGTCAGCGAAAATCGCTTCTAATGTATCGCGGCCCGTATCCCCGTACCCATACCCGGTCGTTGGCGCAAAGTGCCTTACCGCCACCTCGTGTTTCTGAAATGCGTCCAATACACGCGCAGTGTTTTCCAGCGCGATGTTATCGATTCGTTTAAACGCCTCGCCGCAGCGTTCTTCAGCGGCTTCCACCCGTTCCCGAATGTTCATTCTTTAGCTTCCTTCCAAAACGCTTCGCCGATGCGCAGCGCCTGATCCGTACTGTTTTCCTGCGCCATATCCAGCCATTGAAAGCGCTTTTCGGCGTTAAACCATGTCCACTGACGCTTAGCGTAATGTCGCGTGTTTTGTTTAAGCAGCGCAACCGCCTCCTCAAGCGGCGTGTGATACAGCATAACTGGCGCCAGTTCTTTATAACCAATTCCCTGCATCGCCTGCGCCTCCGGCGGTACGCCCGAAGTGAGCAGTGCGCGGACTTCATTCAATAACCCCAGCGTCATCATCGCGTCTACCCGCTTTTCGATCCGCCGGTACAGCTCCGGGCGCTCCAGTGTGGTCCCGATCAGGCAAAACGTAAACGGTCTTTCCTGCGTGGGGTTTTGTTGTTGGGACAGGGGCTTGCCTGTAAGCAGGTACACCTCCACCGCACGGGAAACGCGCGCAACGTCATTGGGGTATAGCCTTGTGGCCGTATCCGGGTCCACCGCTGCCAGTCGCTGAAACAGCGCCTGTTTGCCGTTTTCGTCCACAGCGGAAGCTTTCAGCCGTTCCCGCAGTTCAGGGTCGCTGGGTACGCTGCCAAGGTGTAACCCGTCGGTCAGCGCGCGAAGATAGAACCCGGTTCCGCCCACCAAAATCGGCAGTTTCCTGCGCCCGTGTATTTCACAGAGACACGTTTCCGCTCGCTGCGCATACTCCGCCACGGAAAAAGATTCCGTCGGTTCCACAATGTCCAGCAGGTGATGCGGGATGCCTTCGCGTTCCTCCGGGGTCGGCTTTGCGGTGCCGATGTCCATCCGGCGATAAATCTGCATGCTGTCCATGCTCACAATCTCGCCGTTCAGGCAGTGGGCCAGCCGCACCGCCAAAGCGGTTTTACCGCTTGCTGTGGGACCTGCCACACAAAGCACCGGAGTTTTCTCCATTCATGCCGCTCCCTTACTGTATCCGTTTGAAACGCTTTTCCAGTTCCCGACGCGTCCACTCGCTCACAATCGGCCGCCCGTGCGGGCAGGTGGGCTGTACGTTAGTTGCAAGCATCTGGGCGATCAGCGCCTTCACATCTTCCACCGACAACGCATCCCCGCCTTTGATAGCGTGTTTGCAGGCCAGTTGAGCCACCCTGCGGCGGATTCGGTCGTGCGTCACCTTTCCCCGGTGGTTCAGGGTTTCGTCCAGCATGTCCAGCAGCAGTTCCCGGATGGGTTCGTTTTGCCCCAGAATTACTGGAATGGCGCGTACCGCGACCGTGGTCGCGTCGAAAGCATCAATCTCGAAGCCCGCTTCGGTCAGCTCGGGTTCCATCTCAGTCAGCAATCCCACATCCCGCGCGGTTAGCCGTACCATCTGGGGCGTAAGCAACCGCTGGGACTGTTTCGGACCCTGGTAACGTGCCATAAACCGGTCATACAGCACCCGCTCGTGCGCCGCATGCTGGTCAATCATCAGCAGGCGCTCCCCCACCTCAAACAACAGATAGGTTTTAAACGCCGCGCCAATATAGCGCATCTGCGCCGGTTCCGCGTCCGGTACCATCCGTTGTTGCTCCATCGAAACCAACGTTTCGGCGTGGCCCGCACTTTCCGCCCAGGTGTTTCCTACAGGCGGCGCGGAAGGTTCCGGAATCATCGTTTGAATCTCCGTGATCCGTTCCTGCCCTTCGTCGTTTACCCCTTTGCCTGTCGTTTGCAGTTCCGCTGTTGGATAGGCCTGCGTTTTCTCCGTAAGCCACAGGCCGGACGGCGGTTTGATGAGCGTTTCGGAATCATCGCGCGTCATGGCAATCGGTTCGTTCAGTGCGGGGGTCAGCCTTTCGCCGTCGTCTTCAGCCTGCGGTTGCAGCGGTGGGTTAACCTCCTCCGCCGTTTCCGGTACAGGGTGGATCGGGGTTCCGTCCTCCTGCCGCAGGGAAATCACTTGTATTGGTTCATCCAGCACAGGCAATTCCTGCTGCCCTTCCCTGCCGGAAAGCGCATCCTGTATGGTTACGGTGCGCAGCGCCCGGCGGGTCAGGTCCTCCACAGCCAGCGCGACCGCGTCCGGGTTTTGAAAGCGAACTTCAAGTTTGTTCGGATGTACGTTCACGTCCACCTGCCGGTAGGGCATCGTAAGCGCCAGCACGCAGATCGGGTAGCGTCCGATCATCACGTAGCCCTCGCAGCCGCTTTCCAGCGCTTTGCTCAGGGTTTCATCCCGGAAATACCGCCCATTGATAAAAAAGCTCTGTTGCAGCCGATTCCCCCGGGCCAACTCTCCCACGCCCACATACCCTTCTGCCAGCACGCCCGCTTCCGCACCCTTCACCGGGCGCATGGCGCGCAGCGCATCCTTACCGTATACACAGTATACGGCGGATTCCAGCGTGCCGTCTCCGGCACTGCGGTAAATCGTCTTGCCCTGGTTGACAAACCGGAAGGCCACATCCGGGCGGCTCAGGATCAGCCGCATGATAAAATCCGACACAAACGCCGCTTCAGTACTTGGCTTCTTTAGAAATTTCAACCGGACCGGAGCGTTATAGAAGAGGTCTTTGACTGTTACGCTGGTCCCCACCGGGCTGGCCGCTTCGACCACTTCCAGAAACTCTCCGGCTTCCACCCTTGCTTTCACACCGTACTCCGCAGTCGCGGTACGGCTTACGCAGGTTACTCTGGCAACTGCCGCGATGCTTGCCAGCGCTTCGCCGCGGAATCCCAGCGTATGGATATCGTACAGCTCCTCCGCCTTTGTAAGCTTGCTGGTCGCGTGGCGTTCAAACGCCATTTTCACCTGCGACGCGGGAATGCCGCGGCCATTATCACTGACGCGAATCGACGTAAGCCCGCCGTCCGCAAGCTCCACCGTTACGGCGGTCGCGCCCGCGTCGATGCTGTTTTCCACCAGTTCCTTTACGGCGGCGGCAGGGCGTTCCACAACTTCGCCCGCGGCGATCTGTCCGATCACTTCGTCGGAAAGTCTTTGGATGGGTTGGTTTTCCATGGCGCCCTCCTTTGGGTTTTCGGTTACAACCTCCTGGCTTTCTCACGCAGGCGGAATAAAGCGTTCAGCGCGTCCATCGGGGTAATGGACAACACGTCCAGATTTTTCAGCTCTTCCACCAGTTTGTCTTCTTCCAGATGAAACAGGTCGGTCTGCCGGTTCGCTTTCTTTTTTCCTTCGAGGATGTTCTGGCTGATCGTTTCCTGGTTGATGTCGCTTACTTCCAGCCGTGCCTGAATCTCATGCGCGCGGGCGACCACCGACGCGGGAATGCCCGCCAGCCGCGCCACGTGAACCCCGTAGCTCTTGTCCGCGCCGCCCGGCTGAATTTTACGCAGGAAAATGACATCTTCGCCGCGTTCCAGCACAGTGATGCAGTAGTTTTTCACGCCCTCAAAGCGGCCTTCCAGCTCGCTCAGTTCATGGTAATGGGTAGCGAACAGGGTTTTGGCGCCGCACTTTTTCCTGTCCAGCATATACTCCACAACGGCCCACGCGATGCTTAAGCCGTCAAACGTGCTGGTGCCCCGGCCGATTTCATCCAGAATCACCAGCGACTTTGTCGTCGCGTTGCGCAGGATGTTGGCGGTTTCGCTCATTTCCACCATAAAGGTGCTCTGCCCGCCCGCCAGATCGTCGCTTGCGCCGATCCGAGTAAAGACCCGGTCGCACAGGCTGATGTGCGCGCTCTGGGCGGGCACAAAACTGCCGATGTGTGCCATCACCACAATCTGTGCCACCTGCCGCATATAGGTGCTTTTTCCGGCCATATTCGGCCCCGTGATGATCAGCATCCGGTTCTGATCCCCGTCCAGCAGCACATCGTTGGGCACGAAGGGAACGTCCGTCTGCATCCTTTCCACCAGCGGGTGACGGCCCGCGCGGATGTCGATCACGCCGTCATCGGCAATCTCCGGCCTGACATAATCGAAATCCCGGGCCACTTTCGCCAGCGAAAGCAACGCATCCAGCGTTTTCAGCGCCAGCGCGTTTTGCTGAATGGCTGGTATCTCTCTGGCAATCGCGTCGCGGATTTCCGCGAATAACTGGGCTTCCAGCGCCAACGCCGATTGCTGCGCGCCGGTAATTTTCCGTTCGATCTCCGCCAGTTCCGGCGTTACAAAACGCTCGCAGTTGGCCAGCGTCTGTTTGCGGGTATACCGCAGCGGCGCGTTGGCCAGATTGCTTTTCGTTACCTCGATGTAAAAACCGAACACGCGGTTATACTGAATCTTCAGGTTCTTGATGCCGGTTTCCTGCCGTTCTGCCGTTTCCAAATCCAGCACCCATTGTTTTCCGTTGGTGGAAGCTTCGCGGTACCCGTCCAGCTCTGTGTTGTAACCATCCGCGATGATGCCGCCGTCCGTCAGCGTCGGCGGAGCGTCCGGATGGATCGCCTTTTGCAGCAGCGCGCACAACGAATCCAGCGGAGCCAGCGTGTGCCCCAGCGCGGCTATTGCGGGTACGCTGAATTTCCCGATCAGCGTTTTAATCGGCAGGATCGCCGAGAGCGATTTTTGCAGGGCCAGACAGTCCCGCGCGTTCAGGCTGTTATAGCTGATTTTACCAAGCAATCTTTCCAGATCGGCGATATCTTTCAACGCCTCGGTCAGTTCGTCGGCGGTTATATAATCGTTTTTCAGCGCTTCCACAGCCGAAAGACGGGCTTCAATCCGTTCCGCGTCGGTCAGGGGTTCTTCCACCCAACTCTTCAATGTCCGCGCGCCCATAGCGGTGGAGGTTTCGTCCAGCAACCATAAAAGCGAACCCCGGCGTTCGCCACTTCGCATACTCTCGGTCAGTTCCAGATTCCGGCGTGTCATACGATCCAGATACATCGTCTGCCCGCTCTGGTACGGGGTAATCTGCGTGATATGGGCCAGCGAGTTCTTCTGCGTATCGTTGAGATAGGCAAGCAACGCCCCCGCCGCGATGATCCGCTTATCCCGCGATTCCAGCCCGAGCGCCTCCACCGTCGCCGCTTGAAAATGGGTAAGTATCTGCCGCACCGCGTTCTTCCGCTCAAAGGCGGACGCGGGAAGCTGTGCCAGCGCGACCGTTTCATCCAGCGAAACGGACAACGCATCCTCGTCGTTGGTTACAATCTCGTGCGGGGCAATCCGGGTCAGTTCGTCGCGCAAATGCGCCGCGGCGTCCGCAAGCAGGTGTACGGTAAACTCCCCCGTGCTTACGTCCGTGTAGGCCAGCGCCGCCTCCCTGCCAAGGAAGGCGACGCACAGGATATAGCTGTTGCTTTTTTCATCAAGCATTCCGGGTTCCACCACCGTACCGGGGGTGATAATCCGGATCACTTCCCGCTCCACTAGCCCTTTGCTCAGCGCCGGATCGGTCATCTGCTCGCAGATGGCCACCTTATACCCCTTCTCGATTAAGCGGGACACATAGGTCGTCGCGGCGTGGTAGGGTATTCCGCACATCGGCGCGCGTTCGCTGAGGCCGCAATCCTTACCGGTCAGCGTCAGCTCCAGCTCCCGTGACGCCAGCTGTGCGTCCTCGTAAAACATCTCATAAAAATCACCGATCCGGAAAAACACAATGCAATCCGGGTGTTTCTGTTTCACGTCCAGATACTGCTGCATCATCGGGGTTACGGGCATGGGCGGTCTGTCCTTTCTGACGGTTTACGGGCGGCGGATCAGTGGCAACCGCCGCAGCTTTCGCAGGAGCCGGAGCAACTTGAGCAACCTTCTTCTTCCTCGTCGGATTCGCCGGTCACCACAAGCTTGATGATTTTATTCACCTGCTGCATCATCTGGTTAAAAACATCGTTCGCTTCACGCATGGCTTTGATTTTTTCATTCTCTTCCATGGCTTTCTGAGCCGCGTCCAGCTTTTTCCCCGCTTCCGCCAGCGCGCTGTGGTCCATATCGCTGGCAGCCAGTAAATTTTCCACATCCTTGCGGCATTCGGAATAATCCGTAATCAGCTGGGTTGCCGCTTCGTCCCGCATGGCGGCCTGCTCCGCCAGCCTCATCTTAATAAACTCCTCGCTGTCAAGAATGGATTCGGCCAGCTGTTCCGCATGGTTTAAAACGTTTTCCATAAATGAGTATCTCCTTTACTTTCTGACCGCGCGCAGGGTGTTTACTGCCGCGGAAGTGATGGTTACCGGGATAATTTTCCCAATGTCCGCCTCCGAACCCTCGAAGGTGATCGTAATGCCGCGCGTTCCCTTTCCGGAAACCATGCGCCCGTCCCGCTTACTAAGGCTTTCCACCAGCACGGCTTCGTTTTGCCCAATCAGGCTCTGGTGGATGGCGGCGGTACCCGCTTCCACGGTATCAATCAGGCGCTGAATACGGCGGCCGGATACGTCTTCCGCAATCTGCCCAGGCAGCTCGGCGGCTTTCGTGCCCTTCCGGGGGCTGTAGATAAAGGTGAACGCAGAATCATACCCCACTGTTTGCACCAGCGAAACCGTGTCTTCAAACTGCGCGTCTGTTTCCCCCGGGAAGCCGACGATCAGGTCGGTGGTTAGCCCGATATTCGGCACCGCTTTGCGCAGGGCCTGCACGCGTTCCAGATACTTTTCCCGCGTGTAGCGGCGGTTCATGGCGGCAAGGATTTCGTCGCTGCCGCTTTGCACCGGCAGGTGGAGATGGTTGCAGATGTGCGCGCTGCCCGCCATGGTTTCAATCAGGCTGTCGGACAGGTCTTTGGGGTGCGAGGTCATAAACCTTATCCGGGGAACACCCAGCCGTTCAAGCGCCTGCAGCAGCCGTGGGAAATCCTCGTTCCCGCCGTCGCCATAGCTGTTCACATTCTGCCCCAGCAGCATGATCTCCTGCACGCCGCTTTTCAGCAGCGCCTCCGCCTCGGCAAGCACATCCGCCGTCCGGCGGCTGCGCTCTCGCCCGCGCACATAGGGCACAATGCAGTAAGAGCAGTAGTTGTTGCAACCGTACATAATGGTGATATAGGCTTTGTAATCGTTCAGCCTGCGTACCGGCACCCCTTCGGCGATCAGATCGTCCCGTTCGCTTACGCTCACCACGCGCTTATGCTGCGTAAGCAGGGCATACAGAAGCGAAGGCAGAGTGTGCAGGTTGTGGGTGCCAAACGCCAAGTCGATGAACGGATACTGCTTTAAAATCCGCTCCGCCATGCCGGGCTGCTGCACCATGCACCCGCACACACCGATAATCAGCCCCGGTTTTTCTTTTTTCAGTTCCTTTAGCCATATCACATTGCCCAGCGCCCGGCGCTCCGCGTTATCACGTACACAGCAGGTATTAAAAATCACCAGGTCCGCGTGGGTGCGGTCGTCTGCTTCCGTAAGCCCCATCCGATCGAGCATCCCGGCCAGTTTCTCGCTGTCGTGCGCGTTCATCTGGCAGCCGTAGGTAACGATATGGTAGGTTTCCGGGCGGTTGGGCATGGCGGCAATGGCTTCTTCCGCTTCTTCCTGTTTCAACCTTTCCGCTTCGGTTACAAATTCGGGTTCGTTTCGCAAGGTGTTGTTTCCCTTTCTGGTTGGATACGGTACCCTGTTCCGCCGCAGGCGCCGCATGGGGTGGCCAGCGCGTCCCGCAGGGACACGCCGGTGCGTTTGCGTGTCATCTCCAGCAAACCAAGGCTGGTAAATCCGTGAATCACCGTTTTATCGCGTTCACGGGAGAGGGCGTCCTTCAGCTTCCCCTTCACGGCATCGCGGGCTTCGTCGTTTTTCATATCGATAAAGTCGATCAGCAGGATACCGCTGAGGTTTCGGAGCCGAATCTGCCGGGCAATCTCGTCGCAGGCCGCAAGGTTCAGCTGCAACGCAAGTTCGCTGTCCCGGTCGCCGATATATCGGCCGGAATTTACGTCAATGGTGGAAAGCGCTTCCCGCTCGTCGATCACCAGCGAACCGCCGTTTTTCAGCGTCACTCTACGGGACAGGGCTTCGGCAAGCTGTTCCGGGATCCGGGCCGCCCGCCAGGCGGCTTCCATTTCCGTTTCGCTTACCTGCTCCCATAACAGGCCTGTAGGGGGCGCGGGCATCCGGTTTACCGCGTCGTTACAGGTAATGGTCAGTTGGTAGCGGGCCGCATAATCCCGCACCAGCGAAGTAAGCGCCGACGGGTCACGGTACAGGGTCGCAGGGGCTTTTTGATACTTCGCCTTCGTCTGGATTTCCGTCCAGCGCGCACGAAGCTCCGTAAGCTCTGCCAGCAACTCGTCCCGGCCGGCGAAAAGAGCGGCGTATCGCATAATCAGGCCAAACTCTGTTTCTGCGCCCAGTTCCCGACCCATCGCAAGCAGGGTTTCACGTTCCTGGGGTTCCGTTACACGTTTGCTGACCCCCACATAATGGTTTAACGGCATATAGATCAGGTTTTGCCCCGGCAGCGCGATATCACGGGTTAAGAAAGCGCCCTTTTGATCCTTCGGGTCCTTCTTCACCTGCACGATCATTTCCGCGCCGGACGCGGGTGCTCTGTCGCCTTCCGCCTGCCGAAAGCTCGGCATCTCATTCAGCGGCAAAAAGCCGTTCAGCGGCTGACCAATCTGCACGAACGCGGCCTTGATCCCCGGCACCACATTTTCGACACGACCCAGCAGCACCGCGTTCACCAGCGTGCCTTCCGCGGCGTCCTCCGTGTAGTACTCGGTCAGTTTTCCTTCCTGGATCAGCGCGATATCACGGTGGGTACCGCAGGCTTTTACCAGAACGCGAAGCGTATCAGCCATGGTTGTATTCCTCCAGAGAGATCACCGTTCCGTTCTTCCCGCTTGCCAGTATCCTGTCCCGATAGGCAATATACGGTACTGCCTCAATCCCGGCCATCTCACAGAGCGCCTGCATCAGCACAACTGGTTTCAGCGAGCCTTCCCGTTTGTTGATCACCGTGCAGCGCAGGGTATAGCCGTTCTCCGTCTGCTCGATTGACCCATCCCGGATGAACGGGCGGATGTTGGTCTGGTTCTCGCCGCTTTTCGTGCGGCGCAAAGTAACGCATTCGTCCGTTGCCATAAAGCTCTGGAACGCTTCGGCCACCTTGTCCGCTTCCACGCCGGGATCAATTTCCACACGCAATTCCGACCCGGCTACCAACGCCATCAGTGTGGGAAAATCGTCCGGGATAATACGGGCCGACAGCACTTTCAACGCCGTCGGCAGGGTCTTACGAAGCACCGCCGCAAAATTTTCCGGGTCCGGCTCGCCCTCCACAGGCACATCCATGATCTCCCGCATCCCCACCACGCCCACGGAAAGGGGCGCGGCGAAGCTTAGTTGGATATGGGGGTTAAAACCATTGCTGTAACGGATCGGCAGACCGCTGCGCCTGAGCGCGCGCTGCACCGAACGCATCAAGTCCAGATGACCAATATAACGTACGGGCAGGCTTTTTTCAAACACAACCATCATCCGCATAGGCTGCACAACCCCTTTATCCGCTCAATGCCGCACCCATTGCAACCCTGGCGGCAATCCTTCGTCGTCTGCGCCTTCAGGGCGCGCTCATACTCCAGACGAAGGTAGCGCTTGGTAACGCCAATGTCGATGAAGTCCCACGGAAGCAGTTCTTCCAGTCCCCTTGGGCGGTTTGCGTAAAAAGCCGGGTCTATGCCACAATCCCGGAACGCCTGCATCCACAGGTCATAGCGGAACTGATCATTCCAGCCGTCCAGTTTGCAACCCAGTTCCCACGCGCGGTACAGCACATCTGCCATGTGACGGTCGCCCACCGC
>Ga0116170_10003860_pt1 | contig 13947 bp, 12 predicted proteins | sample AD_JPNHW1_MetaG_FD_89797 | JGI IMG/M metagenome (GOLD analysis project Ga0116170, IMG submission 89797) | Active sludge microbial communities of municipal wastewater-treating anaerobic digesters from Japan - AD_JPNHW1_MetaG | ecosystem: Engineered > Bioreactor > Anaerobic > Digestate | place...
ATTAATAGAAAAGTCGCTCACATCCTGAGGGCCATACATTATTGGCAGCAAAGTACCTGCCAATTGCCCCATGACTGCAATTACCGATCCCGCAATAGCAAGCAGTAAAGCGTTTTCATACCAATGGTCATATTTCTTTTTTCGTGGTGGTCAATGGCGAATGTTAAATGGCATTTATCTCCTCCGCAAGAATTGATTTGCAGAAATTCTGGTCTCTTCCGAATTCCGCTACCAAGGCTTCAATCTCTTTTGTTGCCGCCAATTCTTGCCCTCCGCCGGGATTATTTGTTGTTCTGGCGAAAAAGCTTGCGGAGGAAAGCAACACCAAAATTAGGGGCCGGGACCGGGATTCGAACCCAGCTCGAGGGATCCACAGTCCCTCAGGATAACCACTACCCTATCCCGGCACGCCAGCACCCCAATTCACTTCGAAGAGATAAAACTTTCCCCGCAATAGGCCTTTCCCGTGACATCCACCACCAATGAGACGAGGTCTTCCAGCCGGTTGATGTAGTAGACCTGCCCCAGGCCGGCCAGCGCCTTTTCGGCGTTCTTGTCCCGGTAGTCCTGGTCGATGCAGAAGAGCACAAATCTGCCCGCAATAGCCGCCTTTTTGATGTCCTCCCATTCCTGGTAGAGGTTCTGGATGTGGGTGTCGGTGATGCACAGAATCAGGCAGCCGGGCCGCTCCTCGGCCAGAGCCCTCACTGCCTTTCCCGGAATGTGGGTTCGGGTGCAGAAGAACTCCACCAGCACGTTTTCTACGGCGGCCAGGTCCCGTGTCCAGGGCGTGGCCAGGTACTTTTCGCTGAAGTTGATGGCTGAGATCATGGCCCCCTTGCTGTGGGCATAGCGGCAGGCTTTGAAGGCCGCCAGGGTTGCCCGGTGGGTCTTGGTGCCGACAGCCGGCCCCTCCATGGAGCGGCTGCTGTCCAGCACCACCAAGAGGTCGGGCACCGCCAGGCCGCTGGGGACGAGCTGCCCCATCTCCCGGCTCCTCTTGTAGGTGGTGACGCCCGGAATGAGCCGGGGGGCGAGGCTCAATGAATAGGAGATGTCCAGTTCGCTGCAGGGATCGGTCAGCCGCCATTTCTCCGGGGCGGAGGGGTGGCCTTCCCTCCTGGGGCTGGCCGTCTCTGCAATCTCAATGCTGTAGCTCTGATCGCGATACCAGCGGGCCAGGTCCCCCTCGAGCCCCAAAACGGCTAAAGTCTGCTCGTACTGGCGCGCATCCAGCTCCGCGGCGCAGGAGAGGGGCGCGGCTCTCGCATTGCCGTTCAGAATCTCCAGGCACCGCACCTCTCCCCTGCCCAGGATACCCGGCTGGAGGGGCTCGAGTATCCGCGCCATCTGCCGGCACTGCCTGGGCCAAAGTTTCCTGTCTGTGACTCCGGGGGAAAAGACCCTGGCCAGATGGGCCGTCTCCGGTCGGGAGCATTGGGGCAATTCCACCCCCCAGTATTGCCTGAGAAATCCCAGCACCACCCGATCCAGCATTGAAAGGGACGGCCCCTGACGGGCCAGCCTCTGCCAGCCCAGTATGGCACGTTTGCCGTCCTCCCGGCTCCTCTCCCGCCGGAAGGAGTCGCAGACGATATCCGAAAATATGTTGACCATGCGCCGCGCAGTGAGAGCATCCGGCCTCTCCAGCCCCCTCCAGGCAGCCAGGGCCAGCCGGCCTGCCTCATCCAGCGATCGCGGACAGAATATGTAATGGACGATGAGGTGATCGAAGAGCCCCTCCAAGAACTCCGGCCCCAGGGCCAGCGTCTCGCGGTCGATGGTTATGCGGTAGTTCTCGAAGGGAAAACCGCCTTCCTGCCTGTCCTGCGATTCCCGTGTCTGCTGTGCCTCTGTCGCCAGGCGGGGCATGGGGAGGAGAGGCCAGTGCCAGTTCTTCCTGGACTTTGCCCAGACTTCAGCCCACGTCCAACTGGACGACATCCTCTGCCGCCTCCGGCCCAAATCGTGCGGCGGCGATCAGCCCCCCCTTCTTCTGCCAGCCCGCTCTGCGACCTGCATTTCCCCGAACCTTTATTCTGCCCCCGGACATGAGAAGCCCCAGGTAGTCCCCGGCGTCTCCACGCACATAGAGGCTCCCGGAGTGCATCAGCCAGCCGGCCCTCTCCCCGCAGCTTCCCTGCACCACCACCCTGCCTCCCCTGTTGCCCAGGCCGGCAAACTTGCCGGCGTCGCCCCTAATCAGGCCGAATCCCGCCTGCATATTGCGAAAGGCATAGTCTCCGCAGCCTGCCGCAATTATCCCGCCACCTCTCATCTCCTGGCCGAGATAATCGCCCGTCCCTCCCTGCACAATGATCCTGCCCCCGGCCATCCTCTCCCCCACGTGAGAGCCGGCCTGCTCCAGGATCAGGCATCCTCGCCTCATCTCCAGGCCGGCATAGTCGAGGCCGGGCAGGGCGAGCGGCCCCTCCCTCCTCTCAGCCAGAAGGCCGGAGAGATAGCCCCAGAGGACGGCATGCTTTTTGCCCGGCTGGCCGGAGAGGAGCATCTCGATCTGTCCTCCGCCATTTCCCTCATCTCCCTCATCTCCTTCATCCGGCAGGTATTGCTCCACATCCGCCCGACCGGGCCGGGAGCCCGCGAGGTCCGCCAGGTCCTCCAGGCTGAAGACCGGGCTTTTCCTCCTGAGCTTGCGTTCTTTGGCCGGGGGGCTGGCATGATATGCCTCATCCATGAAGCGGGACAGCTTCATATCATCCGCCCTGCTGCTTTTCCGTTTTTGCCCCTCTCCATCTGCTCCAACGAGGGAATGAAGTCCATCCTGGCGATGGGATCGTCAAATTGGGATAGCTCCTCGATGGCGGAAGAGACCTCCAGATCCCCGTCCACCGCCCGGGAGTAGATGTGGTTCATCTCCGCCCTCTCGTTCATGGTGCGGTTGATGCTCTTTTCCACCAGGTCCGCCACATAGGCCAGCCTGCCGGCCCCGAAGTAGGGAGGCTTCTCCAGGGCCGATGGAAGCGGCGTCACCCTGTGCCAGATCACATAGGGGGCCACTGCCCTCAAGACCTGCAAATCGGCGTCTCTGTCCAGCAGAAAGGCAAAGGCCCTGGTAAAAGACCTCAGGTCCTGGCGCACCCGGTCGGATAGCCCCTCGTCCACCTGCCAGCAGACCGCCTCAGGATTGTTCCAGTAATGGCATCCGGAGCACAGTCCCAGAGAAGGCCTGGCCCTGGAGAGCTGGCTCTTGTCGTAGGCCGGGGCCCTCTCGCAGAGGGTGAAGTCGCGCAGCAGGCAGAGAACTGCCAGTTCCACATCGCTCTTGATGGGCTTTTCTGCCACCAGGCCGGGCAGGGCAAGAAACTCCTCAGAGGTGAATCGGGGCAGCTCCTCCGCCAGCTCCCGGACGTCCCTCTCCCGTTCGGCCAGGAGCAGGCCTGCCAGAAAATCGGGCTGGGTGGCAGGCACGCAGGCGGAGATCCTGTCCAGCAGGGCCTGGTCAACCGGATAGGTCGAGGAGAACTCCGGGTTCATGGTGGCGAAGTAGCAGGTGTCTCCGGGAGAGCATACCGACCCGGCATAGCTGATCCGCCGCTTCTGCAATATCTCCAGGAACAGGTTCTGTTTGCCGCCCGGAAAGCGGTTGATCTCATTGATGAGCTTCCACCTGGACTTCGCCCATCCCGTCCATAGAACTCTTGTCCGGCTATTCGGGCCATTTGTGCCATTTTTGCCGTTCTGGCTGTCCGGCTCATTCGAGCCCCGGCCGTTCGTGCCAGCGGCGGGCTCCATCCATTGCCTGGGATCGAGAAAGCCAATGATCTTCTCCTCGGTCTGCTCCGGATGGCCGGAGACCACCAGGTCCTCCACAGCCTCCAGGTCCAGGGAGAGCAAGGAGCAGCCCAGCAGATTGACCAGGGTGGTCTTATTGGCCCCCATGCCGCCGTAGAGCAGCACCGCCCGGTTTCGCAGACAGGCGTTGGCAATACAGAAGTACAGAGGGGCATTGATCCTCTGCCCGGCCACTGCCAGGTCTGCCCGGCCTAGGTGAAGGCGCAGCTCCTCTAAAGACCGTATGAGCTGCTGTATCTTTTTGCAGGGATCCGGCATGAAAGTGGGACGGCAGGCCGGCAATAAAGACATGATGGTGGATAATGAGAAACAGGCAAAAGCCAGTATTGCAGGAGGGATAAAATTGCCTTCGTGACTCTTGCCGACTATTGCTACGACACTTGACGAATATAAGATTTTCGGTTGATGTGGTTGATGTTTAAGAGTTTGGATTTGAGTGTTGGAGTTTGAGATGGAGCATCTGAAAAGGAGGGAGGGCAAAAGTCAAATTTGTAGGAGGGATAATGGCCGTCGACTTTTGCCTAAAACTAGTACGGCATTCGACGTTAATAAAGCTTTCGCTTCTCTTTGGAGGGAATAATAGGAGGGGGAGCAAAAGCCAATGAATAGGAGGGTTGCGATCGAAGGTTGACCTTTGCCTGATCCCACTACGATCATCAACGTATATAATTGTTTCTGCATGGAGCAATCGCCGATGATATCTGCAAGTGCTCAAATGACCCCCCGATAATAAGCCAGCCTTCCGGCATGAGGCCGGAACAGCTCCAGGAGCCTCCTCTCCTCCTCCTCCGCCAGAGGCTGAAAGTTCCGTCCCACGTCGGACAGGGTGGAGACCTCTGCGGGACTACCGCAGCCCACAATGGCCAGGCTCACCTCCTGAGAGAGGGCAAAGCGCAGCAATAGCTCTGGGGTTATACCATCCCTCCGGGATATGTAGTTCGAGCCGCCCAAAACCTTCATGGCGATGATCGCCAGCCCCCGGTCAACTGCTGCGGCCATCACCTCATCCATGAATCCGCCAATGGCAGCTTCTGCCGGATTGACGGGCATGAGCACGGCATCAACCGGCCAGTTCTGCACGGCATGGAGCAGAATTCCCGGATCGTGATGGCCGGTGACCCCCACATAGCGGGTGAGGCCGGTCTCCTTCGCCTCAAGGAAGGCCTGCAGAGCCCCATCCCGCCCTTCGATCTGGTCGATGTCCTGCCGGGTGCGCAGGTCGTGCATCTGCCACAGGTCCAGCCTCTCCAGGCTGAGTGCCAGCAGCGATCCGGCCAGGTCGGCCTTCGCGCCCCGGCGATCTCGCGAAGCCGACTTGCTGGTCTGAAATATCGCCGACCTCTCGGCAGCGTGCCCTTTCCAGAAGCTTCCGTAGTACTCCTGGCTCCCTGCGTAGGCCTGGGCAGTGTCGAAGTAGGCGATGCCCTCTGCTGCCGCCTGCTCGATTACAGCCATAGCCTGGCTATCCCGTCCAAAGCTGCGCAGCACACCTTCTCCTCCCAGCCCCACCCGGGTTACCGCCGGGCCGCCCTTTCCAAATGGCCTCCTTTCTATCTCCACAACGATCTCCTGGATAGATGCTTCCTGCTCTATAATCATCGTGCTCCTTAATATATGCCGTCAGCTTAACCCAGAAAATAAGTGATCATCTTGCGTCCCTCTCCCAGTAAATGGCGATCGTCACCGCCGTCGCCAAAATCGTCGTCATTGCCATTACCATTGCCATCGCCATCGCCGTCGCCATTTCCGCCCAGGTCATGGCTGCCGATCTGCGCCTTTGCCGCTGTCTGGCTGCTCATCTGGCTGGCGGCAGGCGCATCTGCCCAGGATACCGCCGCCTACTGGATAAGTGAAGGCAATTCTTCCCTGGCCGCCGGCAGCTTCGAGCAGGCTGCAAAGAGCTTCGAGCGGGCGATCAAACTGGAGCCGGAGAGCGCCGCCGCCTGGGCGGGAAAGGGGACAGCCCTCTCCCGGATGGGCCGATACAGGATGGCAGAGCTGTGCTTTGATTTTGCCCTGAGGAGGGACCCGGATAATGCAGCCTGGTGGCTGGAGGACGGGAGAGCCAAAGAGCTGTCGGCAGAGTGGAGCGAGGCCCTGGAGAGCTTCGAGCGCAGCCTCTCCCTGGAGAGTTGCCTGCCCGGTGCCTGGATCGGCAGGGGCAATGCCTCTATAGCCCTGGGAAGGTTTGCCGAGGCCATGAGCTGCTTTGAAAACGCCTCATCCTGCCAAGAGAGCGCCGCAGGCCGGGCAGGCCGGATCAGAGTCTGGCTGGCCTGGGGGCAGTCGGAGCTGTCGGCCGGCAGATTCAATGAGTCTGTGAGCCTGTTTGATAGGGTCCTGGCAGCCAATGGCTCGGATAGCCGGGCAGAGGCTGGCAAATCGCAGGCGCTGGCGGGACTGGGCGAAGAGGCTGTAGCGAACGGAGACCTCGATTCCGCCGAAGAGAGGTTTAAAGAGGCATTGCGGCTCGGCGCAGATAGCAGCCGGGCAAAGGAAGGCCTATCTGCGGTGCAAAAGGAGAGAGAGAGGCTTTCCGCCGCCGGGCAGGCTGCCGGAGAAAAAGGGAACGCATCTCTCCCATCTTCTGCCATCAACCGGACCCGGATAGAAAATGATAGCATCAACTCCACTGCTCAGAAGGATGGCACGTCCGCTGAGGCATGGCTGGGGAAGGGCCGGCAGCTCTATGAGGCCGGCAAGACTGATGAGGCGCTGCTCTCTCTCTCCGAGGCTCTGGAGATCAATCAATCCCTCTCTGCCGCCTGGGCTCTGAAGGGGCTTATCCTGGGAGGGAGCGGCAAATACAGAATGGCCGCCCTCTGCTTTGACTCGGCCACCAGGATCGAGCCGGAAAATGCATCCTACTGGATAGGGTATGCCGGGGTTCTGGAGAAGATGCAGCAGTCCGACCGGGCCCTGAAGAGCTACGACAGGGCCCTGGCGATAGACGGCAGCTCCATGGAAGGCCTGCTCGGTAAAGGACGTCTCTTACAAGCAGAAGGAAGATGCGACGAGGCAGAGCAGCTCTTTTCCAGGGCGGCTGTTGCCGACGCCAACAACTCCTCGGCTCACCGGGGTCTGGGCGACTGCCTCTATCTCCAGGAGAGATTCGGGCAGGCAAGTGCCGCTTATGAAAAGGCCCTTGCCGCAGACCCCGACGACTTCGGCTCTCTCCTGGGAAGGGCCCGGTCATTTTATGCCGGAAAGGACTACAACTCCTCGGCCCAGGCCTTTCGCCAGGCCCTGATGGTCAGGCCGGAAAACCTCACTGCTCTCATCGGGTCGGGCTACAGCCTGCTCATGCTGCAGAATTACTCCGCTGCAAAAGAGAGCTTTGCCCGGGCTATAGCCCTTGCACCGCGGGATGCTCCGGCCCTGGCGGGCATGGGGAAGGCCGCTTTTGGAGAGGCGGATCTGGAAAAGGCCGGCAAATACTACGACTTCGCGCTCTCTGTTGATCCCCGGAATTATGAGGCTCTGCTCGGCATAGCAGATGTGCTATCCCGGAGGGGCGACTATGCAGCCGCTTTGCAGGCCTACCTGCTGGCACTGGATGAGGAGCCGGGGAGCTTGCCGGCATTGCTGGGCAGCGGAGAGATGCTGCTTGCCGGCGGATCGGCTGAGCAGGCCGTCTATTTCTTTGACAGGGCATTGAAGATTGACGGCAGCAGCCTGGACGCCATCCTCGGAAAAGCCGCCGCCCTGCTGGAGGCAGGCGACTGCATCCAGTCCCTGAGCCTATCGGAGAGGGCCCTGGCAACTGATGCCAACAGCAGCTCTGCCTGGACTGTCATGGGTGAGGCCCATCTCTGCCGGGGGCAGGCAGCATCAGCTCTGCAAAGCTTCGAGCGGGCGATCTTGATCGATCCCGAAAGCGAAAGGGCACTTTTGGGAGGCGCAGATTCGCTTTATGAGATGAATAACTACAGCGCCGCGACGAAGTATTATGGCCGGGCCGTCGCCCTGGGAACGGAGAGCGTTCGCGGCTATCGGGGCTTCGCCAACAGCCTCTGCGCCGTGGGCGAATATGAATCGGCGCTGCCCCTCTTTGATAAATCCCTATCCATCGATTCTGATGACATAAAATCACTTATGGGAAAGGGTCTGGCATTGGCCGCCACAGGCAATACATCTGCTGCCGAAGAATGCTTCCAGGCCATTTTAGAGCAGGAGCCTGATGATTTTGCCGCAAGGTCCAACCTGGGAAGCCTCCAGGCTGCCGCCGGAAGATATGTTGAAGCGGCAGAGAGCCTGGAGGCTGCCTGCCGGGCCAATTCGTCGTATGCCGACCTGTGGTACAATCTGGGCCGGGCGTACTACTATTTAGGCCGCTACAATGAGTCGGCCCGGGCCTTCGGCAATGCCACCGTCTTGCAGCCGGAACAGGCAACCTCCTGGCTGGGATTGGGGCTGGCCCAAAATCAGACGGGAAGATATGGTCCGGCAATTGAAAGCTATGACAGGGCAGCCCAATTGCAGCCTGAAAATCCGGAGATCCTTTACAACAGAGCAGTGGCGTTGGCTGCAGAAAACCGCTCTCTCGAAGCCCTTGACGCATTTCGGGCCGTCTTAGCAGAAGATCCGGAGAATTTGTTTGCCAGAGAAGGAATCAATTTGACAATAGCCCGGCTGAACATGAGCTGAAGCCGAGAAGCTGAACCAAAGCCGAGAAGCAGAGAGGCAGGACCGGATATATTCATTTCCATATGGCAAAGGATATCTTGGCGGTGGGAAAGATCCAATGGAGGCCATCCGGTCCACTCTGTATTCTTATCTGCCTTCTGCTCTCCTTTTTTCATAGGTATTCTGGCGCTGCAAGCTCGGCGAGGCCGCCATTTGCGGCTCTATCACATCGATCAGTCTATACTGCCGGTTATTTCTATTTCCCCGTTTATCCAGCATTCCGTCCCGATTCATGCGGGATAGGTAGGTAGACACTGTGCTGAGCTTGATGTCGTCGGCCACTGTCTCGTATCTCTCTCTTAATTCCTGAGTGGTGAACCAGGTATTGGAGAACTCATATTTGATGAATCCTTCCAGACGCTCCATGAGCGTTCCAGTGCTGCCGTGATCGTGAGCACGTGCGACGCTCTGTCCTCTGCCCTCGAAGACACCGGACGCGGACAGAAATCCTATGATCCTGTCCCTCAAAGCCTCTCCATCCACTTCCTGCGACTCAAACTCATGAGAGGACTTGAGGCCTTTGTCTTCGATCTCTATCCGGATTCTCATTTAAATCATTCCATTCATCTTCCGGATGCGATTTTGAGCGACGGAAGAAATACGCGCTGGATGGAGAAAGCGGCATTTCGGACCGGGGTTGTGCATATGCTCTCCGGCATTTCCGCGTTTCTCATCTGCCTGGACTCTTCCCGATTCATCTGCAACGTAAACAACCTGATGTGTCCCCTCACAGTCATGCCCTCCTCATCGCCCAGCTTTGCTCCCTAGACTCTATCGAATCCTCGTGCCATCCCTTTTCTTCCAGGCAGGCTGTGAACTGCTTATTCACAGCCTGCTTCTTCATATTCGAAAGGCCTTGGCCGTCCCCTTTCCATCCTCACTGTCGTCCCTTTCCGACAGTGAGGATCAACCGGCCAGGACAATCGGATACAAAGTCCTTTTTGCTACCCCCTCTGTGCCATCAGTAAAGAAGTGTATAGTTGTGAAGCATTGCGTTTTTCCCCTTCATTGCTACTCCCTATGCCATCCCTTCACTATGGCCGCATGCATTCACAATAGCGAACTATATATTCGCTGAATACACCTGCTCTACCAATTCCGGATTTTATGAAGGTCCATCCATCCCCTCAGACGAATAAGCCCTCTTTGTTCCTTGTGATCAGACAGGTTGTCTGGTCGTTTTGGCACAATATAATCCTGGCTTTTGAGGTATATAAACCTTTTCCAATAGTTGATAGTTGTAGTTAATGCCTTAAAACACTTATTATCTGTTATTTTCTGAAATAAAGGCTCTATAGTGCTCAAAATGGTATTTCACAACAGAGCATAACGACGGGCAGGATGTAATATAATGCCATGTGAAAAGAAATTTACGGCGGATACTACTATGATAATAACTATCAGTAGGTGGGGAGATCTTGCGCGAAGTTCCGCGACAGGCTGGCGACAGGCTGTGAATCCATTTCACAAGGGTTTACTGATTGGGAAAATTGGGCATAATCACCTGCAAAATGCTCATGCCCTCCCGGGATCTCTCCGATTTGGCGTGCGCGAAGATGCGTCGGGAAATCGGTTCTGCCAGGGAATTTGTTACGGACACCTCATTAGAATCAATGATAAGCTTCATATCCGGATACTTTGATTAAGAATATAAAGACTGGCTAAAATAAATACGAAAACAAGCAGAATCTCAGGATGCCTGGCGCAGTTCGTAGTACTCTTCCACCAACCAGTCGCCGACCTCCTTCAGGTATCTGCGTTTGCGCTCATCTTCTGCAATTAATTGGAAAACCTCAGATAGATCTTCATCCATTATGCCCCTATATTCCGCTAGCGACATTTAAACTTATCGAAAGCTCCTTTGATTCTGCTTTTTTCCCTGCGCCCCTGGCCGTTATCAATGGCACGCAGTAGGGCGCTTTGCTTCTCTTGAAGGGGCCGGCGTGTATGGGATGGTCTCCACAGATTATGATCAGGGTCTCTTCGTCGGTCCATTTCGCGACCTCGCCGATGCATTGGTCGATTAACAGGGCGGCATCTCTGATGCCATTGAGGTCCCGGCCCAGGTGGACGCTCCGGTCGATTCCGATGAAGTAGGTCACGAGAAGATCGGGCTTCTTCTGCAGGGCATCAACTGTGAGAAGGCAAGACTGCCTGTCGAACTCTTCCGGCTCGATCCGGTCGGATATGCCGGAGGCGATCTCTATCAGCCCCCGGTAGACTTCGGCTCCGTTCTCCTCCATGATCACAGCGCACCTCATCCCGGCGGCAGTGGCTATATCCGGCAGGCTCAGGACGGGCGACACCTTTGCCCCGGCCTTATCTAAGATTTTGTGGTGCTCAGGCGTCAGGCCGGACAGGATGCTGGCGATGGCTGGAGTGGTGTGGTTGGAGACGGCTCTTGCGGCATAGAGGTGGCCCCTGTCCAGGAGGGATCTGATGCTCTCCAGGCCGGCGAGCAGCCAGAGCAACAGATCGTAGCCCAGGCTGTCCACTATGATCAGCACCGCCTTTCTGCACCCCCAGGCCAGGGCCGGTTCAACCGCCCTGCCGTCCGAGACGGCAAGATCCAATCCCAGGGTCAGGGCGATGGTGGGAGCTATATCGAGCTGGCTGTAGTCGGGTCCGGGCAGCGATGATGCGGGTGATGCGGGTGGGGTGGCTAACATGAGGAGTGCTGTTGCCAGTCTCCGATCATAAATCAATCGGGCGCTCTGAGCAAAGTTATTTGTTAGCGCCCGATGATCATCGTCGATTATCATTATATTAATTTTCTAACTATTCGAACTGCAAAGAAGGCCACAATAAGCCCAATTATTAAGCCTATCCATGCTATGTCTGTTCCCAAATATTGATCACCAGCGATTGCCCCCGCTACGCCGAAAATAATATAAAATATGACAACTGCGAGGTATCCGAATGTCTTCTTCGCGTAACGTCTAAGTCTGCTCTCCTCTTTTCCGTCTTTGCCATCGTCCATTATCACAAAGACGTTGGGATTTTCTTTATGCCTCCCCTTTCGACTGGCGCCTATCAGAGCAGAAATAATTGCAGCAAGAGCACTGATAAGGGCAGCGGTTATTATTTCTGAGGGCATGTCTCATCACCTAAATATTGTGTTTTAATTATGAGAATACTTTGTAAGGAATAATACTTAAGGTTATTCTTTGCAGAGGTTTATCAGTTCATGCGTCACTATCGCCAATAGATCTGGAATCTAGCTATCCATCTTCTTGAATACTGGAGTAAGGTTCGCGGGAGAAGCAACAACCTGGATCAGACTTAAATAGCGATAAAGAAAAGCGGGAAACAAAAAGGCTCACCAGATGGACATGCCGATAATGGACGTTTTTAAGCTTTGTCGCCTCTCACGGGTCCCGTCCCTAGCTCTGCTGATATTCGCCCTTGCCGCCGGCTCTGGCCCAGTCTGCGCAGCATCTGATAATGTTGATATCGATTACAGCCACAATGTGGTGGGCACAGGGACGGTGATGACCGACTTCAAGATGGGCTCCGACCTGAGCACCGAGGCCTCAGGCAGGGTGAGGGGAAGCGGAGAGGTTGTGAACAAATATGTCTTTCAGAGCAACAACTCGGAGAATGTCTCCATAGAGGATCAGTTCCTTTTCACCAAATCCCCTGAGAGGCGGGAGATCACCCTGGCCGACTATCCCCAATTCAGGGAGATTCCGGGCTCCTTCCGGCTTTTAGGGACGGCCTGGGCGGGAGCAATCAACCTCACGGACATCAATCAGAGCGAATCAGTCTCGCCCCGCGCTCACGGCAAAGATTTATAGCACATCCTAAAAAAGAGGTGAATATGCCAGACCGCCAGGAGATCGATGCCAGATTTGAAGAGCTTTCCCGGTTAGCGGCGCAGCCAGTCGAGCAGATCAGAGCCAGCAAGGATCTGCTCGTCGTCTCTCATGTGGACGCAGACGGGCTGACCTCTGCGGCCATCGTCTGCACCGCCCTGGAGAGGAGCGGCCTGGCCTACAGGCCCATGTTCTTCCGGCAGCTCGACGGGGCAGCCCTGGATGAGGTGGCCGATCAGGGAGCGGACACGGTCATCTTCACCGACCTGGGCAGCGGCATGATCCGGCAGATCTGTCAGAGAGATTTGACTGCGGTAATAGCCGATCATCACAGGCCGGCTGATCCGGGCGAGGCCCGCCCTGCATCTCACATCAATCCCCACCTGGTGGGCGCAGACGGAGCAACCCAGATGAGCGGTGCCGGAACAGCCTTTCTCCTGGCTCGAGCCCTGGCCCCTGCCGGCGGCAACGACGACCTGGCCGCCCTGGCAGTAGTGGGGGCGGTGGGCGATTTGCAGGACATGGCCCAGGGCCAACTGGTGGGGCTCAATCGCCGGATCATCGAGATCGGCTCGGCTGCGGGAGCCCTATTATTCTCCAGAGACATCAAGCTCTTCGGCAGGCAGACCCGTCCCGTTTATAAGATGCTAGAATATTGCCAGGACCCGTACCTGCCCGGCCTGTCGGGAAATGAGGATGCCTGCATTGCCTTTCTCAAAGAGACGGGAATCAGGCTGAGCGGAGAGCGATGGAGGCGCTGGATTGACCTCACCGTCGAGGAGAAGTCCGGCGTGGTGACGGCATTGCTGCGAAAGGGCCTGCGAAGCGGCATATCCCACGTGCGCCTGGAGAGGCTCATCGGAGAGGTCTATGTGCTGCTGGCCGAGGCAGAAGGGACTGAACTGCGCGATGCCAGCGAATACTCGACCCTGCTCAATGCCACCGCTCGCTACGGCCATGCGACTGTGGGGCTGGCAGTGTGCATGGGAGACCGGGGCAGCGCCTTTGCCGAGGCGCAGAGGCTGCTCGCCCAGCACCGCCAGAACCTGGTGAACGGCCTGAAGCTGGTGGCGGAGAAGGGCATCACCCCCATGAAGAGCATCCAGTACTTCGACGCCGGTGACGCCATCTTAGACACCATCGTGGGAATTGTGGCCGGCATGAGCTTTCAGATGGCAGACCGCTCCCGGCCCATCCTGGCCTTTGCCCGCACGGCGGAAAGCGAGCTGAAGGTCTCAGCCCGGGGCACACAGGACCTGGTCCGATCCGGCCTGAACCTGGCCGACGCTCTGTCCCGTTCGGCGGCAGCCGTGGGCGGAGTGGGCGGAGGGCACAACGTCGCCGCAGGAGCGACCATTCCGCCCCAGGCTAAAGAGGAGTTTCTGGCGATTATGGACGGCATGGTGAGCCAGCAGCTCTCCAGAGAACAATCCCACCCACAGTCACCATAGTCAGAGGAAACATCCAAATAACTTAGAGAACACATATCGTGATAGCATGAAGCTGAAAGTCAAGATCTCCGGCACAAGAGTACATGAAGTAGGATATCGCGTATTCCTGCTCAAGCATGCCATGAACCTGGCTCTGCCCGGGCTTTCTACCTACAACTGGGAAGAGGGCGGCCAGCAAG
>Ga0116170_10003861_pt1 | contig 13945 bp, 9 predicted proteins | sample AD_JPNHW1_MetaG_FD_89797 | JGI IMG/M metagenome (GOLD analysis project Ga0116170, IMG submission 89797) | Active sludge microbial communities of municipal wastewater-treating anaerobic digesters from Japan - AD_JPNHW1_MetaG | ecosystem: Engineered > Bioreactor > Anaerobic > Digestate | place...
ATCCGACCACGATGATTTTAGCAACCGGGTGCTGACGATGTAGTTTTGAAACCAGATTTCTCCCTTTTTTCTCTGCAGCTCCTGTAACGGCACAACTATTTAAGATGATGTATGTAGGATCATAGGATATCGAGAAACCTTGTTCGGTAAGTTTGCGGGAAATGTGCGATGACTCGCTGTAATTAAGCTTACAACCAAGTGTATAGATCGCAAAAGTTCTATCATTTTTCATCCTGCAAAATTACATAAAATTATGGGATTTCTTATATATTATATTACAGAAAATGATATAAGTTGCTATTCATAAGTTATTTGGTGGGAGTTTCAAGTCCGACCCCGAACGAAGTGAGGGGGCACGCCCAAAAATAAATAATCCAAGTAACGCGGATTAGTAAAAAATAATTAATCTAAGTGAGATGGAATATAAAAATAAATTGAAAGAAAATATGTTAAAAATTATAAATGGATCATTTTGAAGTAACAAAATCTGTATTTTTGCGTTTTAATTAATAAAAAAAATAGTTTTATGAGAACCAAATATATTGATCTGATTTCACAAACTTATGAGTTTCCACAAGATGAATTTCATGTGGAAGATAATGAATTGTATTATAATGGAATACCTTTGATGGATATCATTAAACAATATGGAACTCCTTTGAAAATTACTTATCTGCCTCGTATTAGTCAAAATATTCAAAAAGCCCGGAGATGGTTTAATGTTGCGATTGCCAGAGCGGATTATCAGGGAGATTATCACTATTGCTATTGTACCAAGAGTTCCCATTTCGAATTTGTACTAACTGAAGTACTTAAAAATGGAGTACATATCGAAACTTCATCGGCCTTTGATATCAATTTAATTGAAATCTTAAACGAAAATGGTCAATTTAAAAAAGACAATTATATTATATGTAACGGATTTAAAAAGCAACAATATATTGACAATATTGCTCAATTGGTTTCCAATGGTTATACCAATGTGATTCCGATTTTGGATAATATGGCAGAATATGATTTGTTAAATAAAGCAATCAGTGATCCTTGCCAAATTGGAATCAGAATTGCTGCTGAAGAGGAACCTAGATTTGAATTTTATACCTCCAGACTTGGAATTCGGTATAATGATATCGTTCCATTCTATGAGTCTAAAATTAAACAAAATCCAAAGTTTAAGTTGAAAATGTTGCACTTTTTTATTAATACCGGTATCAATGATACGGCATACTATTGGAATGAATTGAGCAAATGTGTCAGCATTTATTGCGACTTGAAAAAAATCTGTCCAGATTTGGATTCATTAAATATTGGTGGTGGCTTTCCAATTAAGAACAAATTGTCATTCAATTACGACTACGAGTATATGACGGAAGAGATTGTGTCTCAAATCAAACAAATTTGCGATAGAGAAGGAGTTTTGGAACCCCATATATTCACAGAATTTGGATCTTATACCGTTGGTGAAGCCAGTGCAGTTTTGTTTTCGATTTTGCAACAAAAAAGACAAAATGATCGGGAGTTGTGGAATATGATAGACTGTTCATTTATGACCACTTTGCCCGATTCTTGGGCGATCAATCAACAATTTATTATTCTGGCTGTAAACAACTGGGATCGGGAATATGAAAGGGTTTTCTTAGGGGGATTGACCTGTGATAGTCACGATTATTACAATTCGGAAGCTAATCTGAATGCCGTTTTTATGCCTAAAATCAGCGAAAATTATTCAGGTTCAGATGAGGAAAATGATTCTAAAGAATTAGATGTTCAATATATTGGGTTGTTTAATACAGGCGCATATCAAGAATCTGTAGGAGGTTATGGTGGAATTCAACACTGCTTGACACCTGCTCCAAAACATATTATCATTTCCAAGGATGAAGATGGTGAAATTGTAACTAAGTTGTTCGCTAAAGAGCAAAGTTATAAATCGATGTTGAAGATTTTAGGATACTAATCTGATTTTTTCTGACAAATTGGCATATTTTAACGTTTGGCATCATTTATGTTATTTTTTCAACAGACAAAAAATAACATAAACTAAAAAACATATGCAAACAGGTAAAATTAATGTTCAAACGGAAAATATTTTTCCGATCATCAAAAAGTTTTTATATTCAGATCATGACATTTTCCTTAGAGAATTGGTCTCTAATGCTGTTGACGCAACCCAAAAACTAAAAACCTTGGTTACTTTAGGAAATGTGCCGGTAGAACTAGGGGATCTTACAATTCAAGTCATTGTAAACAAAGAAGATAAAACACTTCGAGTGATTGATAGAGGAATTGGGATGACGAAAGAGGAAGTGGTAAAGTACATCACTCAGATCGCTTTCTCAAGTGCAGAAGAGTTCCTTGATAAATATAAAGGTGCAGATGCAGCATCCATTATCGGACATTTTGGATTAGGATTTTACTCCTCATTCATGGTGGCTAAAGAGGTAGAAATAATTACCAAATCATATATTGACGGAGCACAAGCTGTTCGGTGGATTTGTGATGGATCACCTGAATATACTTTAGAGCCAGCTCAAAAAGAGGAAAGAGGAACCGAGATTATTTTACATATTGGTGAAGAAGATGAAACATTTTTGGATGAATTCAAAATTGTTGAATTACTCAATAAATATTGTCGATTTTTGCCGGTACCCATCCAATGTGGAATGGAAAAAGATTGGGAAAAACCTGAAGGTGAAGAGAAATCTATTGAAATTGAAAAACCAAGAATCATCAATAATACCAATCCTTTGTGGAAACAATCACCTTCTAATCTTACACAGGAAGATTACTCAAAATTCTACAGGGAGTTGTATCCAATGAGCTTTGAAGAACCTTTGTTCCAAATCCATTTGAATGTCGATTATCCGTTTAATTTGACCGGTATATTATATTTCCCTAAAGTAAAAAATCAATTTGAATTACAAAAGAATAAGGTACAACTCTATTGCAATCAGGTATTTATAACTGACCAATTAGAAGGTGTGATTCCGGAATTCATGATGCTGCTTCATGGCGTTATCGATTCTCCTGATATTCCATTAAACGTATCCAGATCGTATCTTCAATCAGATGCTCAAGTGAAAAAAATCTCTACACATATCACTAAAAAGGTAGCTGATAAACTAGAAGAGATGTTTAAAAATGATCGGGAAGATTTTGAGAAAAAATGGGATGATATCAAAGTTTTCATTCAATATGGATCGATTTCTGATGAAAAATTTTATGATAAAGCCAAAAATTTCTTTTTGTTAAAGAATATTGATGGAAAATACTACACCATCGATGAATATAAAACCAATATTGAAACATTACAAAAGGATAAAACTGACAATTTAATTTACTTGTATGCCTCTGATAAAAATACACAACATGTGTATATTCAAAATGCAAAAGAGCGCGGGTATGATGTATTGTTGATGGATGGATTCTTAGATGTACATTTCATCAATATGTTGGAACAAAAGCTAGAGAAATCAAGATTCACAAGAGTGGATGCAGATGTGATTGACAAATTAATAGAGAAAGAGGAACAACACATTTCGAAATTGAGTGAAGAGGAAACAACAAAACTCAAGGAAGCGTTTGATAATCAAATTGAAAAAGAAAAGTTCACTGTTCAGATTGAAAGTTTAAGTGAAACGGATCTTCCGATTATGATTACCAGAAATGAGTTTATGAGAAGATATCAGGATATGGAGAAAATTTCCGGACAAAAGAGTTTTTATGGAGCTTTTGAACACTATAATCTGGTTGTAAATGGGAATCATGAGATTGTACAAAAGGTACTACATGAAGAAAATGAAGAAAAACAAAAACAGATTATACAACAAATGGTAGATTTAGCGTTATTATCACAAAATATGCTCATCGGTGAAAAGTTGAGTGATTTTGTTAAACGAAGTATTGACTTAATGAACTAACATGGATGTTAGATAAAGAAAAAATTATAGTTGAAATTTGTGCTCCGTCGGTACAGTCAGCCATAAATGCTGATTTAGCCGGAGCCGATCGGATAGAGTTGTGTCAGAATCTTAATGAGGGCGGCACAACTCCTTCATTTGGAGCCATTGCATATTGTACAGAACATTTAGGCTTGAAAACCAATGTGTTAATTCGACCACGCACCGGTAGTTTTTGCTACAATGAAGCAGAGTTTGAGACCATTAAACATGATGTTAAAATCTGCAAGTCTTTAGGGGTAAATGGGGTAGTAGTTGGGTTTTTGAATCCTGACTTAACCATTGATGTTCAAAAAACCAAAGAGATTGTTGAAATTGCTGCCCCTATGGAAGTAACTTTTCACCGGGCATTTGATATTTGTGCAGAATGGAAAGTCGCTTTAGAAGAGATCATCACCTGTGGTTGTTCAAGGATTTTGACATCCGGTACTAAACCAACAGCCTTGGAAGGAAAAGAAATATTGAATCAGATCGTACAACAAGCAAATGGTAGAATTGTTATTTTAGCCGGCGGTGGGATTAATTATGCGAATGCCGAAGCTTTAGTAAATTCAACCGGAGTTAAGGAAATTCATGCTTCTTGTACAGCTGTTGTAAATGAAAATGAACAGGATGTTTCGTTGGAACAATTATTAGATGAATCGAACTTTTCTCACAAAGAAAGTAATGTCAACTTAATTAAAAAATTATTATCTTTGCCACTTTATACAAACCAATTAAATTAATTTTTTATGATACAAAGAATTCAAACTATCTATCTTTTTTGTGCTGCAGTTGTTACATTTATCCTTTTGTTTATTCCCATTGGAACGTTAAAAGGGGCTGAAGGTTTTTATACTTATAATTCATTTTTTGTGAAATTGATTAATACAGATTTAACCATAGTTACCACTTTTTACAATGGTTTATTACTCATCTTATCAACTATACTTTCACTTGTAACAATATTGTTTTACAAAAAAAGAAAATTACAAGTTAGGATTATCAACTTTAATATGTTGGTCATATTAGGAGCTTTATTTTCTATGTTTTACATTTATCCAAAGTTTATTTTCGCTAAAAATGCAGTTTTAGCGGGTACTGTTTTGGATTTTAACTTTGTAATTCTGATCAGTTTAATTACTGCAGCAGGTTTATATTTAGCTAAAAGAGCCATATTAAAAGATGAAGCAATAGTGAAAAGTACAGAAAGATTAAGGTAATTAATCAAAATTTAAAGAACGATGATATTAACAGTTTCACAATTTCGGGAATCGGAAGATTTTACGATGCAAACCGAGCCCATTCTATCAATCGATTTAATGGAACGTGCAGGATGTAATTTCACCGAACAATTATTAAAAGATTTCAATATTTTTTTGTTTAGTGAGGTAGTCGTTTTTTGCGGTCCCGGTAATAATGGGGGAGACGGGTTGGTTATCGCCCGTTATCTATCGGAAATCACTAAAGTTAAAGTTGTTTTAGTTAATTTTGGACATATCACCTCTTCTGAATTTAACATCAATTTAGAACGTGTAAAAGACAATCCCAAAATTCAGTTTATTGAAGCTCATGAATTTATCAATAATCTGGAAGAACTGGATTTACCATTTTCACCATTAATTATTGATGCTATTTTTGGAATTGGTTTGATGAGACCCTTACAAGGAGAATATGCTCGCGTTGTTGAAGGGATCAATTCATTAAATGCTTTTGTAGTTTCGGTTGATATTCCATCAGGATTATTTTCTGATCAACATACTCCTGAAGATGCTGTTACGATTTTAGCACATCGGGTGTATAGTTTTCAGAATCCCAAATTAGCATTTCTTGTCCCTGAAAATGAAGAAAGAGTAGGATCTTTCAGAATTATTGATATTGGTTTGTTGACTCCAGCTACCATTGAATCAAGAACAAAATGTATCGATTTAGAGATGTGTTCTTTGCTTTTGAGCACTCCCAAAAAGTTTGCACACAAAGGGGACAAAGGGAATGCATTATTGATTTCGGGATCAGCCATGATGCCCGGAGCCGCCATTTTAGCTGCCAAAACTGCGATGCGCGGTGGGTTAGGTAAGTTGACGGTTCATTCACCACAAACTGTTTTGGATAAACTGGCTGTTGTGGTACCTGAAGCGATCCATTCCATAGATCAAGATACTCATTTTTTTACAGATTTTCCAGGAGATTTAACCGAGTTTAATGCCATTGCCATTGGATCAGGATTATCCAAAAATGAAAAAACAGCTAAGGCCATGGAATCATTCTTAATGAAACTTGCTCCAACCAACCCTAAAATTCCCTTGATAATTGATGCAGATGCGTTGAATCTTCTCAGTGAACATCCTGAATGGCTCTCTTTACTTCCTCCCGATACAATCTTAACACCTCATTTAAAGGAGTTTGAAAGGGTAGCAGGAAAAGTGAAAAACGATTTTGAACGCATTGAAAAAGTTCAAAAGTTTTCAAAAGATAATAAACTTATTGTGATTTTAAAAGGAGCTCATACCATGGTGGCACTTCCAACCGGAGAACTTTTTTTCAATATGTCAGGTAATCCCGGAATGGCTACTGCCGGATCCGGAGATCTTCTTACCGGGCTTCTCCTCTCATTCTTAGCTCAAAAATATCCACCTCATATTGCTTCGTTGATGTCTGTCTACCTTCATGGGTTAGCAGCTGATATTGCGATTGAGGATACTCAATCTATTGAAAGTTTAGTAGCTTCCGATATTCCCAATTATCTTGGTAAAGCATTTAATAAATTGAAATAAATGAAAAAAATATTTTTTTTAATCCTCTCATTAACTGTCTTTTCTAACCTACAAGCTCAGAATTTTAAAATGAGCATCATTTCCGACTTTCAAGCGGATACGATTTCTATAAACTCATATAATCAAGGGCTTTATAAGTATGAAAAGTTGTTTGCATCTCCATATAGCAAAGAATTGGTTTTCACATCAGACAGCTCATTAGAGCCCGGAATCTATCTGATAAAAAAAGATACAACCGTTATTGTTGAATTTTTTATTTCAAGTACCAAAGGACAAAATTTTACGATCGATTTTTCCTCTTCAGATATTCTGTTTAAAGGATCCCCTGAAAACAAAGCAAATCAAGAGTATATTAAACAAATGAGTGCTTTTGACGCTCAAATTACTCAATTGAATAAAGAGTTTCAAGAGCTTAAAACAAGGAATTTACCAAACTATATGTTGCAACCTTTTGTGGATACAATTGCCATGAAAGCAGAGGCTATTCAAAAACAAAAAAAAGAGTATCAACTGTTGACTATCGAGCGACAAAAAAATACACTTTTAGCATCATTGATACAATCAACGATTGAAATTCCTTCTCCTCCAAAAGATTATTATAGTAATAAAGAAAAATATTATACCTATTTGTTAGAACATCAATTTGATTATTATAAATGGGAAGATGATCGGTTATTAAATACACCTCTTCCTAATAATAAATATAAATTTTATGCCCAAGTTATTCTGGAATTAGCTCCAGAGGTTGCAAATCCAATAGTAATCAAAGATTTAGATAAAAGTAAAGTTTCAAAAGCGCAATACTACCAATTTTTTGATTATTTAGAAATATTTTTTGGATCTCTAACTTCTCCTTACAGAGATGAAACCCTTTATATTGAGATGCTTAAAAATGCTTTACAATATCCGCAATTGAGTCCGGAAAGAAAAGCCAGATATGAATATGAACTAAGTGTCATCAATAAAAATCTAAAGGGATCGCTTATTCCTGATTTTAATATTTTGCTAAACAATGGTGATTCAACCAGTTTATATAAAATTAGTGCAGAATATTTGTTAATATATTTTCAAAATCCGGATTGTCCCTCTTGTATTGAGTTAAGGCAGAAAATGGAGTCTATGGATTTTTTAAAAAAAGCTATTGCTGATAAAAAATTGACTGTATTAACCGTCTATTTTGAATCAAATGAACAAATCTGGCGAAACTATTTGCTAAAAAGTGCAAATCCAGCTTATATTCATAGTTGGAATTATGATTTATCAATTGAGAAAGATCATCTTTTTGACACAAGAACGATACCGATGTTGATTTTAGTAGACAAGGATAAAAGGGTGATTAAAAAGGATCTATTGAAAAATGAGATTGAATATTACATGAAAATGATCAATCCCTAGTGTAACGAAATTCTAAAACGGTTACTAATAAGCCATAATAAAACGAAACAATTAACAAAAATCAATAAAACAATGAAAAAAATCTTATTATTCTTGGTTGTAGCTCTGATGACAATGGGCACAGCTCTTATGGGACAGCAAATGTCTGATCCTATTAAAAATGATCCCAATGTAAGAATTGGAAAGTTATCTAATGGTTTAACCTATTACATTCGTGCGAACAAAAAACCTGAAAAAAGAGTTGAGTTCAGATTAGCTGTTAATGCAGGATCTATGCAAGAAACCGAAGCACAAGTTGGATTAGCTCACTTCTGTGAACACATGGCTTTTAATGGAATTGAAGGATATCCTGGAAACACAATGATTAGTGAATTACAAAAATTAGGTGTTTCATTTGGTGGTGGCATCAATGCGTATACTTCATTCGATGAAACAGTTTATGAAATTACCATGCCGGTTGAAGATCCTAAAAATTTAGAATTTGGTTTAAATATATTAAAAGGATGGGCTAATGGTTTAATCTTAGATGATAAAGAGATTGATAAAGAAAGAGGCATCATTATTGAAGAGTACAGAAATGGACTAGGAGCACAAGACAGAATGAGAAAAAAATGGTTCCCTGTTGCTTTTAACGGATCTCGTTACGCTGACCGTTTACCAATCGGTACATTAGAAAACTTAGAAACATTCAAATATCAAACAATAAAAGATTTTTATAAAGAATGGTATCGTCCTGATTTACAAGCTATTATTATAGTAGGTGACATCAATGTTGATCAAGTTGAGGCTATGATTAAAGAAAAATTTAGTTCAATTCCTGCAAGAACAAACAGTCAACCTAAGATTATGTATCCAATTCCTGGTAATCCAACACCTATGGCTGTAGTTTGTACAGATCCTGAAGCTGGTGGTTCCCAAGTGATGGTATTTAACAAATACAATTATTTTGCAATGAAAACAATTGGTGATTTCAAAAAACAAATGACACACCAATTATACAATATGATGTTACAATCTCGTATTTCTGAATTACAACAAGATCCAAAGGTTCCATTTATTGATGCTTCAGCAGGATATGAAAATTTCATCGGACAATGTGATGCTTATTCAAGTTCGGTATCTGCTAAAGAGGGACAAATCGAAAATGCTTTAATGGCAATTTTAAAAGAAAACAATAGAGTTTTAAAATTTGGATTTTTGGAAACTGAATTAAAAAGAGCTAAAGAAGAGTTGTTAAATAATTATGAAGTATCTGCTAATGAAGCGGATAAAACTGAATCTGCCAGATTTGCAGTAGAATATGTTGAAAACTTCTTAAGACAAGCTCCTATCCCTGGTGCTAAGAGAGAATTTACTTTTGCTAAAAAATATTTACTTGAAATTACTTTAGAAGATGTAAATGAATTAGCAAAACAATGGGTTACTAAAGAAAACATGGTTGCGGTTGTATTAGCTCCTCAAAAAGAGGGCTTAATTATACCAACTGAAACAAAAATTTTAGAGATTATTAATGATCCATCTCTAAACAATGTTGAAGCATATGTCGATACTTACAAAGAACAAGAATTAGTGAATGTAGCTGCTTTAGTTCCCGGAAAAGTTACCAATACAGTTGAACTAACAGAAGTTGGTGCAAAACAAATCACCCTTTCTAATGGTATTAAAGTAATTTTGAAGAAAACAAACTACAAAAATGACGAGATTCTATTTACCGCAAAAAGTAAAGGTGGTATGAGTTTATATCCTGAATCTGATCTTCCTACATTGCACTTTACTACTCAATTTATTGACAGAGCAGGTATTGGTGAATTGAATTATAGTTCATTAGAAAAGAAAATGAAAGGTAAAAAAGTGGGTTTAACACCTAATATTGGATTTGAAAGTGAAGGTTTGGATGGATCTTCAACTCCTAAAGACCTAGAATTTTTCTTCCAATATTTGAATGCTTTCTTCACTAATCCAAGATTTGATCCAACCGTTCGTGATCTAGTAATCAATGAAACATTAGAACAAATGAAAACGATCAAAGCTATGCCAATGTATCATTTTATTGGAGAATTACTAGGCGTGATGACTCAAAATGATCCTTATCAAGCATCAGTTTTAAACATGACTGAAGATTTTGTTAAAAAAGCTAATTATGAAAGAGCATTCCAAATATATAAAGAAAGATTTGCAAATCCTGCAGATTTTACATTCACTTTCGTAGGTAATTTTGATGAAGTTACTATGATTAAATATTTGGAACTATACTTAGGTTCACTTAAAACTACAACACAAGCTGAAAACTTTAAAGCAGGTGTTGATAAAGGATTCCCTAAAAAATCTGTTAGACAAAATGTATATTCTGGTACAGAACAACAAAGTTTTGTAGGGATAGCTCTTTCTGAACCAATCCCTTATACTAATGAAAACAACATGATTGTTAATCAAATTTCTGAAGCTCTTCAAATTGAATTGATTGAAGTGATTAGAGAGCAAATGAGCGGTGTATATTCTCCAATGCTTCAAATGCAAGCTTCCAAATACCCAAAAGCTGAATATATGACTTTTGTAATGTTTGGTTGTAGTCCTACAAATACTGATACATTAGCAACTGCTGTTATGGATATCTTGAAAAACTTCCAAAAGAATGGTCCAAAGAAAGAAACTTTAGAAAAAGTTAAACAACAAATGATCAAAGAACGTCAAACTAATAAAGAAAAAAATAACTTCTGGTTAAGTTATATTTCAAACAGAACGTTCAATGATGATTTACTAAATACGATCAATAATTACGATGAATCTGTTAATAAAGTGACAAATGAAGATATTATTAAATTCATGAAAAAATATGTGAATTTAAAACATACTGTAAGAATTGACATGTATCCTGAATCAATGAAAAAATAATAAAGACCTTCATTATATGATCTTCTAAAGAGCAGAAATTCTTTTCTGCTCTTTTTTACATTAAAAGTGGTATGAAAACAAAAATCTTAGTAACAGGTGGTACCGGATATATTGGATCACATACAGCAGTAGAACTTATTCAACAAGGGTTTGAAGTGGTTATTGCCGATAATCTTTCCAATTCTTTTGAATGGATTGTTGATCGTATTCAACAAATAACCGGAGTCAGACCACAGTTTTATAATGCAGACTTAACTCAATTGGATCAAACGAAAAAGATTTTTCAGGAAAATCCGGATATTAAAGGAGTAATCCATTTTGCAGCCATAAAAGCTGTAGGAGAATCTGTAAAGAAACCACTTTTATATTATCAAAATAATATTAATGGACTATTAAACTTATTGCAAGTGATGAATGAATATCAATGCAAATGTTTTGTTTTTTCATCATCTTGTACGGTATATGGACAACCGGATGTTTTACCGGTAAATGAAATCTCACCGATACTTCCACCACTTTCACCTTATGGAAACACTAAGCAGATTTCAGAACAAATCATTCAATTTCAATCTGATGTTACTACCTTACAAAGTGTGATATTGAGGTATTTTAATCCTATTGGCGCTCATGAATCCGGATTGATAGGGGAGTTGCCTATTGGAGTTCCCAATAACTTAATCCCTTTTATTACCCAAACGGCAATAGGTAAAAGGGAAGTTTTGAATGTCTTTGGAAATGATTACCAAACTCCGGATGGAACCTGTATTAGAGATTATATTCACGTTACAGATATTGCAAAAGCTCACATTATCGCACTGGAAAGATTATTACAGGAAAAAATTGAAACTCAAATTGAGGTTTTCAATTTAGGTACTGGAAAAGGGTATTCCGTATTGGATGTGATTCATGCATTTGAAAAAGTTTCACATCAAAACGTAAACTATAAGTTTGTTCCACGAAGGGATGGAGATATTGAGCAAATCTGGGCGGATACCACATTAGCCAATCAAAAATTGGGATGGAAAGCTCGTTTATCTCTAGAAGATATGGTGTCTTCCGCATGGAATTGGGAACAAAAAATCCAAGATTTATGATAGAATAGGTTTGGGTAAAGAAATCGTAAATGTGGTTCCTTTTTCCAATTCACTCTCAATCTTAATTTTACCTTTATTTAATTTTACAAAATCTTTAACCATATACAGACCTAAACCGGTGCCTTTTTCGTTATTGGTTCCTTTTGAAGTGAAATGCTCATCCTTTGTAAATATTTTTTCAATAATATAAGGAGACATTCCCACCCCGTTATCCTTAAAAATGATATCAATATAACTTAACGCTTCTTTATAAGTGATCTCAATCTTCCCGAAATTTGGAGTGAATTTGATGGCATTAGAAATAATATTTCTAATAATATTACTCACAGTAATCTCATCTGCAAAAACAAACAGGTTTTCAGGTAACAGTTTTGAAAACAGAATATGTTTTTCTTGCATATTTAAAGATAAATTATGAACTTCTTTTTCAATCAACTCATGAACGTTAATATTTTCAGGTGTAACGTTAATGGCATTACTTTGGGCTTTAGTCCATTCCAAGATGTTTTGAATAAGGATCAAAGTATCTTTAGTATTGATACTGATTTCTCGTATTAATTTGTCAAAATTGGGTCCGGATGTATCAATATACTTTTCAGTAATCCCATCTAATAACATAGATATTGAGGCTAATGGAGATCTAATATCATGTGCAAGAATAGAATACAATCTGTCTCTTGTTTTTTGAAATTCTAATATTGTCTTTTTTGCATCGGCTAAGTCTAAGTGATTTTTAACTCTCATTTTGAGTTCTTCTCCATTGAATGGTTTGGTAATATAGTCTACACCACCAACTTCAAATCCTTTGACAATATCTTGAGGTTGAGTTTTAGCAGTCAGAAAAATAATTGGAATTTCATTTAGTTTATCATTTTGCATGATCATCTTGGTTGTTTCAATACCATCCAATTCAGGCATCATGATATCCATTAATATGAGATCAATTACAGTGGATTCCAAAATTTTTAAGGCTGCTTTACCATCCAGGGCAAGAGCAACATTGTAGTTACATTCTTTTAAATAGTTCGTAACTACTTGTAGATTAATTTGATTGTCATCAACAACTAATATATTTGGGGTCTCTTTCATAGGATAGAAAAATTATTTTTTATTATTCAGTGAGTTTTGTATATCATTTAATACTTCAGGAAAACGGGAGATTTGTTCCTTAATTTTATCAAAATCAAAATGGTCAATATTTTCAAGCAGTGATTCGGAATAGTCATAAAGTTGATTGAATTTATAGGTTATTCCAATTGTATTTAATTTCTTAGCAAAACTTTCAATTTTAAAAATGACAAAAGCTTTATGAATCTCTTCCCATTCTTCCATTAATTCTTCACGAATCAAATCAAAAGAAATGTGATTTTGAACAGGAATATTAATCACTTCTTCATGTTGAGATGGCATGGTAACATTTGGTTCTTCTAGATTTTGAGAGGTAGAAGAGGTAAGAGTTTCAGGTATGAATTTACTTAGGAGATTGATTAATTCAACTCTTTTTACAGGTTTAAATAAATAACCTTCAAAATCACCAGATTGCATGATCTTATCACTACTGAAAACAGAAGCTGTGAATGCAATAACGGGGATATGGTTAGTTTTGGGATTACTTTTAATAATTTTTGCCACTTCATATCCTGATAATCCGGGCATTCTCATATCCAATAAAATGAGATCAGGAGTTATCGTTTCAAGCATTTGGATTGCTAGGTCACCACAATCGGCCGTATAAACTTCAATTCCAATGGGCATAAGCAATTTTCTAACCAATTCTGTGTTTAAGAATACATCATCAGCCACCAAAACGGTTCCTTTGTTGAAGAAGATCTCTTTTTTAACTTTGGGATCA
>Ga0116170_10003862_pt1 | contig 13937 bp, 13 predicted proteins | sample AD_JPNHW1_MetaG_FD_89797 | JGI IMG/M metagenome (GOLD analysis project Ga0116170, IMG submission 89797) | Active sludge microbial communities of municipal wastewater-treating anaerobic digesters from Japan - AD_JPNHW1_MetaG | ecosystem: Engineered > Bioreactor > Anaerobic > Digestate | place...
TAAAAAGATTTAGCCACTCTGTGGCTGTTTTTGCAACAGAGTTGCAGCATATTTGTAGAATATAAGTTCGTACAGATAAGTAAGCCCCTGCAGGGCTTAATGCCTATATTTGCTTAATTATCTCCATATTATAATGTTTTCTTAGTTTTTCATCGGACAACAATGTTAAAAAATATATTATGTTGCAGAAATGAATAAGGAGCATACAGGAATGCTAGTGATGCACTCAGAAATCGATGTTAAGCACTAATAATTGATTTTCGAATGGGTTTATTCAATTTACTGTGACAGTTAATGATGGAAAAAGGCAGGTAAAGTGATATTATCGGTTAATAAATCCACAAACTGTAAGGGATCAGCGCAATGAAAGAGGCTGCCATTACCCAAAGGGGTAGCTTCAGGTTGAGTGCAGAAGTGTTGGATGGTACGTTTTCCAGATGGATTTTAGTAAACAGCAGGTACACGAGGAATGCTACTCCCGCTCCTACCAATGCTCCGCCAATAACATCGCCGGGATAATGAACGCCCAGGTAAATACGAGAAAAGGAGACTAGAGTTGCCCAGATTAATACCGATATGGTATATTTACGGTTTTTGAAAAACAGTGAGGTAAGCAAAGCCAGTCCGAAGGAATTGGCGGCATGAGAGGAAACAAAACCGTATTTCCCACCCCGATAGCCTTTCAGCAGGCAGACCATGTTTTCTATTTCGGGATTTCGTGAGGGACGCAACCGGTGTACCATATCCTTAATCAGTCCGGATGAAATCTGATCGGCAAGGAGAATACAAATAATTAATGCGAGAATAATCAAAAAGGATTTTCGCTTCAGGTATTTAATCAGAATAAAAATAAGAGCAATGTAGAAAGGTATCCAGGTAAATTTATTGCTGATGCCATACATCAGTCCATCCCAAAAATCGGGATAGTCGTTGTTCAGCACCAACAACCACTGTTTGTCAATACTATCGAGTGTCTGAATGAAATCCATTTAACATCTATTAGTGACTGGTGTTTAGTCTGTTTGTTTTACTTGTAGCTTGTACCATGTAACTTTATCAAATCCTTTCAATAGCACTTTCTTCCACCCATCCCACAGCACCATTTTCGAGGGTGATTTCTGACCAGCCACCTAAAACACTCTTCACTTTCACCAGTGTACCTTCATGCAACTGAAAAAGATCGGTGCCACTCTGATCGGGTGAACTTTTTACTGCCACAGTTCCCGACATGATGACAGCTTCGTGGTGGTTTATAAACTGGTCTTTCCGGATACCTGAAAAACTCAGCGAAATGACACATAAAATTCCGAAGAAGACTGACGCGAAAAATGAGTATTTACGGCGGCTCCGGATACGGGAAAAAGCAAACAGAAAAAAGAGAGCAAGCATGAGAACAAAACACACAACACTAATTACAGCCCACTGATTTGATGTATTGGACTTGATCAGTGAATTGGTCCATTTCCTGATGAAAAAGGTAGGTGTTGTATTAACATTGTCAACAATTTTGCTTTCGGCAATATCCAGATTATAGGAAGCATCCTCGTAACCGGGATCGATGCGCAGGGCACGTTCGTAATTGAGTATTGCATGCCCTATCTCGTTAGCTTTGTAGTAGCTGTTTCCAATGTTGTAATACAACTCGGCCGAAACTCCCTTTTTCAGTTCTTCTTCGTAAATGCGAGCTGCATCGGTAAACTGACCCTGCTTATACATCTGGTTTGCCAGTGCAATCTGGTCATTTTGTCGATTGGTCTGAGACATTGTCGGACCAAACAAAACCGAAATCAGCAAGAATACTATATAAATCCGTTTCATATTACTTTTTCTTAAAATATTCTTCTACTTTACTGATTGCCTCGATGGTAACTTCGTACAGATTGCCCATCTCCTGTTGTCCTGTATTGGGCGCGTAACTTGCAAATTCACAGGTGTTTAGGATATTGGTAAATTCATCTGTCAAATCTTTGTCTATGCCGCGGTTAGTCATTTCCGCCTCAATATTTTCTTTATTCAGTGATACTACCGGAATAGAAAGCTTATCCGACAGATACGTCCATACTGCTTTCATTACCTCTTCGTAGAACTGTGACTTTTTGCCTTCGCTAAGGAATTTCTGTGCTAGTTTCAATCGCTTCTGAGCCACCCTATTCGCCTTCTTGGTTTTTACCAGACTAATATCGGCATTTTCTCTGATCTGCTTTCTAAAGAAGACAAACAGGATACAGGCGAGAAGAAATGGTATGAGATATAGCATCCAGAACAACATGGAACCGAACAACGGATTTTCTTCAGACTTCTGTTTTATTTTTCCGGTATAAATGTAACGGATATCTTTGGCCAGTTGGGTAACATCTTCCTTGTTGGTATAATTGCCTATGATAGGACTCTCGCCTCCCGTACCTTTAGCCACATTGAGGTGGTAAGCAGGAGTTCTGAGCGTTTTATAGATCCGGTCGTTCAGATCGAAATAAGATAATTCTGCCGAAGGAATATTAAATACACCGGAATGTTGAGGAATAAACATGTACTCTATGGTTTTCGTTCCCGAAACACCTTTTGCATTCGTTCCGAACTTATTGTCAGCCTTCGGATCATACACTTCAAAGCCATCGGGGAATTTTATCTGGGGGTTCTGAAGCAGCTTCATATTTCCGGTTCCCGAAATCACTACTTTGATAATAGCAGCCTCATTGGCTTTCAGATTGGTAGTACTTATGGAAGAAGTTAGATTAAAGTTACCGACTGCTCCGGTGAACGATGCCGGTTTACCCGGGGCAAAGCATTGACCACTATTCTGGCACCCGGTGCTGTCAGATTCTTCTTAACATTGCTGTAGGAATCAAAGAAATCATCGAAAATACTGCGAACCTGCGCCCTGTTCTGAATTCGCAGAATAGCGGTAAAGTTTGCTTTATCTATATTGATTTCACCTGTTCGTTGTGGAAATAACAGCACCTGATATAATACTACCGTACCATAATTTTTTCCATTATAATTTTCATAGGACAGCTGAGCATTTTTGGACTGTTCTATTTCCTGTTTAAGGAATCCGTTAAAGTCGGGAAACTTCATATCTGTAAACTGAGCCACATCAAGCAATGTGTAGAGTTTGTATGTCACCAGAATTGCTTCCTGTTCATACACATTCGTTTTCGATACGCTGGTGCGAATGAAAATATTATCGTTCGATATTCGCTGTGTCCCCTGCTCTGCATTTGAAGAACTGGCTCCGCCCTGTCCCTGCGACTGTGCTTTATCGGCCGGAAGTACTTTAATCGTTAATCCGTTGGAATAAACTTTTTCTCCATCTACTTCTATATTGGCTCCGGGAATTTTGAAAGTACCTGTTTTTTGAGGAAGCAAGGTGTATGTGTATGCAACATTAACACTCGACGATGCTTTTCCGTTTATATTCTGATAACTGGAGCTATGCTCTTCAAATGGTCCGGCAAGTATTTCGAAAAACTGAAAGTCAGGTGCGCGCAAGTCACGTGCCGATGCGTTGACCGAGTATTTTAACTGAAAAGGTGTATCCATATATACGGTGGCAGGTGCTGAGGCAGTAAAACTTACCTTATCCTGTGCCGTTAATACGTTATAGATTAACAGAAAAGATGTTAATACAATTAATGCTCGTTTCATAGAATATTACTCTCCCTCTTGCTCAGTAGTGATCATTTATGTATAAATTAAATGCTTGTTTTCTGTAAATTACCAATCTTTATCAGCCTTTTTTCTACCGTGAACCTGTGCTTTTTTAGCCTTATCCTGAGTATCCTTTTCATCCTGTTGCAAAGCTTCTAAAATCTGCTGAGCGTTTTCTTTAGACATCTGAGGCTGCTGTGGTTGAGGTTGTTCCTGTTTTTTTTCTTTATCCGGTTCGTTTTTTGGTTGTTGTTGCTGGTCTTTGTCCTTGTTCTGCTTATCTTTATTATTATTTTTATTATTTTTATTATCCTTGTTTTCCTGTTGTTGTTTTTTCAGGAGCATCTGCGCATAAGCAAGATTGTAACGGGTATCGTTATCAGCCGGATTATTTTTCAATGCCATTTTATAGGAATCAATTGCTTCCTGAATTTTATTTTCACCGATAAGTGTATTCCCCATATTGTGTAATTCGGATGCCAGTTTCTTCTTATTATCGCCGGCAAAAGGCAAAGCTGTTTTGTATTGCTGGTAAGCTTCGTTATATTTTCCCTGACGAAACAGTGCGTTACCAAGGTTGTAGTTTGCTTCGAATGATTTATTATTCTTTACAAGCGCTTTCCGGTACTCAATCTCAGCTTCGGTGTATTTCTTTTTGTTGTAATGTCTGTTGCCTGTGCGTACTTCATCACTTTCCTTCTGGGCAATACCTGCCACCGGGAGCAGCAGCGCAACAACAAGTATCGTAGTATTTTTTAGTACATTCATCATTTTTTATGAAAAAAGAAATTTCTACACTAACCGTTATTTTTTTGTTCCTTAACATCAAACAGGCGGATACGACTCAGCCACTTATTCTTTCGGGCAAATACAAAGAATTCAATGATTAAAATCAACAATGCTATGAATGCAAACGACTGAAACTGCTCGTTATACTCGGAGAACACCTTGGTATCCATATCCGATTTAGCCAGAGTATCAAGCTGTTTGCTCACAGTTCGCTGTGCAGCATTGCTGTTGTCAGCCCGCACATAAACGCCACCACCTGCCTGTGCAATTCCTGAGCACATTTGTTCATTTAATTTGGAAACGACCACATTTCCTTCTTTATCTTTTTTGAAGCTCACAGTTTCATCTACGGGTATGGGGGCTCCTTCGGGGGTTCCCATTCCTACTACATAGACTTTAATTCCGTTGTCCCCGGCTAGTTTTGCTGCCGCAATGGCATCGTCCTCATGATTTTCGCCATCAGTGAGTATGATGATTGCCCTGCTGGCACCCGATTTTTGTCCGAATGATTTGATAGCAATATCGATAGCCGATCCAATGGCAGTACCCTGTCGAGGCACCATCTGGGGATTGATGGTCGACAGAAACATTTTTGCCGAACCGTAATCGGACGTGATAGGCATCTGCACATATGCATCGCCTGCAAAAACAATCATGCCCACCTTATCTTCCTCCATTTTATCAATCAGCTGCGAAAGAATTTGTTTTGCTTTCTGAAGGCGGTTGGGTTGAATATCCTGAGCCAGCATGGAGTTCGATACGTCGAGCGCTATCATCACTTCAATCCCTTTTTTCCTGACTTTTTCTTCCTTTGTTCCGAACTGTGGTTGAGCCAGAACAATTATTATCAGCACAAGAGCTATCAGTTGCAAATAAAATTTCCACCTGGGGCGTGCATACGACACATTTGGCATCAACCAGGACAGCAAAGCTGTATTTCCCCACAATCTGATATTCTTTTTCCGTAGTATGGCAGCGCGCACGAAGACAGCTACCAGAAATGCAGCTGGTAAAAGCAGAAAAAGATATTCGGGATGTGCAAATCTTAACATTATCTGAATTTATAAAGTCAATTTATAAGCTATTAAACGCATTAACACGTATTAATTTTAAGATAAAAATTACGGCATGGTTCTCAACCAGGTGTTTCGTATCAGTATTTCGGCAAAAAAGAACATAAATGCAAGCAAGGCAAAAATAAAATAGGTCTCACTCTTGTTACTGAACTCTTTTACACTGATTTTTGTTTTTTCGAGTTGATCAATTTCCTGATAAATGGCTCTCAGCTTGTTAGTATTGGTTGCCCTGAAATACCGTCCGCCGGTGATATCTGCAATATCTTTGAGCGTTTTTTCATCAAACTGGGTTTCTTCCTGCTGATAACGTACACCAAAAGGTGTTTGTATAGGTATGCTGATGGTTCCATATGATCCTACACCAATAGCATAAACTCTGATTCCGAAAGTTTTGGCAATTTCTGCTGCTGTTATGGGAGCAATGTCACCACGGTTGTTCGAACCATCGGTGAGCAGAATGATTACCTTCGATTTTGCTTTACTGTCTTTTATGCGGCTGATTGCATTGGCAAGCCCCAGCCCGATGGCTGTTCCGTCTTCAATCAATCCGTATCTGACGCCCGAAAACAAATTTATCAGCACATTATGATCAACAGTAAGTGGACACTGGGTAAAACTTTCACCGGCAAACACCACCAATCCGATATTATCGTTCGGTCGTGAAAGAATAAATTCGGATGCGACATTCTTTGCAGCTTCCAGACGGCTTGGACGAAGGTCTTCTGCCTGCATCGTTCCTGAAATATCCAGTGCCATCATTATATCAATTCCTTCGGTGCTTTCTGTCCGCCAGTTGTTTGATGATTGAGGGCGGGCAATGGCAATAATGAGCATAGCGATGGCCAGAAGCCTCAAAACAAATGGTAAATGTCTGAATTTCATCCGTTTCGACTTTGGCAAATCTTTTAAAGGCTGTACCGACGAAATCTGCAGACTCGCATCCGACTTGTGTATCTCCTTCAGGTACCAGATAATCATTGGCACTAGTAAAAGGAGCAAGAATAGATATTCAGGATTTAGAAATGTCATTTTTTCGTTAAGTTCACCTGCCGTTCGCAGGTTTCAGTTTTATTTATTTTCAACTTCAGCAGCATTATCAGCTTTAATTTCGTCATTTATCACTTCTTGAACAGTAGTCTGATTTACAAAAAGATATGCATTCATCAGGCTTAATTCATTTTCTCCGTTCACCGGATCCCACTTTGCAAATTTCACAAGATCTGCCAGGGTTAGAATTTGCTTCAATCCCTCATATGCCGATGGTTTATCAACTTTCAGAAACTGTGAATTTCTCAAAATTTCATCCGAAGTCATTTCCATACTCTTGATATTAAACACCTTTTCAATATAAGTGCGCAGGACATCTGTGAGTTGAGTGTGATATTCCTTTACTCTTCCTTTCTGCCACAATTTTTCCTCTTTTATCTTATCCAGCAGCTGGAGTGCTTCAACGTTTGCCGGAATAATTTCTTCGGGTGTTGCAGATTGAAATACAGGTTTTTTCATCACAAACTTACGTATCAGGATGAATAATATAACCGCCAACGCGATAAGCAGGATGGCTAAAAGAAGTTTTTGTAAAAAGCTTTTCCAGTCGAATGGCGGTTTATAAACCGGTTTAATATCTGTCAGTGAATTCGCAGCCGTATCAATAACGAAAGGTTGTACCACCTTGAGTGAAGTGGAATTGGACCATGCGGTATCTTTTCCCGAAATAAATGGAAATGCAGGCACATAAATCAGCGAGTCCTTAAACGATGTTACCTTGTAACGGATATTTACCTGTATTTTTTCATTGGAAAGTTTTACTGTATCCGATTTCGCCTGTTCTACGATATCGAGATTACCGACAATGGTGTCTGAAAAAACAGGTGCGATAATTTTTTGACTGGGCGACTGCACAATTTCAAAGGTAAATCCAGTCTGATTGCCAATCCATAGCTGTGTGGAATCCATTTTTGCTTTGATAACAACAGGCTGTGCCGAAATAAATCCGGCAGATAAAGCTATGATAATCAAAACGTATAAACGAAACTGTTTTCTCATATTTATTCGAATAAACATCTTTTATTTAAGCTCTTAATCGGAAGAGTTTCATCAATGCACGTACGTAGTCTTCATCAGTACTCATGGTTACAGAGTCCACTCCGGATTGTTTGAAAGTTTTCTGTAATTCAAGTTGCCGTTCGTTCCACTTGTGTTTATAGGTCGTTCGCAAGCGTTTATCAGCAGTATCAACCCAGATTCGTTCTCCGGTTTCGGCATCTTTAAGTTTGATAAGCCCTACATTCGGTATCTCGGCTTCACGTATATCATAAACCTGCAATGCAGCAATATCATGCTTGCGGTTTGCTATCTGTAATGTACGGTCGAAACCATGATCCATAAAGTCGGAAATGACAAAAGCTGTTGAATGTTTCTTTATGGCATTGGTGAAATACTTCAGCGCACCTCCGATATCGGTTTGATTGCTGGATGGTTTGAAAACAAGCAATTCACGAATTATATGAAGTACGTGTTTTTTCCCTTTTTTGGGTGGTATGAACTTTTCAATTTTATCTGAAAAAAATATTACTCCCACCTTATCGTTGTTTTGAATAGTAGAAAATGCCAGAGTAGCTGCCACTTCGGTGATTATGTCCTTTTTCAGCATATTGACTGTTCCGAAATCACGGCTGCCCGACACATCGACAAGCAACATAACCGTCAATTCGCGTTCTTCTTCAAATACTTTAATAAAGGGATGACCGAAACGTGCTGTTACATTCCAGTCGATTGTACGTACATCGTCACCATATTGATATTCGCGCACTTCGGCAAAAGTCATACCGCGTCCTTTGAAGGCCGTATGGTACTGACCTGCAAATATATTTTGCGATAGACCTCGCGTTTTTATCTCTATTTTACGAACTTTTTTAAGTAAGTCGTTGGTTTCCATATACAAAATCTTTTACCGGCGAAATCTTGATTGCTTTTCTGTAATTATTACTAGTTACAGTACATTTTTATGCCGATATTTAATTACTATCGGGTTTTCTGTGACTTGACCTTTGTTTGATCAGGGCACTTCTACAGCATTCAAAATATCGGTAATGATCTCTTCGGATGTCAGGCTATTGGCTTCAGCTTCGTAGCTCAGCCCGATACGGTGACGCAATACATCGAAGCAAACTGCACGTACATCTTCAGGAATAACGTATCCTCGGCGTTTGATAAAAGCATAGGCACGCGCTGCGAGAGCCAGGTTGATAGAAGCACGAGGAGATGCACCAAATGAAATCATATCTTTCAGGGAATCCAAACCATATTCTTCGGGGAAACGGGTAGCGAAAACAATATCAATGATGTAACGTTCAATTTTTTCGTCGATATAAACCTGACGAACCACATCGCGGGCTGCGACAATATCTTTTGGTGACAATATTGGACTTACGGCTGGCTTTTCCTTGATAATATTCTGACGAATAATCAGTTTTTCTTCCTCTTTCTTCGGATAATTGATAACCACCTTCAGCATAAAACGGTCAACCTGTGCTTCGGGAAGCGGATAGGTTCCCTCCTGCTCAATCGGATTTTGGGTAGCCATTACCAGAAATGGTTCTTCGAGCTTAAAGGTTTTGTCGCCAATCGTAACCTGACGTTCCTGCATGGCTTCGAGCAAGGCGCTCTGTACTTTTGCCGGAGCACGGTTGATTTCGTCAGCCAGCACAAAGTTGGCAAAAACCGGTCCTTTACGGATATTGAATTCTTCCTGTTTCTGACTGAAAATCATTGTCCCGATAACGTCGGCAGGCAACAAGTCAGGAGTAAACTGTATTCGGCTGAAATCGGCTTTTATCAAATCAGCCAGGGTTTTGATAGCTAACGTTTTTGCTAAACCGGGAACACCTTCGAGCAAAATATGTCCATCGGAAAGCAAACCAATCAGCAATGATTCTATCAGATGTTTCTGCCCCACAATAACTTTGTTCATACCCATCGTGATGGCATCAACAAACGCACTTTGTCGTTCAATACGTTCATTAAGTTCCTTAATATCAACCATTTGATTCATATATAATATTGTTTTTGTTTTTTTTCCGAACAAAGATACAACATATTAAAATGTTAAATATCTGATTTAATATCTATTAACCTGAATTTAGAATATGTAAACAATCATGTCAACTCTGAGTATCTGTAAGGCTTAATTTTGCAAAAAATGTATTGATTTTTGCCGTATAAACAGACATAAAAAAAAGGTCAGTAAAAAGACCTTTTTTATGTGTTTTAATTGAAGTTATTTCAGATACTTTTCTGAAAGTCTTAATGCATAGTCAAGACACTCCGGATTATTGGTATCAATCAACCGCGGATCCATCTTTGGAATTTTTATATCTGCTCCCAGTGGCACGTTGTTCGGGTCCTTGATAATATCGCTGTTGGCTTCGTAAATATAGACCCAGAAATAAGGATGACCAAGATGTTGCTTGGCAAAAGTGCTTAGCATGCTACCTCTTTTCATAACCTCAGTCGCAATATATTCCGTGTATTGGCGGGGCGTTTCAAATACATTTACAGCCGTTTCGGTCGGAGCACTTTGGGTTGTCAGCGAATCTGCCACTACAGGTTCAACCGGATTTATCATGGTTTTCTGAACAGTTTCGGCTGCGACTGCTTTTGGCTTACCTTTCAGATTATCAAAAATACCGGGTGAAAAGAACCACGCTGATGCAGCTGCGACAGCCACCAACAAGACTACTGCCAGGAGTATGTACAACCAAACCGGACGTTTTCTGGTTACTTCCGTTTCATAGTTGTAATTACTTTCGTCCGGCACTGCTTCCTGTTCTGGTTGAACTTCCGGCTTAGAAGCTATTTCCTGATTTTCTACCTTCTGTTCATCCTGCAATCTCTGAATTGGGTTGTTTTCCCCGGTTTCAGGTTCAATATCGGCAGGCATTGCAACACCGAAGTCAGGTAGTTCGGCATTTTTCGGTTCCGTGTTTATACCGGAATTCTCTTCGGAAATTACAGGAGTTGCAGTTTCTGAAATTACTTCTTCTTCAATAACTGAATAAACAATTGTTTCAGATTCTGATTTATCGGATTGTTCAATTTCAGGAGTAAACTGTGAATTAAAAGGCATTTCATTAACCGCTGGATAGATGATTTTCCCACCTACACGGATAATATCAAAATCATTTGAAGTTTCTTCGGATTTATGCATAGTATTTAACTCTGATTGTTCTGTTGTTACCTCTGCTTCAATGTTTTCACCAACCATCTCTATTGTCTGACTTTCTGTTTCCTCGTCAATCTGGCTGTTATCAAAATCATCTACTTCAACTATCTGATTTACAAATTCTTCGTCAGCAAGCGCCAAAAGTTGTTTTTCATTTACTTCTGTTTCGTTGATTTCTTCTTCAGTTTCCGTTTTTCTGTCTTCTGACGCTTTCCTGGTTTTCAAAGCACCCAATTCATTCAGTATTCCCTTAATTTCCTCTGCCTGTTCTTCGAATACACGCATCGGTTCCGTTGCGGGTTTGAAATTATCGGTTTCTTCTTCAGTTACATTTTCCTCTGGTTTTTTTTCGTTGATTTCAACAGCCTCGAGATGTGCAAAAGGCTCATTAATAAGATTTTTCAGCTCTGTATCGGGAGTAAAAGTTGCTTTATAATATCCATCGATTACAATTTCTTTACCTGTGTTCACATCCACACTTTTGCGCGGTTCGTTCCATTGTGGTTTGAAAGTACCCAAACCTGAAATTTTCACACTATCACCTTCCACCAGAGTATCCTCAATGGTTGTAAGCAGCTGTCTGATAAACTCTTCGGATGATTTTTTGGTAATATCTCTGTTCTTAACCATCAAATCAATCATTTCCTGCATCGATATTTTTTCTTTACTCATGACCTGGCTGTGAATTAAGTTTTTCTTTCAGTACATTGCTCTGTTTGAAGCACACAACCAGCTTTGGTGGAATGAGTGTACGGATTTTTGTTACCGGATGGACGGACAGGCGCTCATCCTTTTTTCGAACTTCAAGTGAACCAAAACCCTGAAATGCAACAGTATTATCCTCTTTCAACTGTTCGATGCAGGTTTGGGTAAAAGTCTGAAGCATGTTATTGATTTCCGTCTTCGGAAGATTCATTTTCAATGCCAGACTTGAAATTAATTCTTTGTTATTCATGATGATAGATGTTAGAACTTCTAAAAAAAGGAATGAAAAACGTTATATAGTTAATTACAAATAAATAAAGCAATATACTGATCAGGCAAACAGCTCAAAATCAGTCGCACTTTTAATTTTCGCCTGATAAAAATCTCCAACTTTTACCCCGGATGTTGTAATCGGTATTAATACATCAGGATCCACCTCAGGTGAATCAAACTCAGTCCGGCCAATGTAGTATTCTTCTTCTTTACGGTCAATGATTACTTTCATCGTTTGTCCGATTTTTGTTTCATTGATTTCCGCGGCAATTTCGCGCTGAATTTCCATCAGTTCATCCAAACGGCGCTGTTTGACCTCTTCAGGAATGTCATCTTCATAATTTTTGTATGCATAAGTTCCTTCCTCGTGCGAATAGGCAAACGCACCCAAACGTTCGAAACGCGCCCACCGGACAAATTTTTTCAGTTCCTCAAAATCTTCTTCTGTTTCGCCCGGATGTCCAACCATCATGGTTGTGCGCAGATGAATACCAGGAACTTCAGCCCGTAAACGTTCAATCAATTCGTAAGTTTGAGCTGACGTAAAACGACGCTGCATCTTTTTCAGCATATTATCGCTCACGTGCTGTAGTGCAATATCGAGATAATTACAAACATTTTCGCGTTCGCGCATCACTTCGAGAACATCGTACGGGAAATGTGCCGGATAAGCATAATGTAACCGGATCCATTCCACTCCTTCAATGTCCGAAATTCTTCGGGTCAGTTCGGCAAGTTTTGGTTCCTTATACCTGTCAATGCCATAATAGGATAAGTCCTGTGCAATAATCTGAAATTCTTTCACTCCTTTATCTACGAGCATTTTCACTTCCTGCTCAATATCTTCTATCGGGCGGGAACGATGACGGCCTGTTATAATGGGAATAGCGCAATAGGAACACATGCGGTTGCAGCCTTCCGATATTTTTATGTAAGCAAAATGAGGAGGCGTTGTCAGCGAACGTTCGAGCCTCAAATCGGCACGATATTCCTGCCCGAGTTCTTTTAAAATATCCGTATAATTGAATTTTCCGTAGTATTTATCAACTTCGGGAATTTCGAGCTGAAGCTCCTTCAAATACCGTTCTGACAGGCATCCCATTACAAAAAGCTTATTCTGTTGTTCTTTTTTGCGTTCGGCCAGCTGCAAAATGGTGTTGATGCTTTCTTCCTTTGCATCGCCAATAAATCCGCAGGTATTCACAATTACAACTTCTCCGTCCGGATTTGTCGCATCATGACGCACCTTGTAGCCTAACACTTCGAACTGTCGCATCAGTTGCTCACTGTCCACCAGATTTTTCGAACAGCCAAGTGTTATAATATCTACTGTATTTTTTTTCAAAACGGAAAGATTATTTTTTTGTTATTTTCATCACAAATCCTCCACCGGAAGCCATTGCGATACTTAATTTTTATCGGCTGAATTGTCAGTATTGTGCATTTATAACAATTTTTTATACTTGTGGTGAAAAAAATTCTACTTTACCGCATTTTGGACAAATATACAAATCAAATGATTCTCTGTTCACAAATGCTTCCAATAAATTTCCAAATATTCCGTATCTAGTTCCTTCATGAAATTTATAATTCCCCGAAAGCATCATCTGAACATCACATCTAAGACAATTTATCTTTTTTGCACTTACGGTAGTTTCTTCAAATTCAACCACTTTATTTTCACTGATGCAGAAATTACATTGCCAGCAAACGTCGAAGTTATCCTCCATCTCAGCTTTACAATTTGGACAGTTTTTCATAGCATTAATCGTTATTTTTTCGTTATTTTCATCACAAATCCTCCTCCGGAAGCCATTGTAATACTCATTTTTCTATTAGCAGGAATTTCTGCAACTTCTTTAGCATAATCGCTTGCGGAGCGATTCGCATTTTTCCCATCCCTGAAGATTTCTGCCTTATATTTACCTTCTCCCAGAAATGACAAGTTCAAATCGAGATTACGGCTATCCCAGTTGGTCATGGAGCCAAGATACCAGATATCACCTTTTCGACGTGCAATAGTAATGTATTTTGCAATTTCACCATTTAGCGATACGGTTTCGTCCCAAATTGTAGGAATTTCAGCAATAAATTTTGTGCATTCTGGTTCTGCCAGATAGTTCGACGGATTATCGCACAACATATTGAGCGGTGATTCGAAAATCACATATTCTGCCAACTGCCGGCAACGTGTTCCCTGACTCATCGGTTCGGTATAAACA
>Ga0116170_10003864_pt1 | contig 13922 bp, 10 predicted proteins | sample AD_JPNHW1_MetaG_FD_89797 | JGI IMG/M metagenome (GOLD analysis project Ga0116170, IMG submission 89797) | Active sludge microbial communities of municipal wastewater-treating anaerobic digesters from Japan - AD_JPNHW1_MetaG | ecosystem: Engineered > Bioreactor > Anaerobic > Digestate | place...
AATACGATAAACCTTTTGTTGGCACCTTTCACCGTTTGGGCGTGAGAATTTTGCGTGATCTTTGGGAAAGAACAAAGAGAAGCAGGAGTTTCACTATTTTTGACGAAGATGACTCCCGCAGTCTGATTAAAAAATGCTTGGAAGAATTAAGCTTGCCCAAAGAACAATTCAATTATGGATCAGTACGCGAGGAAATTTCTCGCGCTAAAAGTGAATTAATTGATAGCGCGATTTACAAAAAACAGGCAATGAATTTCTTTCAAGAAAATGTTGCTAAGGTTTATAAGCTGTATGAAGAAAAATTAATCAAAAGCAATGCTTTTGATTTTGATGATTTAATTAAAATCCCCGTGGAAATTTTCAGGGATAATCCCGATATTTTAGAAAAATATCAGGATCTTTGGAGATACATCATGGTTGATGAGTATCAGGATACTAATACTAGTCAATATTCTTTGATTAAAATGTTGGCGAGTAAATATCGTAATTTATGCGTGGTGGGGGATGATGATCAATCCATTTATTCTTGGCGTCAGGCAGATTTTAGAAATTTTTTAAATTTCGATAAGGATTGGCCGGATACTAAAATTGTTGTTTTAAAAGAGAGTTATCGTTTAACTAAAAGCATTTTAAGCGCCGCGCAGGAAGTTATTAAGAATAATAAATGGCGCAAGGAAAAAGTATTGATTACTAATAATTCTGAGGGCTCTCCTATTTTTTTGGTGCAAACTAGAGATGAAACAGCCGAGGCTGATTTTGTTGTAGGAATGATCAGTAAAATGATGAGTACTAGGCGTTATGAATTAAGAGATTTTGCCGTGCTCTATCGTATTAATGCTCAGTCTAGAGTTTTGGAAGAATCTTTTCTAAGAAGCGGCATCTCTTATGATATCTTTGGGGGCACTAAATTTTATGAACGTAAGGAAGTTAAAGATTTGCTGGCTTATTTGAGAATATTGGCTAATCCTGAAGATTTGGTTGGATTGGAAAGAATTTTAAATATCCCAGCTCGGGGCATTGGCGAGAAGAAAATGGAAAAAGTTTTTAATTCCAGTGATGCTAAAACAGTTTGGGCTAATTTGAGAAATTTGCCGGAAGCGAATAGCTTCGTTGCAATTATTGATGAGTTAAAAGGATTGATTGGAGTACAGACTGTTTCCGTAATTTTACGCACCATAGCGGAGAAAATAAAATATAAAGAATATTTGGAATCCACTGGTAAACAGGGTAAAGAGCGTTGGCAGAATGTTTTGGAATTTTTACGTTTAGCTGAAGACTTTGATGAAATTAAGGATCAAGGCTTAGAAAAGTTTTTGGAACAAGTAGCGCTTTTCCAAGGTAGTGATAGTCGCAAGCGTGATAAAAATGTTGTTCAGTTGATGACTTTACATAGCGCTAAAGGTTTGGAATTTAAAATTGTTTTTATAGTAGGTTGCGAAGAGGGGATTTTGCCCCATTCACAATCGCAATTTTCTCCTGAGGAGTTGGAAGAAGAAAGGAGATTAACTTATGTAGGGATGACTCGCGCCAAGCAAGAGGTTTATTTAGTTTTAGCTTTTAAACGTAGATTATTTGGCACTTCAACTGTAAATCCGCCATCCAGATTTTTAAGTGAAATTCCGCAACACCTTTTCCAAATTATTGAGACTGATGAGGATTTAATCGGTTTTGTTGATCCTGATTGCCCTGAGATAGAGGGAATTGATCTGAACTCTTAGTAATGGTAAAATATTCCTAGCTTTTAATAGATCAAATAAAGGAGGGATAATTATGGCCAAAACAGAAAAGAATATTGATGGTTTGGAAAGAGGATTAAAAATACTGGAAGGACAATTAGACTTATTGGTAACAGAGAACACAAAAAAAGCATATTTGGATATTATAGATGCGGCTGAGAATCAAATAGAAATTATGGAACAACTTATCGTTGATATCAAAAACATCAGAAAAGGGTGTACAAAAAAATAATCAGAGTTGATTAAATTAAAACAGCTCCGCTATAGCGGAGCTGTTTTTTTAAATCACTATATTTATTAATCTATTTTTCACAAAGATTATTTTCTTGGGAGTTTGGCCATTTAGAAGTTGTTTAATCTTTTCTTGTTTTGTCACTAGCTTTTCTGCGTTGTCTTGTGAGATATCCATTGGCGCTTTAATTCTGTCACGCACTTTTCCATTGATCTGTACAATTAATTCAAAATCTTTTTCTACTAAAAATTTTTCATTATATTTTGGCCATTTTTCCAAATGGATAGATTTTTTGTGACCCAACATCTGCCACAATTCTTCGGTTATATGTGGAGCAAAGGGGGCTAAAATTTTCAAAAAATCTTCCAAATATTCTTTTTTGACTTGTGGTACTACCGAAAGATTAGATTCGTCTTTTTCGGTAAAGGCATTTAAGCATTCCATCATTCCACTAATAGCGGTATTAAAGGAAAGATTTTCTATGTCTTTAGTAGCGCGTTTGATGGCTTGATGTAAAGATTTCTTTTGCTTGGCGTTATCTTTTATTTTTTTCCAATTACCTGCCTTAGTCTGTTCTGAAATTAGATTCCAAATACGATTTAAAAATCTGTTGACTCCGCTTATGCCGGATGTGTCCCACGGTTTCATGGCTTCTAATGGCCCCATAAACATTTCGTACATTCTTAATGTGTCGGCGCCATATTCTTTTACAATTCCATCGGGGCTTATCACATTGCCTTTGGATTTGGACATTTTTTCGCGGTCGTCGCCTAAAATAATTCCCTGATTGATTAGCTTTTTAAATGGTTCATTGGAGGTAAGTATTTTTTGGTCGTATAAGAATTTGTGCCAAAATCTGGCATAGAGCAGATGGAGAACAGCGTGCTCGGCTCCACCTACATATAAATCTACTGGCATCCAGTATTTTTCTTTTTTCGCATCAATAAAAGCTTTTTTATTTTTTGGATCAATATATCTTAAATAATACCAACAAGAACCAGCCCATTGTGGCATGGTATTAGTTTCGCGCTTAGCTGGGCCACCGCATTTAGGGCATTTGGTATTGACCCATTTTTCAATATTGGCTAAAGGAGATTCTCCTGTGCCGGATGGTTGATATGATTTTACTTTTGGTAATTTTAGTGGTAAGTCTTTTTCTTTCAAAGGAACATTGCCACATTTTTCGCATTTGATTATAGGAATTGGTTCTCCCCAATATCTTTGTCTGGAAAAAACCCAATCACGCAAATGATAGGCGACAGTTTTTTTGCTGGAAGTATAAAGACAGATTTTTTCTTTGGCAGTTTCATTATTTAATCCGCTGAAATTACCAGAATTAATTAAAGTTCCGTTTCCCGTGTAAACTTCATCTATACCCACAACTTCTTTTTCGGGTTTGATTACTTGAATAATATCTAAATTAAATTTTTTGGCGAATTCAAAATCGCGAGTATCGTGAGCGGGAACAGCCATAATAGCCCCTGTTCCATATCCCATTAGAACATAATCGGAAATCCAAATGGGGATGGGGCGATTATTGGCCGGGTTGATAGCTTCAATACCGTGTAATTCTACTCCGGTTTTTGATTTTTGCGGATCAGTGCGTTCTTCTTCTGTTTTTTGAAAAGCAGTATCAGCGTATCTTTCTACTTCGGAATGATTAGTTATATGAACTTTCCATTGTGAAATTAATGGATGCTCTGGTGACATTACCAAATAAGTAGCGCCAAATAATGTATCTGGGCGAGTAGTAAAGACTTCTAGCTCTCCGATCCGGCCTGTATTGGATTGAACTTTGAATTTAACATGTGCTCCTTCTGATTTCCCAATCCAATTTCTTTGTAACTCCTTAACACTTTGTGGCCAATCCAATTTATCTAAGCCATCAAGTAATTTATCAGCATAATCCGTAATTTTAAGCATCCATTGCCTGAGTTTTCTCTTTTCTACAATGGAATTGCATCTTGCGCATTTATTATCAATAACTTCTTCGTTGGCTAATCCTGTTTTACAGGATGGGCAGAAATTAATCGGTTTATAATCTTCATAGGCAAGACCGGCTTTGAATAATTGTAAAAATATCCATTGAGTCCATTTGTAATATTCTGGATCAGTAGTGTTTATTTCTCTAGTCCAATCATAAGAAAGGCCAAAGCTCTGAATCTGGCGTTTGAAGTTTTTTACATTTTTTTCTACCACTTGCTCCGGGTGAGTGTTGGTTTTAATAGCGTAGTTTTCGGCCGGTAGACCAAAAGCATCCCAGCCCATTGGATGAATTACGTTGTGATTAGTCATTCTTAAATAGCGAGAATAAATATCAGTGGCTACATAACCCTCTAAATGACCGACATGCAATCCATCTCCTGACGGATAGGGGAACATATCCAAAATGTATTTTTTGGGTTTTTTGGAAAAATCTTGGCTTTGCCAGTTTTTATATTTATTTTTTGCCCAAATTTTTTGCCATTTGGGTTCTATTTTTAGATGATTATATTTCATATGCGTATTTTAATTATACGCGAAAATAAGCTTTGAGCAAGGTTTTATGAAGTGTGAGGTTATTTGACATATTTTTTTAAAGTGCTAAAATATTTTCGTTCTTTAAAAAACTCATAAAGACTTGACTCTAATTTAGAGCAAGCGGAGAAAAAAGGAGATGATAATGGAAATGCAACCGTCAACGATTGATGCTGTGCGTAGGGTGTTAGGATGGAATGGGTATGATTTGGATGATAAGTTTCAATGGGAAGGAATCACTTTTGAATATTTATACAATTTTATTGAATTTATTAAAACAACAAGCCCCAATTCAGAAATGACAAAAAAATTGATTTTTATTTCCGGGTTAATTCATAGTGGTATTTATGAATGGCATCTTTTCTATCAAAAATTTTTTAATCTTTATTTGGATTTCTCTAATGTTATTATCCCAAAGTGCCCGAGCGACAAATGGCAGCTTCTCGTCGTTGCCAAGGGCATCTCTTTAGAAGAAGTTTATCAAAAGCATCAAGCTATATATGGCAGAGGTCGTAAGTGGACTGATGCGATTCTCGATGAAATTGTCGTTTCTTCTCGTAGTAATAATGATTCTTATGCTATTTGGGTGAGCAATAATCAGGAGTCAGATAATAATTTGAAAAATTTTCCTGCCGATTTTATCATTTCAAGCGGCCTGACAACAGAAACTTTGTTGGAAAGGTTGCTTCATGAGTTAAATTTTTTTCGTGAAACAGGAAAACATTTAGATATGATTGGCTCTACTCTTTGTACTGGATCAAAGTGGAATGATCTTGTTCCGAGTGTCAATTGGCGCCAGGATGGGGGAACACATATAAACTGGCATAGCCTTAGTCGTTCCACCAAGGCTATGGGGGCTCGTCGGGTGATAGTTTAACTAAGATAAAAAAAGAGCGGACAAAAATGTCCGCTCTTTTTCTTTATAACTCCGCCAAATTTTTTCCTATTTTGGAATCGGCTTTAATTTCTACTGAATTTAATTTAAAAGCTGATTCCATTATTTTATCTATTAACTCTTGGGCTTTTTCTGAATAATTTTTATAAACCTCAAAGATTAATTCATCATGGACTTGCAAAAGCATTTTTATTTTATCGGTTAATTTTTTCTCTTTTAGATTCTTATCAACTTCAATCATGGCTATTTTAATAATATCTGCTGCCAATCCTTGAATGGGGAAGTTGATGGCGGCGCGTTCAGCCATGGCGCGATATTTTTGGTTTTGCGAAGCTAAATCCAAGACCCATCTTTTTCGGCCAGTTAAAGTAGTGATGTAGCCGATTGTTTTTCCTTGCTCAATGATTTTTTCTTGCCATTCCTTGATGCCGCTGAAATCATGAAAATATTCCTCAATGAAGTTTGCTGCTTTTTCTTTGGGTAATCCTGCTTCTTGGGCAAATGCGCGACTGCCCATGCCGTATAATACTCCAAAGTTTAAAACTTTAGCTTGCCTCCTCATTTCCGGAGTAATTTTATCCAAAGTAGTGTTGTTTATTTCTGAAGCAGTCAAAGAATGGATGTCTTTTCCTTCTTTAAATGCTTGGATCATTTTTTTATCTTGAGAAAGAGCCGCGGCAATGCGTAGTTCAATTTGAGAATAATCTAAACTGATTAAAACTTTTTCTGGGTCGCAAACAAATCCTTCTCTAATCTTTTGAGCCCATTGTCCTTGAGCTGGAATATTCTGTAAATTGGGATTATCGGAAGATAGGCGTCCAGTAGCCGTGCCGGTTTGATTGTAGTTGGTATGGATATGTTTTTTTTCATCTGCTAATTCCGGTAGGGGATCAATGTAAGTATTTTTTAGTTTCATCAATTCCCGATGTTTTAAGATGAGTGGGATGATTGTATGTTTGCCCGCTATTTTGTTTAATTCAGTTTCTTGCGTAGAGATTACGCCGCCCGGAGTTTTTTTCAATCCTTTAACAGGAATGTTTAATTTTTGGAATAAAATTTCCGAAAGTTGTTTGGGTGAACTGATGTTGAAATCGGATTCGGCTAATTTATGGATCTGTTCTTCTAGTTCTTCTATTTCTTTTGTGATTTCTTGAGAAAGTTTTTGAAAATGAGGAATGTTTAATCCAATGCCGTCTATTTCCATTTGTCCCAAAATAGGGATTAAAGGCATTTCAATATTGTAAAAAACATTTTCTAGTTCTAGCTCTTTAATCTTTTTTCTTTGTAACTCTTTGATTTTTTTTATGGTAGCCACCTTCTTTTCGTTAATAGGGAAGTCAGCTTTAAAACTGCGTTGATATATTTTTTCTATAGAATGGTCTTTAACCTCGGAATTTAAAAGCCAACTAGCAATTTTTATATCATGGTGAAAACCCTCTAGTTCAATGTTCAAATTTTTTAGTTTTTTATAGAGCTCTTTTAATTGCCATCCGGTCTTTAAAATTTCTGGCGATTCTAGCATGGGTTTGATTAATTGTAGCTCATCACTATTTAATGGAATTAAAGAGATTTTGTAATCCCAAATAATTTCTAACACGTCTCCTTCATTATAAAGGGTTATTTCATCGCCGCTTTTCACGGTGTTTAAAGATGTTAAATCTCCCTCTGGATTGACTGTTTCTTTCGGTGTATTTGATTGTTCTGGGTTTGGTTGTTCTGTTTTTTCATCTTCTGTTTTGCTTAAGGAGGCCATTTTTAGTCTAGGGATTAAGCTATCAAAACGCCACTCCTTAAAAAGAGGAATGATTTTATCAGGATTAAATTCTTTGAATTCTAAATCATCAAGCGATGTATCTAAGGTTATGTCTTTTCTAATAGTAGCTAAGTATTTGCTAAAAAAAGCTTGTTCTTTTTGTTCTCGTAGTTTTTTAATTGTCCCAGCTTTTATTTCTTTAGGTGGTTCAAAAAGCGGATCTTCCATCGCTTTGTAAAGATTCTCTAAAGAACCATAGGCTTTTAAAATAGTAATAGCTCCTTTTTCACCAATGCCTAAAACTCCGGGAATATTATCAGAAGGATCTCCTTTAATTCCTTTAAAATCAGTCATTTGATTGGGTAATAATTCAAATCTGGCTTTTACGGCTTCTTCATCGTAAATAGTGGTTTCTTGCCAACTTTTTTTCATGGTGTAAACCATGACTTTTTTATCTTCTATTAATTGTAGGGTATCCAAATCGCCGGTTACAATAAGAACTTTATCCGTTTCATTTTTAAATTTTTCCGCTAAAGCTCCGATGAGATCGTCCGCCTCAAACCCGGATTTTTCAAAATGTGGTATGCCTAAAGCATCAAAGAGTTCTTTTGTAGCGGCAAACTGTGGTCCTAAATCTTCCGGAGTTTTTTCTCGTGTCCCTTTGTAGTCTTTAAATTCTTGATGTCTAAAAGTTGGTTCGCCTAAATCAAAACAAGCTGCTATGTGAGTAGGATTCAGCTCACGTATCATTTTCAAAATAATATTAGTAGTACCGTAAACAGCGCCAATAGGCTCTCCCTTTGGTGTGGTTAGCGGGGGTAGGGCATGGAAGCATCTATGAATGAGAGCGTTTGCGTCTATAATGACCAAGGTCTTCATTTTTTTATAGTAATGCTTCTTTTATTTTTACCGACTACTTCAAAATTAATCCAAATAGCATTTTTAGGAATGAGTGTTTTAATTTTTTCTGGCCATTCAATAAAGACAATATTTTTGGGATTATTGATTATTTCTTTAAAACCTAAAACCAATACTTCTTGCGGTTGATCAAAACGATAACAATCAAAATGATATAATTCGGAAAAAGGCAATTTTTTATCCAAAGGAAATTTTTTCATTATTACAAAAGTGGGACTTAGAATTTTTTCTTTTATTTTTAAAGCTTTGGCAATCCCTTGGATGAAGGTAGTTTTGCCAGCCCCCAAATCTCCTTGTAGGGCAAAAATATTGGGATTGTTAGAATCTTTGGTAATGGTTTTCACTAGCAGTTCAGCAATTTTTTGAGTTTGTTTTGGAGAATTGGTAATCATAACATCAATATTTTAGCATACTTTACTTTATATTTGAAATGATTAATATGATACTCAGCTATTTAAATATGTTAATAAGGAGCTAAATATGTGCTTATTTTTTCTTTGGTTGCTTCCATTTGTTGCTTGGGTATTCTCTTTCTATAAAATTATTTGTCTAGTCGCCGCCATTTTAAATAAAAAGCATTTAAATTTTTTGTTTGGGATTAAAGTTTTTTCTATTTTCTCTTCCGCAATGTTTTATTTTTTAGTGATTTTTCCTGATCTCTCTAATCTGTTTATTTATCAATTTTAAAATTAATAAAGGAAATATGAAAAAACAGAAATGTCCTATGTGCGGTAAAAGAAAGTGGAAGTACAGGAGTGCTCCGTTTGAAAGAAATTTTTTGCAAAAAATTATAAAATATTTTACTTCGTCTGTTGTCGCCAATTCTCATGATTGTGAATATTGGCGCGAATGCTATTGTTGCGGCTATCGTGAATATCCGCCCGTAGTCTAAATAATAAAGGGTTCTGATGTATTTCAGGACCCTTTTCTTTTTCATTGATTTTTAGATTATTATCAGGTTAAATATAACTATGAATGAGATTTTTGAGATTGAAGGCGGTAAAAAAATTAGCGGAGAAATTGCGGTAATGGGCACTAAAAATGGCGCCTTGGCAATTTTATCTGCCTGTCTATTAACTAAAGAACCTTGTGTCATTAAAAATATTCCTTTAGTGACTGATGTGTTGACCATGATAGAAATTATAAAGAGCTTAGGCGCAGAAGTGGAATGGTTGGAAGAAAGGACTGTTAAAATTCAAGCTAAAGATTTAAAGTCAGAGCCGGAAGGTTCTTTGGCGAAAAAAATTAGAGCATCTGTGTTGATTGCTGGACCGATGTTAGCGCGCATGAAGGAGATAAAAATTGCTAAACCGGGTGGCTGTCGTATTGGTGTAAGGGGATTAGATGCGCATTTGGAGGGATTTGGTGATGTTGGTATTGTGGCGGAGCAAGAAGAGAAAGAAAAATATTATTTAAAATCATTACAAAATATAAATAATAGCATTGTTGTTTTAAAAGAATTTAGCGTGACTGCTACGGAAAATTTAATGATGCTTTTTGCCGGTCAGGAAGGAACTAATGAAATTCATTTGAGCGCTACTGAGCCTCATATTGTGGAATTGGGAGAATTTTTGAAAAAAATGGGCGTAGAAATTGATGGTTTGGGAACTCATTCTATTAAAGTTAAGGGTAACAAAAATTTAAAGGGAGTGGAACATTGTATCTGGCCTGATTATATTGAAGCTGGAACTTTTATGGCCTTAGCCGCTTCCACTAAAAGCGACTTGACGATTAAAAATACTCCAGTAGAATATATGGAAATGATTTTCCGTAAGTTGAAAGAATTTGGAATTTCATATAAGATGGATAAAGAGTCTGTCTTAATTGAGGGGAGTGCTTCTCATTTGATGGGGACAAAAATTCAAACTATGCCTTACCCAGGTTTTCCGACTGATTTACAATCTCCTTTTGCCGTGATTGGCACACAAGCGCAGGGTAATACTTTGGTTTTTGATACTCTCTTTGAAGGAAGATTTAGATACGTTGATGAATTAAATCAAATGGGCGCGAAGATTACTATTTGTGATCCGCATCGCGTTTTGATAGCCGGCCCCACTCCACTCTACGGCGCGAAAATTAAAACCTGTGATTTACGCGCTGGAGCGACAATGATTATTGCTGCCTTAGTTGCTGAAGGTAAAAGCCAATTGGTTGGAGCCAACGAAATTGATAGGGGCTATGAAAAAATAGAAGAGAGATTACAGAAAATCGGAGCGGAAATAAAAAGAGTTCAAATTGAAAATTAGCATATGTTTATAAAAAAAATAGGAATTGATTTGGGTACAACTAATACTTTAGTTTTTACTCCCAATAAGGGAGTGGTGGTTTTTGAGCCTACCATCGTGGCTTATGATTTAAATGATAATAAAGTTTTGGCTGTAGGCAGAGAGGCGAAAGAAATGATTGGAAGAACTCCTAATGATATTGGAGCTTATCGTCCATTAAAGGATGGTGTGATCGCCGATTACAAAACTACTAGGGCCATGTTAAAGTATTTTATTGCCAAAGTATTGGGCAGCTTTAATATTTTAAAGCCAGTCGTGATTATTTCCGGACCAGCTGGCATTACTTCCACTGAGCGTCGCGCTGTAATTAACGCGGCTATGGATGCCGGTTCTAGGGAAGTTTATTTAGTGCGTGAGCCAATTTTAGCCGCTTTGGGAGCTGGTATTCCTATCAATTCCGCTTCTGGACATTTGATTGTTAATATTGGTGGTGGTACTAGCGAGGTGGCAGTTATTTCTTTGGGTGGTATTGTTTCCTGGGCATCTTTAAGAGTGGCTGGGAATAAATTTGATGAAGCCATTATTGAATATGTTAAAAAGAAATATAATTTAGCGATTGGAGAACAAACCGCGGAAAAAATAAAAATAGAAATTGGTTCAGCTATCCAGCAGAAGAATAAAATGGAATCGGAAGTTCGTGGTAGAGATTTGGACTCTGGATTACCAAAATCAATTGTAATGAATTCTAATGAAATCGCCGAGGCAATCTCCGGATATTTGGAAGAGATTAGCGAAACAATTCGCAATGTCTTTTTAAACACTCCACCGGAATTGGCTGCTGATATTATTGAGAAGGGGATTGTTATTTCTGGAGGAGGCGGATTATTAAAAAATATTGATGAATATATCAGTAAGGTAACTGGTGTTAATGCTTATGTGGCTGAAGATCCTCTTTATTGTGTGGCTAAAGGCACTGGTATCATTTTAGAGCACGTAGATATGTATAAGCGCGCTATGATGAGCAAAAAATAAAGCTTCCTTTGGAGGGGAGATAACTATGAAAACGGAAGATTATTTTAACAAAATTATTGATAAAAATTTGATTGATGGAAGTTGGCTTTTTTTGGGAATAGATGAAGATTCAAAATTTAAATTTGTTTTGGATTTAGCGGAAAAAATTTCTGATATTAGTAATATTTTTATAATATCTTCATTAAATAAAGTTAATGAAGATATTCCTTTGCGGTTTCAAGTTTGGGAACCGTCTATTGAAAGTGTACGACAAGCTATTCATTTTTTGTCGTTAACTACTGCTAGCAAAAAAGTTTTCATTGTTAACGCGGCTGAAGATTTAGAAAATGCCGCGCAGAACGCCTTGCTTAAAACAGTAGAAGAACCTAATAATAATTCGGTTATTTTCTTTATCGCTAAGAATGAAAGCCGTATTTTGCCTACTTTATGCTCTAGAATGAAGTCTGTTAATTTGCCTGTTTTTGATAGAAAAAAATATTTTCAAAAAAGATTAATGAAAGAAGCGGAAGAATATCTTTCTGACCCTAAAGATTCTTCAAAATGCTTCAAAAAAGTTTTAGCATTGGATGATGGCGGCAAGATGCTTTTTATAGAAAATATCATGGTTTTATTACGCGATAGAATGCTAGACTCTGTTGGTCTTCCCAATCTGAAAATATCTAATTTGAAAAATATTGGCAACGGCAATGAGGTGAGAGAGTCTTTAAAGATTTTTTCTCGTTTAGAGGATTATAACGTTAACTTTCGTTTGCAATTGGAAAATTTGATTTTTAAAATCTCCAGATGATTTATGAATAAAACATTTTCTGGCTTAATTTTAATAATTGTGGTTGGTGTGATTGTCTATCTTGCTCCGTGGCTTTCCGGATTTTTTACTAGTGGTAGCTTAGCTATTTTTAGTCCTAATGCTTCGGTTTTTTATTCTTCTAATGACGCGGGACTTAGTTTTTCTTCGCGGGATGATGGCTTGATGACGAGTGAAGTTATTGATATTGTTTTTGCTCCGGATCAATCAAGATATTTAATTACCAATCAAGGAGTTTTTGAATTTAATAGTCGGGGACAAAAATGGAAAAGAGTGAAGGATGATACTGGTATTATGGATTATCCCTTGGCAGTTCGTTCTATGGTTTGGAATAAGTCTGGCGACGCCTTTTTGGCTATTAATAAAAATGGCCAGGGCAAAATTTATTATTCTTCTGACAAACTTAAGACATTGAATGAAATCTATGTGACTAGTCAGGCTAATTCGGAAATAAAAGATTTACAGATTGATCAGTCAGGAAGAATATATTTTCTTTCTTCTGAAAAAAATTTTGGTTACTCGGATAATAATGGCAAAACATTTCGCCTGATGTCTCATCTGAATGATGCTTTTGAGAGAATTGTTATTAATTTTAATAATAATGATGTCATTTATCTTTGGGGGACTCAATCAATTTATAAGAGTATAGATGGCGGAAATAATTTTTCTAATTTAAATGTTCCGTTTTCTGGCGTTAATGATCTTTTTGTGGCTAACGACGGGGTAATCTATTCGGCTACGGACAAGGGGGTTTATAGATCTTTTGATGGGGGTTGGAGTTGGGTGATTATGGATTCGCTGTTGCCCAAAAATTTGCCATCCGGAGCAGTTGTATATAATAATGAAAAGAAAAGTGTCTTAGCGGGATTTAATGGGAAATTATATATTTCCGAAGATGGAGTAAGTTGGTCAATAAAAACAGTCGGAGTTAATTCTATTAATATGATTAAAATCAATCCTTTCAATGCTAATGAAGTATTGGTGGGAATGAAAAAATAACGTTATTAAAAAAAATATGGAACAAATAATACAAAAATTTAAAGATGAAGTAGGAAAGGCGTTGGAGTTTTTTAAAACTGAATTAGCCGGAATTCGTTCTAATCGTCCTCATCCGGGATTATTGGAGAGCGTGAAAGTAGAATATTATGGTTCTACTATGCCCTTGAAACAAATGGCTAATGTGCAAGTGAGCCCACCTAACTGCTTGATTGTTCAAGCTTGGGATAAAGCTGCTTTGCCAGCCTTAGAAAAGGCTATTCAGGCTGCTAATTTAGGGGTTTCTACTTCTAACGAAGGTTCTCAAATCCGAGTTGTTTTGCCTTCTTTATCTAAGGAGCGCAGAGAGGAAATTTCCGCTTTAGTTAAAAGAAAAGCTGAAGAATCGCGTGTTAATCTTAGGCATTTGCGCGATGATGTAATGAAAGAAGTGCAAAAGATGTTTGACGATAAAAAAATAGGGGAAGATGACAAATTCAGAAGAAAAGAAGAAATTCAAAAATTGATTGAGAGTTTTAGTAAACAAATAGACGAACAAGTTAAGAAAAAAGAAGAAGAGTTAAATCAATAATTTAATACAATGTCTTTAATAATTTTTATTATCGTTTTAATTTTAGTTTTATCTATTCATGAATTGGGCCACTTTATTTTGGCTAAAATTTTTGGTGTGCGAGTAGATGAATTTGGTATCGGTTATCCTCCGCGTATTTGGGGTAAGAAAATTAAAAACACCATTTATTCTATCAATTGGCTTCCCTTTGGAGCTTTTGTGAAAATTCTTGGAGAGGATGGTGATAGCAAGGATAACCCCGA
>Ga0116170_10003865_pt1 | contig 13922 bp, 10 predicted proteins | sample AD_JPNHW1_MetaG_FD_89797 | JGI IMG/M metagenome (GOLD analysis project Ga0116170, IMG submission 89797) | Active sludge microbial communities of municipal wastewater-treating anaerobic digesters from Japan - AD_JPNHW1_MetaG | ecosystem: Engineered > Bioreactor > Anaerobic > Digestate | place...
ACACCGAGGCGATCGCGTCTTCCATCGTTACGAGTCCGACGGTCGCGCCATGCTCGTCGACCACGATGGTCATGTTCACGCGATCGCGTCGCATCGTGACGAGTAGTTCCCGAAGGCTTTGGCTTTCGGGCGCGAAATGGGTGGGCCTGATGATGTCATCGAGCTTAAATGACCCGTCCTCCTCCCCGAGGAAAAGAATGTCCTTGTAATGCACGATCCCGAGTATTGAGTCGATTGAGCCCGAATATACGGGCATTCGAGAGTAACGATGTTCCCTGAACGCGGCGAGAATGGCTTCGCGGTCGCTCGAGGCGTCGATCGCGGCGATTTCGGTGCGGGGCGTCATGATCGAGCGAAGCCTGTCGTCGGCGAAACGGAACGCGCGGTCGAGAAGCTGGTGTTCGCCCGCGTCAAGCGCGCCCTCGTCCCTACCGACCTCCATCATGGTTTTCAGCTCGTCGTCGGTTAGCTTAAGCCCGGTTTCCGGGGAGAATTTGGCCAGTAATCGGAGGAAGAGCGAGTTAACCGCGGTAAAAAGGAGGACAATCGGCATTAGGACGATGGAAACCGCGTTTACGAACGGCGTCAGCGCCCGCGCGACCGGCTCCGGGTTGCCGGAAGCAACCGTTTTAGGGGTTATTTCGGAAAACACGATGATAATGACGGTCATGGCGGCCGTCGCAATGCCGACTCCGCCTTCGCCGAATACCCCGATCGCGAAGGCGGTCGCGATGCTGGACGCCCATACGTTCACGACGTTGTTTCCCACGAGGAGGGCGGTTATGGCGCGGGCTTGATTCGCGAGCAGCGTCGCGAGTTTTCTGTCGGCCCTGGAGCGGCTCTTTTTAAGCTTGCGGATCCTTATTCTCGGGATGGCGGTAACCGACGCCTCCGCGGCGGAGAATAGCGCCGAGAGGGTCAGGAGAGCGATCAAGGGAAGAACGGTCGATAGGGTTAGCGCGTTCATTCATCGCCGCCCTTTCGCCGCGAGGCGCGAACGCGCGCGACGCGATTTCCTTCCATCTCGAGGACGGTGAACTCGAGCTCTCCCTCAAGAAAGCGATAGCCCGCGACGGGTATTTCGCCCGCCCGTTCCATGGCGAGCCCTCCGACGGTGTCGTAGAATTCCGACGCGAGCTGCGCGCCGAGCAGCTCGTTGATGGCGTCAAGGCGCTCGGTGCCGTCGAATTCCGCCGGTAGCGCGTCCCAACCCGAGCGCGCTTTCGTTTCCCTCGTGTCGTCGTATTCGTCGTCGACCGCGCCGAAGATCTCGGCCGCGAGGTCCGAGACCGTAAGTATCCCCGCCGTGCCGCCGTACTCGTCGAGAACGACGGCGATCCCGTGAAGGCCCTTGCGCATCGAGGCTTGGACGCTCGCGACCTTTCGGTTCTCGAGCACGAACAGCGCGGGCCGGAGGTATTTTTTCGCGGGGTAGTCCTCGCTTTCGCCTTCGGGCGCAAAGAGAAAATCCTTGACGTACAGGATACCGCGGATGTCGTCGATGTCGTCCCCAAATACGGGAAAGCGCGAAAACGCCGAATTTTTTGAGAGGGCGATGATCTCGCCGCGCGTCGCGCCCTCGCTGACGCCCACGATCGCCGTCCTCGTGGTCATGACGTCGCGGGCCGCGAGATCCGCGTACTTGAGGACGTTCGTCATCATCTCGCGCTCGTGGGACTCGATGAGTCCCTCTTCCTCGCCGACCTCGATCAGGGTCTTGATGTCGTCCTCGGTTACGGCCTTCGCGGATTTCGCCCGGGCCCGCGCCGCGGGCGTAGTGAGCGCGAAGGTTATGAACTGCGTGAGCGCGGTAAATACGAACACGACTGGGGCCATTATCGCGGCGAGGATAGAGAGGGGGAGCGAGAGCCTAAGCGCGATCGGCTCGGGGCGCTGGATGGCGATCGACTTTGGGAGGATCTCGCCGAATACCAGGATGATGACGGTCGCGCACGCGGTCGCGACGCCGATGCCCGCGTCGCCGAAAAGCCTCAGCGAGACTGACGTGATGAGGGATGACATCGCGATGTTAACGACGTTGTTGCCGATCAATATGAGGTTAATGAAGAAATTCCTGCGATCCAGGAGTCTGTCCACCCGCGACGCGGCGCGATTATTCTTTTCCTTAAGGTAGCGGATGCGAAGTTTGCTTGATGAAAGAAAGGTGGATTCTGCCGCCGAAAAGAACATCGAGCAGACGAGGAGTCCTGCGACTGCGAGAAGGTATGCGCCCCAAGGCGGAGGTTCCGATGGATCCATATGTTTTTTTAAAGATATCGCATATGGAATCCATCGTCAACCTTCGCGCTCGCGCGGTGTTACTGTTTCGGCTTTGCCTGCGGCGGGTTTTTCTTAATCTGCTCGATCGTGTTCTTGATCTGCTGCGTTCCGGGGTTCTCCGGGTCGCAGGCGATCGCCTTCTCGAGCCATTCGATTACCTTCGCGTTGTCCATGGCGCCGGACATCGCGTACAGGTAGGCGGCCATGTACCAGGCTTCCTGGAGCTGAGCGGGGTTCAGCGAGTCGCCCTCGGCGAGCTTCTTGAAGCAGTCGCCGGCCTCGGTGAGCTTTTCTTTCTGGAAGAGGTCGACCGCGTCGAGGTACGCGACCTGAAGCTGGTACTTGCCCTTGAGGCCGGCCTTGCCGTCGGCGTCGAGGTCGGGAACCTGGCGGATCATGTCGGAGTACTGCTCGCGCTGGGCGGGCTGGATCGCCTCGATGAACGCGTCGATGCTCTTGGCCTTTTCCGCGCCCTTGGAGGACTTAACCTTTTTCTTGAGGTCGACGAGTTTCTTGCGCGCGTCCTTGAAGGTGTCGAGGTACGCGAAGAATTCGTCGAGCGTGTTGGAGGTCTCGTTGCCCGCCCCGTTTCCGTAGACGTCGCCCTCGCCGGTCGCGAGCACGAAGGTCGGAAGGCCCTGGACGCCGTAAGCCGTGGCGGACTTATAGTTCGCCTCGAGCGTGGCCTTGTCCATCAGCGACTCGTCCTGAACGATGTCGACGTTGCACAGTACGTATTTTTTCGAGGCCTTCTTGAAGAAGTCCTTGGTGAATACGGTCGTGATGAGCTGTTTGCTCTGGTCGTTCCAGTCGGATCCGGTAAAGGCGATGAGCAGGTCTTTATTCTGCTTCGCCGCGGCGTCCTTAGCCGCCTGCAGGTCCGTGATCCAGGCCGTCTGGGGCTTTGAACAGCCCGCTAATAAAACGGTGAAAACCGCCGCTATGGCGAGCCACTGTCTTTTCATATTTAAGTCCTCCAATATTTTACACCCGCGGCAAATATATTCTGGCTTGCATCGCCGGGAATGTTCTTGAATAGATTGCGGGATCTCGTTCCCGCCTCGAGCGTTCGCTCGTTGTGGCCCATCTTGCCGAGCACGCGCCCCGTGGGATCGGTCATGCCCTCGATGGCGTACATCGACCCGTTGGGATTGTCGGGCTCGACGAGCGTCGGGACGCCGGAGGCGTCCACGTACTGCGTGAAGATTTGCCCTTTCTCGAAGAGCTCGCGAGCGAGCGACTCGCCGATTATGACGCGGCCTTCCCCGTGCGAGAGGGGAACCATGTGGATCGCGCCCGGTTCCATTCCCTCGGCGTTTGCCCAGGGCGAGGTCGCCGACGCGACGCGGGTCCGCGCGAAGCGGGAAACGTGGCGCCCGAGCGTGTTGTAGGTAAGCGTCGGCATTTCCTCCGACGGCGCGAGGATCTTTCCGTAGGGGACGAGTCCAACCTTGATGAGCGCCTGGAAGCCGTTGCAAACGCCGAGCACGAGCCCCTTGCGGACGTCGAGCAGTTCCATGATACCGTCCGCGATCTCGTTTTCGCGGATCACGTTCGCGATGAACTTGCCGGAACCGTCCGGTTCGTCGCCCGCCGAGAAGCCGCCCGAGAAGGCGAGTATGTGCGCCCCGTCGATCGCCGAGCGAAGCTCGGCAAGGGATTCGGCTACGTCGCTCGCCGTGCGGTTTCTGATTACCACGAACTTAGGGGTCGCGCCCGCGAGGGCGAACGCCCGCGCCATGTCGTACTCGCAGTTAGTGCCCGGGAATACCGGAAGGACGACTGTCGGCTTCGTCCCGCCGCTTAAGGCATGAGGCGCGCGCGCCGGGCTTGAGGAGGCCGGCGCGGCTTGGGACGCGGGAAGCGCGACGGACCATTCGGGCAGCGCGATTTCGGGTATCGACCCGGAGACGGGCGGGAACACGCGCGCGAGGGGTTTCTCCCAAGCGAACTGCGCCTGGTCGAGCGGGATCTTCTTTTTGCCGATCGCGATGGCCGGTTCCTCGACGGTATGCCCGAGGATAATCCAGTTCGCGGTGGACGCGCCGTTCGCGAGCGCGGGGATATCCTGCGCCTTCGCGGCGATCTCGAGAATGATCGAGCCATAAAGCGGCGCGAAAAGCGGGTCGTGGGCGTTTCCCAAGAATATGCCGGGGACGCGAATGCAGGGGATGGCGCCCGAGTCGATCGCGGCCCCGACTCGGTTGCCGAAGGCCATCTTGGAAACGGCCGCGGCGATTCCGCCTGCGGCGACGGGATAGGCCGCTCGGATTTTTCCCGACTCGCCCGCCTTAAGCACCGACTCCGCGTTCGCGCGGAAGGCGTCCCAGTCGGGGGTGTCGTCCTCGAGCCAGGGAGTCTGCACGAGAACGAGGGTGTTTCCCGCGTCGGAAAGGGAGCCTCCGCGCACGGTGGAGTCCTCGGTTACCGCGACGGCGAAGGAAACGAGCGTCGGTGGTACGTGGATTTCCTGGAAGGTGCCGGACATGCTGTCCTTGCCGCCGATGGCCGCGGTTCCGGCCGCGAGCTGCGCCTTGAGGGCGCCGAGGAGGGCCGCGGCGGGCTTTCCCCAAGCTTCCGGATCGGAGGTGCGCTCAAAGTATTCCTGGAAGGTAAGGCGCGCCTTGCGTGGGTCGCCGCCGAGCGCGAGTATTTTGGCGAGGGACTCGAGTACGGCGTACTGGGCGCCGTGGTACGGGCTCCAGTTCGCCGCCTTGGGGTCGTATCCCATCGTCATGAGGCTGGTCGTTTTCGTTTCCTTGCCGGGGCCGACCGGGATGCGCGCGGCCATGCCGCACTCGGGCGTGGACTGATACGCGCCGCCCATCGGGAAGAGCATGGCGCTTGAGCCGATCGAGCCGTCGAAGCGCTCGCCGAGCCCGCGCTGCGAGGCGACGGAGAGGTCGGAGAGGGTGGCGAGCCAGCGCGACTCAAGGCTCGCGGGCGCGATGCCGGGGCCGGAGGCCGAGCCTTCGATCTTCCATTTCCACGCGGAAGCGGGCTGGGCGATAAGGGCGGACGCGCTGCGCGCGGCCCCCGCCGTGTCGAGGAAGCTTCGCTCGATGTCGACTATCTTTTTGCCGCGCCAGCGCATGACGAGCCGCGCGTCGGCGGTGACGGTCGCGATTACCGCGGCGTTGAGGTTTTCCGCGTTGGCGGCCGCGATGAACGCGGGCGCGTCCTTTGCGCGCACGACGACCGCCATGCGTTCCTGCGATTCCGATATGGCGAGTTCGGTGCCGTTGAGTCCCTCGTATTTCTTGGGCACGGCGTCGAGGTCGATGTCGAGGCCAGGGGAGAGCTCGCCGACGGCGACGGCGACTCCGCCCGCGCCGAAGTCGTTGCAGCGGCGGATCAGGCGGGTTACCGACGGGTCGCGGAAGAGCCGCTGGATCTTGCGCTCCTCGACGGCGTTGCCCTTTTGGACCTCGGCCCCCGCGGTCGTGACGGATTCCTTCGTGTGGGCCTTGGACGATCCGGTCGCGCCGCCGATGCCGTCGCGTCCGGTGCCGCCGCCGACCATGACGACGAGGTCGCCCGCCTCGGGCTCCTCGCGCACGACTGAGGTTACGGGGGTCGCCGCGATGACGGCGCCGAGTTCCATGCGCTTGGCGAGGAAGCCCGGGTCGTAGTACTCGACGACCTGCCCGGTCGTGAGCCCGATCTGGTTGCCGTACGCGCTAAAGCCGGCCGCGGCCTCGCGGGTCAGTTTGATCTGCGGCAGCTTGCCGCGAATGGTCTTGTCGATGGAAACCGTCGGGTCTCCGGCGCCCGTGACGCGAAGCGCCTGATATACCCAGGCGCGGCCGGAAAGGGGATCCCGGATCGCCCCGCCGATGCAGGTCGCGGAGCCGCCGAACGGCTCGATCTCCGTCGGGTGGTTGTGCGTCTCGTTCTTGAACATGAGAAGCCAAGGCTCGGTGCCGGTTACCTCGCCGGCGCCGTCGACGATGTCCACGTCGATAAAGATCGAGCAGGCGTTGATCTCGGGCGATTCCTCGATGTCGTTAAGGAACCCGCGTTTCTTGAGCGCCTTCGCGCCGATAACCGCCATGTCCATGAGGGTGACGGGCTTGTATGACGCGCCCGAGGTCTTGGGCTCGGCGCGGCCCGCGTAGATCTCCGCGCGGAGGCCGGAGTAGGCGGAGAGCGCCTCGCGGAAGGTGTCCGCGTAGGGGCCGTCGGCGATGTCGATGGTCTCGAGGATCGTGTTGAAGGTAGTGTGCCTACAATGGTCGGACCAGTAGGTGTCGAGTACCTTGATCTCCGTTTCCGTCGGGTTGCGCCCGATCTTGGCGAAATACGATTGAAGGAAGGCGATGTCGGCGAGGTCCATCGCGAGTCCCGCCCTTTCGCGGTAGGCGGCGAGTCCGTCCTGCCCGAAGGAGGTAAATCCGTCAATGACGGGGATGTCCGCCGGGACGCCGGACTTCATCTCAAGGGATGAAGGCTTTTCCGGCGATGCCTCGCGGGAGTCGACCGGGTTGATGAGGTACGCGCGGATCTTGGCGAGGTCATCCGCGGAAAGAGAACCCTTTAGGGCGAATAGGCGCGCGCACCGCACCGTCGCGCGCCGGCCGGTCGGTTCGGCGTCACTGAGCAGTTCCAGGCATTGCGCGGCCGAGTCGGCCCGCTGATCGTACTGTCCCGGAAGGTATTCGATCGCGATGACCGTCTCGTCGCCGGAGACGGGCAGGGTTTCGCGGTAGACGACGTCGCTCTGAGGCTCGGAGAATATTTGCCTCGCCGCGTCCTCGAGGCGGGCCTCGCTCACGCCCTCGATATCGTATCGGTTGAAGTACCTGATACCCTCGAGGTTCTTGACGCCGACGAAATTGACGAGCTCCGTCAGGGTTCTTCGGGCCTCGTTGTCGAACCCTTTTTTGCGCTCGATGAACAGACGATAGACGTGCGGCTGCATGCGTGTCCTCCGAAATTGGTAATTCAGTCATCATCGCATAAATCTGTATGAATTTCTATTATGTTCCGAGCGAATGGTCTTAAACATCGATATTCATTTGTGGTATATTTATGCAATCCCGATGGGGAAATGAGGAGTTGATATGCAGGAAATACTCGACCTTTTGCAAAACGACGCGCGGCTTACCGCGGAAGACATAGCGGCAATGACCAAAAAATCCGTGGCGGAGGTCAAGGAGATCATTTCTTCGATGGAGCGGGACGGGATAATTCTCAAGTACACCGCCGTCGTTAACCAGGATAAGGTTCCGGAGGAAAAAGACCTGGTGCGCGCCGTCATCGAGATCCAGGTTACCCCCGAGCGCGAGCACGGCTTCGACGCCCTTGCCGAGCGGATCTACCGCTTCCCGCAGGTAAAGTCCCTGCACCTCATGTCCGGCGGCTACGACCTTCAGGTCGAGATCGAGGGAAAGACCCTGAAGGACGTGGCGTTCTTCGTTTCGGAAAAGCTCGCGACCCTCTCCGGCGTCAAGAGTACCAAGACCCATTTCGTGCTGAAGACGTACAAGGAAAACGACATCGTGTACGTCGACCAGAAGAAAGACCGCCGCGAGGGCGTTTCCGCGTAATGAATAACCGCAAAGACCGCTATTCGGCGAAGATTCTTAAAACACCCCCCTCGGGGATCCGCAAATTTTTCGATTTGATCATCGGGCGCGATGACATCATTTCCCTCGGCGTCGGTGAACCTGACTTTTCCACGCCCTGGGCGATTCGGGAGGAGGCGTATTATCACCTCGAGCTCGGACACACCTCCTATACCTCCAACTGGGGACTGACCGAGTTGCGCGAGGAGATCGCCAAGTACCTGACGAAGTATAACCTTCACTATGACTCCAAAAAGGAGATCCTGGTGACGATCGGTGTATCCGAGGCGATCGACGCCGTGCTCCGCTCGATTTTAAATCCGGGCGACGAGATCATCGTGGCCGAGCCCTGCTATGTCTCGTACCAGCCGCTCGCCGAGCTTTGCGACGTCAAGCTCGTCAGGCTCGATACGGTGCCCACCGGGCTTGTCCCGACGGCGGAGTCGATCGAGCGGCTCATTACACCGAAGACCAAGGCTCTCATGATCTGCAGCCCGAGCAACCCGACCGGCCGGATGATTCCCGCCGACGAGCTCGCGAAGATCGCCGAGGTCGTGAAAAAGCACGAGATATGGGTCCTTTCCGACGAGGTTTACTGCGAGCTCGCATATGACGGGCACAAGCATGTCTCGATCGGCTCGTTCCCCGGGATGAAGGATTATGCGGTAATATTGAACGGCTTCTCAAAGGCCTTCGCGATGACCGGCTGGCGCATCGGCTACCTCGCGTGCCCGCCCGAACTCATGGCTCAAGTGCACAAGCTTCATCAGTATTCGACGATCTGCGCGCCGATCATGAGCCAGTACGCCGCCCTCGAGGGACTCCGCAGCGCCGCCGACGAGGTGGAGAAGATGCGCGTTTCGTACCAGCAGCGCCGTAACCTGATGATCAAGGCCTTCCGCGACATGGGCTTTCCGATCAACGAGCCCGAAGGCGCCTTCTACGTCTTTCCGGACATAAGGAAAACTGGCCTAAGCTCGGAGGAATTCGCGACGAAGCTCATCAACGAGTATAAAGTGGCCGTCGTGCCCGGCAACGTCTTCGGCGCGGGCTCGGAGGGTTTTATCCGCTGCTGCTACGCGACCGAAATCGGTAAATTGAAAGAAGCGCTTCGACGTATTAAACTGATGGTCGATGGACAGCCGCTTGAATCATAACAACTAACGTGGAGACTACAATGAAACGAATCGCCCTTCTTCTATCGATCCTCGCCCTCTCGGCGCCTTCTATATTCGCGGAGAAACCGCTGCGCCTTGAGGACGCGGTCAGGAGAGTCGCCGACGGACTCGCGAAAAAGCTTCCGGAGAAGACCAAACTGGTCATTTACGAGATAGAGTCCGATTCGCCCGAGATTTCCGACTACTTTATCGAACAGCTGACCGTCGAGCTTCTGAACGCGGATCGCCTGGTCGTCGTCGACCGGCAAAATCTAGAGGCGATTCGCGAGGAATTGTCCCTGCAGGCCTCGGGCGACGTGAGCGACGAATCCGCCCAGCGCCTTGGCGCGATGCTCGGGGCCGAGGTTCTCGTCACGGGGTCGTTCACGAAAATGGCCGATAAGTACCGTTTCGCGGTCAAGGCGATCAAGGTCGAGACCGCCGAGATCCGGTATCTCTCCAACGTGACCGTCCTTTCCGACGCGAGCACCGAAACCCTGTATGGCCGAAAGACGGGCGGCGCTAAGGCGGGCGAGACCGCCGGCAACGTCGCGCGGACCGCGGTGGATTTTTCCGGTAGGCTCGTTTGCTCGGTGATTAACCCGATCGGCGGCGTTGGCTCGTTCATACAAGGCGACTCGAAGACCGGAGGGAAGATTTTGTTTTTCGAGGGCGTGAGCATCGGCGCGATTTTTTACGGTTCGTATAAAATGATGGATGATCCGGATAGCGGCTCGTTCCTGGTTGTAGCGGGCACCGGGACGTTTATCATCACGACGATTTACGCGATCGTGAAGCCTTGGGCGTATAACCGCAACCCCCAGCTCGTCGAGGCCCTCGAGGGCGTATCCGTCTGCGCGTTGCCGGACGGCGATCTGTCCGTCGGCTACACGATAGACTACTGACCCTCTTTACGGCCTTCGCCGAGCGACGCGAGCCTTCGCTCGGCCTCCTTGGCGTTGGCCTCGAGGTAAGCCGCCCTGAAGATCTGGGCGGCCCTTCGATAGGCCGCGCCGGCTTCATTGGCGTTCCCCGCCTTTTCGGCCACCGTGCCCACCGCCATCCAGTCCATGCCGAGCCCATTTGAATTCTCGGCCCTGCGATCGAACGAGATCGCGGTGTCGAGCGCCTCTCGCGCCCCCGAATAGTTGCCCGCCTTTGAGCGGACGGACGCGATCAAGTACCAATCGTACGCCGCATCCTCGAGGTATCGGCCGGATTCGTGAATCGCCACGGCGTTGCGAAGGGCTTTCTCGGCCTCCGCCATGTTCCCCAGTTCCTTTTCGGCGAATCCCAAAACCTTCCACGCAAAGGCGGTATAGAGCTTGTTGTCCCGCGCGTTGCCCATCTCCGCGAGCGTCGTTTCCTTGGCCTTCTCCGCGGCCGCGCGGCGGGTCCCGTCGTCCGCTTTCGCCGCGTGTGAGCCCTCGGAGAGGGTGCCGCGCGCGATGTAAATCCTGCTCACGCCGACGAGCTCTCGATTGCCCGCCGCCTCCGCCTCCGCGAGCGCCCCGTTCCAGGCGAGGTTGGCGCGCGCGAGGTCTCCTGAGTTAAAATACGCGTTGCCGCGCGCGAGGCTCACCCGAACGCGGCTCTCCGGGTCGTCCGTCCCGACGGCGAGCCTCCAGGCCTCGTCGAGGTAGATCTGCGCGTTCTTGAAGTCCCCGTTATTCACGGCCTTATTCGCCATGTCGATCTGCCCGGAGACCGCGTTGCGGTTGGTGAAAACCTCCGGTGGGCGCTTCGGCGCCGAAGAGCAGGAAAGGGTCGCGAGGGATAAAGCCCCGATGGCGAGCGTCGCGACCGTCGCGGCAATGGCCGCCGCGCGAGAGATTTTTGCGTCAAACATTCCGTCGCCTCCCTTAGAAATCGATGTCGCGTGAGTTGGTGCCCGAAGAGTCCGTCTGGATTCGCTCGGGGACGCCGTTCTTGAGGAGCGGGTTGTTCTTGAGCGCCTCGAGAACGTCCTGCCCGTTGATAACCGCGATGCGGAGGTCCTCGATTAGGCGGCCGAGTTGGGGCATTTCGGACTTGAGCACGCCCGACGTGCCCTCGAGGTTGTCGCACATTCCCTCGACCGACTTGAGCGAGGCCTCGATGCTCGCGAACATGGTTCCGTCCGGGTCTAAGAGCGCGGGCACGAGGCCGTCCGGGCTCGATGACGCGGCCTTAAGGTTCGAGGTCACGGCGTTCACGTCCTCGGTGATCCTGCGCACGTTGGACATGATCTGCCCGATATTCCCGTTCACCTCGCCGGTAATTCCCGCGACGTTGGCGAGCGTCTCGGCGAGCGGGCCCTTGCCCTTGCCCTGTAGCTGCTCGAGCGAGCCGTTGATGTTCTGCAAAAGCGGATTGACCTGCGCGATCAGGTTGCTGATCGTGTCGTCCCGCTTCGGGATTTCGACGAGTCCCAGCTCCACGAGCGCCTTGCCGGCGGGGGTGTCGGCGCGCGGGATAAAGCTTCCTTCCGCGATCTCCCTCGCTCCGTTGCCGGGGTGAAAGAGGAACTGGTTGCCGAGGCCGATCGGGCTCACGATGAGCTCGACGAGCGAGCCTTCCTTGGCGCGGTCGTAGTAGGTGTCGAACACGACGAACTTGACCTCGACCTGGTTGTCGTCGTTCAGCTTGAGCGACTTGACCTTCCCGATCGTGAAGCCCTTGTAAAGGAGGGGCATCCCGACGTTGATTCCGGTGGCGGAGTCGAAGGTCGTGCGGAAGTCGTAGTCCTTGGAGAACCACCGCTGCTTGCTGCCGAGCATGAAGACGACGAGGGTGAGGAGGACGAACGCCGCGATGACGAAGCCCCCGACGATTTGGTCGGCGTACCTAATTTTGAATTTCATTGTCCTATCCCCTGCTCGATCATTTTTGAGAGGCTCTCGTTGCTCGCGAATTCCCTCGCGGAGGCGCGGAGCGCGACTGTCCCGTCCTTGATCACGTACACGCAAGCCGCGAGATCCTTGATTACCTTAAGGTTATGGCTGACGAAGGCGATCGTGGCGCCTTCCTGCTGCATGCTCTTTACCACCGTTATCAGGCGCTTCGCGGCCGCGTCGTCCAGCGACTCGATCCACTCGTCGAGGAATAGGACCGTCGGCGCGAGGATAAGCGCGCGCGCGAAGCCGATCATTTTTTGCTCCCCCATGGAAAGCTGCGCGGGGCGGATGTCTATGGCCTTCCGGTACCCGGTCTCCGCGAGCACCTCGATGATGCGCTCGGTTCGCTTGATCTGCGACATCTTCGGATGGTGTATCTTGAGCGGGAGCTCGAGTATCTCGCGCAGCGTTTGGTTCGCCCAAAGCGCGGAGTCCTGAAAGACGAACGACGCGGTCCTGCGAAAGTCGAGGTTTTCCGCGCGGCTCATCAGCGCGATGTCCTTGCCGCGATACAGCACCTCTCCGTCCGACGGCACGAGAAGCCCGGCCGCGAGCTTGAGCACGGTGCTCTTGCCGCCGCCCGATGGGCCGACGAACGCGGTCGTGATCCCCTCCTCGAGCTCGAGCGATATCTCACGCACGATTTCCTTGTCCTGCGCCGCGAACGAAACGTCCCTCAATCCGATTATCGGTGCGTCCATCGCCTAACCCGCCATTACCGCGTAATAGAGCGCGGATATCAGGATGTTCGCGAAGATGCACCACGCGAACGCGCTGCCGACCGCTCGAAGCCCCGCCTGCGGGATCTCGGTGGACGCCCGCTCGACGGAGAAGCCCTGCAGGATGGCGACCGTCGCGAGGATCATGCCGAAGACAACGCTCTTGACGATCGAGACGAGCAAGTCGGCGACCGTCAGCTGACTGAGTATGTTGCTGAAGTAATCCGGGGCGGGTAGGGGGCTCAAGACCTGGACGATGAGGAAAGAGCCGGCGAGGCCGAACACGGAGAAGTAAATATTGAGGAGGAAGAGCGACGCGGTAACGCCGAGGAAACGCGGGACGGCGATGTGCTCGACGGGGTCTACGCCGACGGCGATATAGGCCTCGATCTCGTGGGATACCACCATACCCGCGATCTCGGTCGCGATGGCCGTGGCCGAGCGCGCGATGATGATGAAAGCCGTGAGGAGGGGCCCGAGTTCCCGCGTGACGATGGTTATGAGGAGGGGGTAGATGAGCTGCGCCTGCGAGAAGCTCGAGAGTATCGGCAGGCCCATCACGTTGACGGCGGCCCCGATGCCCGCCGCGAGGAGGGACGATATTCCCAACGCCTCGACGAAGGTGAACAGGATCTGCATGATGAGGATTTTCCAGGATGCCTGGCCGCGATAGATGAAAGGGCCGACGCCCCTGAGGATCTTGCCGAAAAAGCCAACCGTATACACGGTCTGCGAATACCTTTTTCTGACGTTCGCCCCAAGGTTTTTGACCATGAAAAGAGTATACAGTAAGAATGGATATATTGACAATAAAGTGGTATTGTCCGGGATATGGCAACCACCTCCGTCGTGATTATTCAACCCCCGCTCGCGCAGCTGAACGGCCCTTATCCGTCCGGGGCTTATCTATCGGCTTTTTTTAGGGTCTTGCCCGGGGTGTCCGCCGTCCGGTGGATCGACGCGGGAAACTTGCTTTTTGAGGAAATATATTCCCGCGAGGGGCTTTCGCGCCTGTTTTCCCTGTCCGGCGACGCGGCTCTGAGCCTTGCGTCGCGGCAGAAAGGCGACGAGGCCGGGGCGGAGACCGCGTATCAACTGAGGCGTTTCGTCTCGTCCGCGGGGCGATGGGTTTCTTGGATCGACGGCATCGTCTCGATCTTGCGGGGTGGCTCGCGCGAGCTTTCGCACGCGTTCGTTCGGTCCCCCGAGGCCCCGCGCGGCGCGCGCATGGATTCTTTTCTTTCCGGACTTGGCTCGGAGCCCGGCCCGGACGACGCGAGGATGCTCGCGACCCTCGCGCTCGAGGATATCGCCGATTATATC
>Ga0116170_10003870_pt1 | contig 13915 bp, 9 predicted proteins | sample AD_JPNHW1_MetaG_FD_89797 | JGI IMG/M metagenome (GOLD analysis project Ga0116170, IMG submission 89797) | Active sludge microbial communities of municipal wastewater-treating anaerobic digesters from Japan - AD_JPNHW1_MetaG | ecosystem: Engineered > Bioreactor > Anaerobic > Digestate | place...
CATCAGGATCGGCCGCAGCCGGATGGCGCCCGCCTGAATGAGCGCCTGGGTGCGCGCCACGCCCTGCCGGCGCAACTGATTGGCATAGTCCACCAGCAGAATGCCGTTCTTGGTCACCAGGCCCATGAGCATGATGATGCCGATCATCGACATCATCGACATTGCACTGCCCCAGGCCAGCAAGGCCAGCACCGCGCCGATCAGCGACATCGGCAGCGCCAGCATGATCGAGAAGGGATGGATAAAGCTCTCGAACTGGGCCGCCAGCACGATGTAGACAAAGATGATCGCCAGGGCCAGGGCCATGAGCATGTTGGCAAAGGTGTCGGACTGCATTTGCCCCATGCCGACCACGCCGATCGCATAGCCGGACGGCACCTCCGTCTTGCGAGTCTGCTGCAGGATGCCCCCCATGACCTGCCCCAGGGTTTTGTTATAAGTATTCGCCTCGACGCGGATCTCGCGCTGCCGGTCGAAGCGGTTGATCTTGGAAGGACCCGAGCCCTGCTGGATCTCCGCGACATCACGGATCGGCACCATCAGCCGCTGGCCGTTGCCCATGTCTTTGCCGCTCTTGACCAACAGATCGCCCACATTCTCCAGTGAAGTACGGTCCTCCTTGTTAAGACGGACGCGCACATCGAACTGCTCATCCCCCTCCTGGAAGGTGCTGGCGACGTAGCCGTCGACCATGGCGCGCGCCGTGGTGGCGATCAGGGCGGCATTGGCCCCGAGGTCCGCGGCCCGCTCGCGGTCAATGCGGATGCGCACCTCCGGTTTGGAGGTCTCGAGGCTGTTTTGCACGTCCACCGCGCCGGGGGTTGCGCGCACGATCCGCTCGACCCGGTCGGCCAGTTTTTTCAGGACATTCAGATTTTCGCCGCGCACGCTCATGATCATCGGCTTTTGCGCGCCACCCATGCCCTGCTGGATGGTAAAGCCGATGTTGGCGCCGGGGATGGACTGCAGTTCGGTGCGCAGCTCGCCGACGATGGCCTCAACGCCCTTTTCGCGCTCCCGTTTGCTGACCAGCTTGGCAAAGACCGTCCCCTTGGTCACCGGATCGGTGCCTGAGCCGATAGTGGTCAGCACCATGGTCACCTCCGGCCGCCGGTGCAGGGTCTCCTCGATCCTACCGCAGATCCGGCCGGTCTGCTCCAGCGAGCTGCCGGGTGCGGCATCGACGGTGACGGTCAGCTGGCTCATGTCAAAGCTGGGCATGAAGGCCGTGGCGAGGAAGCGGATGAGAAAGAGGCTGACGAAAAAGGTCGCCATCGCGCCGAAGACCATAGTCTTGCGGTGATGCAGGGACCAGTCGATCGCCTTTTTGTATTTTTCGCTGAGGATCTCGAAGAAATGGTTGAACCAGTAGAGGCCCCGGCGCAGCAGTGAGCCCTTGTTGGTCAGCTCCTCGTCCTCTTCCCGCAGCCAGCGCGAGGAGAGCATCGGGGTCAGGGTGAAAGCGACAAAGAGCGAGACCAGCACGGCCGCCGAGACCGTGATGCCGAATTGGTAGAAAAAACGGCCGGCAATGCCGGGCATAAAGGCCACAGGGATGAAAACCGCCACGATGGTGAAGGTGGTGGCCATGACCGCCAGGCCGATCTCGCCGGTCGCCTTGCGCGCCGCCTCCATCGGCTTTTCGCCTTTCATGAGATGGCGGTAGATGTTCTCGATGACGACGATGGCATCATCGATCAGCAAGCCTACCGCCAGCGACAGGGCGAGCAGGGTCAGTGTATTGAGGGTGAAATTAAGCGCGTACATGATGATAAAGCTGGCGACGATCGAGGTCGGCAGCGCGATGGCGCTGATCAGGGTCGGCCGGGGATTGGCCAGGAAGAGAAAGACCACGATCACGGCCAGCAGACCGCCATAGAGGATGTCAAAGAGCACGTCACGCACCGAATCGCGGATGAAGGTGCTGTTGTCGCGCACCGTGACGAGCTCCATCTGGGGCGGCAGCTCTTTTTCGATCTCTGCGATCTGGCGGGTGATGCCGTCCGCCACGCGCACGGTGTTGCTCCCCGACTGCTTGAGGATGCTGAGGACCACCGCAGGCTTGCCGTCGACGCGTGAGAGACTAGTGCGCTCCTCGACCCCGTCCACCACCGTGGCGATTTCGGCGAGGTAAACGGGCTTGCCACCGGGTGAAGCGACGATGACCCGGTCGAAATCGGCGACAGCGGTGTACTTGCCCATGGTGCGCAGCAGGATCTGGCGTTCGCCCTGGATCAGGTTGCCCGCGGGCACCTCGACATTGGCCGCGGCGACGGCCTGCACCACCTCCTGAATCGAGAGGTTGTAGGCTTGCAGCCGGGCGGCATCCACTCGCACCTCGATCTCGCGTTCGGCGCCGCCGACCAGGTCGACGCGGCCCACCCCGGGCACATTCTCGAGCCGCTTCTTGACGACATCCTTGGCAAAGGTGGTGAGCTCCTTGTCGCCCAGGCTCCCAGATAACGCCAGGGTGTAGATCGGCGTGCTCGCCGGATCGAGGCGCTGGATCACCGGATCTTCAATGTCGTCGGGAAGATCGGCGCGGATGGCCGCGATCTTTTCGCGCACCTCCTGGGCCGCCTGCTTGCCATCCACCTCCAGCTTGAACTGGATGATGACGATGGAGACATTCTCCTGGGAGATCGACTGGATATGCTCGAGCCCGCCGATGGTGTTGACGGCGTCCTCGATTTTTTTGGTGACATCGGTTTCGATCTGCTCCGGACCTGCTCCCGCCAGCACGGTGGTGGCGGTCACATAGGGAAAATCGACATCCGGGAACTGATCGATATTCAATTTCATATACGAAAAGAGGCCCAGCACGAGCAGCGCGAGGATCATCATGGTCGCAAAAACCGGGCGCTCAATAGAGACATCAGCTAATTTCATGGAAAGGTATACTCCTTTTATTCAGCAGGGGCGATGACGTCAGTTGGCCGCAGGGGCGATGCTCACCAGGCTGCTGTCACGCAGATTGGTGGCCCCGGTGGTCACTACCATTTCCTGATCCTGCAAGCCCTGCAGGATCTCCACCCGGGATCCGTCCGAGATGCCGGTGAGGACGGGCTGCGGAATGGCGCGGCCGCTGACCACCTTGTAGACTTTGTTGGTCAGACCATCGCTGAGGATCGCGCCGGCCGGGACGACCAGGGCGTTGCTGCGCGGAGAAATCGTCACGGCCACCTTGCAGAACATCCCGGGGCGGTAGCGCTGATCCGCCGTGTTGGAGAACAGCGCCTTGATCTCGAAGGAGCGCGAGCGCACATCGGCTGAGCGCGAGATTTGCACGATCTTGCCCTGGACCCGTGCCTGTGGACCGCCCTCGGACCAGATTTCGACGCTCTGGCCCGAAGCGATCTGCATGACATCCGCCTCGTTGATGTTAAAGATGACCTTCATGCGGCGGATATCGGCCACGGTCGCCAGCACCGCACCCGGCAGCGAGAGATCGCCGAGGTTGACATTGAGGGCGGTGATCACCCCGGAGATAGGGGAGACCAGCTCGACCGCGCTGCGCGCTGCTTCAAAGTTGGCTTTGGCCACATCAAAAGCGGTCTGGGTAGCGTCGAGCAGCTGCTGTGAAATCGCCCCCTCTGCCAGCAGCGCCTTCATCCGCTCCAGATTCTTCTCGGCATTTTTATAGTTCGCCTCGGCCTGAAAATACTGCGAGGTGGCGCCGCTTTTGTCAAGCGCGATGACGGTCCGGCCTTTCTGCACCGACTGCCCGACGCTGCCGTAGACGGCTGTGATCCGCTCCGAAATCTTGGCGACGATATTGGCCTGGGCTTCGCCTTCGAGCGATCCCGTATAGCTCTTGGTCACCGCCAGCGCCTGTCGTTCGACCCGGGCGGTCTCCACCGGCACGACCTCGGCGCCGCTGTTCGCGGGTTTCGCCGCGGCCTGCTGTTCCACCTTGCCGCATCCCCCGATCAGCGCCAGAACCGAAAAGGCCGATACAAGGATCAATCCACGCTTAAAAATAGATGTGTTTTTCATGTTTAATACTCCACTTGATATCCTGTGAACGAAGGGATTAACGGCTGGTCCCGGTTGCATACTCCCACTCGGACTTGCTGACCAGATAATCATATAGCGCCTGGGCGTAATTGGTTTGACTGCGGGTCATCGCCACCTGGGCATCGAGCAGTTCCAGCTGCGTGCCGACGCCGCTCTTGAAGCGGGTCTGGGCGATGCGCACCGCTTTCTGCGCCTGCTCGATGTTCTTCTCCTGACCGCTCATACGCTTGCGGGCCTCGGTCATGCGCAGCGCGCCGGCCTGGATCTGCACCTTGAGCCCCTCCTCCATCTTGAGGCGGGTGAAGCGCACCTTGTTGCGGTCCACTTTCGCCTGCTGCACCCGGTTTCGTGTGCGGAAACCGTCGAAGAGGGGATAGGAGAGTGAAACCCCGGCATTGACCGTGTTGGCCCAGTTGTAATTGCCGAACTTGAAGGTATTATCCTGCGACTGCCAGAGATAGCTGCCGACGGCATAGAGGGTGGGAAAATTGCCCGCCTTCTCAATGGAGATGTTTTTATCGAGCATCTGCTCCTGCAAGGCCAGCTGCTTGATGGCCGGATTGACCGCCAGGGCCTGCGCTTCGGCCTGTTGTGCGACATCCTCGGGCAGCTCTTCATAGGTCAGATCGCCTGCGATGGCCACGGGCTGGTCGAGGGGGATCGCCAGGAGATTCTTGAGCGCATTGACCGCCAGCTGATAGCTGTTTTCCGCCGAAATCACCAGCGGCTCGGTGTTGGCCAGCTGTACCTCGGCGCGTAACAGATCGTACTCGGCCGCGGCGCCGACGCGATACTGCGCCTGCACATTGTTATAATTGGCCTGGATGACCTCCAGTCCCTGACGATTAGCCTCCACCAGCTTTTTGGCCAGCAGGATCTGATACCAGGCCTTGCGAGTGTCGCGGATGACCGCCTGCTGGGCGGCACTGTACGATTCCTTCGCCAGTTCACGGTAGGTTTTGGCGATCTGCAGGGCAACTCCCACCTTGCGGCTGAAGAGGGCCTGGGAGAGCTGCACCGCGCCGGAATAGGCGTTGTTGGAACCGATCTCGAAGAGCAGGGTCTTGTCGGTCGGATTGATGGCGTTGCCGGGCGGCAGAAACATCACCTGTTTCTTGATGTAACGCATATACTGCCCGGATGCAGTGAGCTGGGGAAAGGCCCCCGACTTGGCCTCGCCCACCTGGGCGTTGGCCTTGACGCGCTCCTCTCCGGCGATCATCAGATCGCGGTTCTGGTGCAGGGCCATGGCGATCGCTTGCTCCATGCTCAGCGCCAGGGTGTCCTGGGAGGCTGGCAGCGGATTGGCTTGAACAGATGGGCCGCGCCACAAGAGAAGAGCGAGAATGAGAAGGGATGTTACGCGAAATCTGGACATTGATTGATTCATCCTTGGTTGGGTTTTCCGATCCCGTCAAAAAAGATCGTGGTCATCATCTCGGCCGCCTGCTCGATCTCCTCCCCGGGCATGGAATGCAGTGGGCCGAAACGGGTCATGGTATAGGTGCGCACCATCCCCTCAAAAAGGATGGCCAGCGCCATTGGATCATAGCAGCAGCCGCCGCGCTGCTCCTGCTCCGTCTGGAAGTTCTGGCTGACGGCCTGGCAGATTCTTTTCATGACGGCGGTGTAACGGGCCATATAGGGTTTTCCTTTTTCCTGGCTGATCTGATGGATCCGGTGCATAACCAGGGCGATCAACTCGGAATTGTCGCGCGAATAACGGATCATCGTGCCGGCATAGGCCGTCAGGCGCTGGCGACCCTCACCCTCGCCCTCGATGAGGGTGCTGCGGGCGATGGCTTCCAGCTCGCCGACCAGCTGATCGCAGATCGCAAGGAAGAGATCCTCCTTGGAAGAAAAGTAGTTGTAGATCGTGCCCTTGCCGAACTCGGCGTGGCGCGCGATCTCCTCCAGGGTGGTCTCGTGATAGCCCTGGCGGAGGAAAAGCTCACGGGCGGCGGCGAGGATATCCTGCTGCCGCGCCAGTTTTTCCCGTGCCTTGCGGCACAGGGGGGGATTGGACATCATACAGAACCCGTTGGTTAGAATTATGACTTATTGGTCATTTATTGAATAATGAGTCTTAATTTACACACTTGTTCAGAAAAATGCAAGAACTATTTGCAGGAAAAGAACAAATGGCGGATTTTAAACAAAGAAGGGAGGTTCGGCTGGAATCAGCCGGATCACAGGGGCGAGAGGAAGAGCGCCGCTTTATCGCCAGCGGCCCGGAGGATGGAGTGGAAAATATCCGGCGTCGCCGACCGATTTACTCGATTTATGCTCCGCGGAACGATCAAATTTCCTGTGCCGCCCGTGGCCACTCCGTCGCGTTCGCGTGCCATCTCTCCGGACCTGAGGTCACTCGAGGTTACATTTCAGGCAGAGGCTGGCGGACGCCCTGGATAAAGCCGGCACTGAAGACGAACAGCCCCGGAATGGTCAGCCAGAATAACGCCGCAAACTTTAGAAAATTCCCTGGGCTCCAGTGCAGTAGCCGCACGCTGATGACCACGATTCTCAGAAAGGGGATAGACAGGGCCAGCAACGGAAATTTTAACAACCAGGCGCCGGAAATGGGCATGATCTTGCGTGTTTGCGCAGAGCCGATCCCCAGGTTATACTGATTGCGAAAAAAGCCGCGCAGATTGGTGCGGTTGCGATGGATCATACATATGGCGGGATCGAGCAGGATGGAAATTCCAGCCCCAGAGATTTTTCGGCTGAACACTGAGTCGCTGCCTTTGATGGTCGCAGGGAAAAGCCCGAAGGTATCAAACAGATCACGACGATAGGAAATATTGCAGGTGGGCATGACTCCGACATCCCGCGCCGATCGGCCAAGATAACTGTTGAATTCGAGCAGGTATTCAGCCGTGCCGATCGGATTCCAGGGAGTGCCGTTGCCGACAGGCCCCCCGACCGCCGGTCTGTCAGCATGCTGATCTTCGATGATCGTGTTCAGCCACTCCGGGCTGACGATGCAATCACAATCGGTAAACGCGAGTACTTCACCCCGGGCGATCCGGATGGCAGCGTTCCGTGCCGCTCCGGGAAAAGTCCGTTCCTTCAGCCGCAGCAGCATGATGGTGGGATAGCGTTCGGCAACCCACTCCGCAGTCCCGTCATTCGAGCTATCCGCAACGATGATTTCATAGGAGTATGCGGTTTTTTGCGCCAGCAGGGCGTCCAGGCAATCACCGATCATGCTCCGCATATTATAGGATGCAATGATAACCGAAGCTGTTATTTCTGACATACAGACCTCCAATCCGGCATCAAGCTTGATCAATGCAGATCACGCACTGGTATTCCGACCGGACAAGCGGGAGGGAGCGGTAGTGAGGCATCACGGTATATGAAGTGAGAAGGGTTGCAGGAAGATGGTGTCGCTGCCGATGCCCATCATAAAATCACCTTCATAGCCTGATCCTCGAAATCCGGCACCCGGTGTCACTGCCAGGAAGTGCCGCCTCGGCCACTCCACACACCTTCCGGTCGATGAGATCAAGGATTTACGAACAATGGCCAGAGATGAGGATCAAATTTGCAGGCAGCAAAGCTCAAGGAAGAGAATATGCCCGGTTTCCTGGAGGTTTGGCATCTCGGATTTGCGCAGAGTGAAAATAGTGCCCGTGAATTGCTTCTTCAGCGGAGAGTGCAGGGTCACCGGACTGTCCAAATCGGTCCGGGAACGGACTTGAAGGGGAGCGGATTTGTACTGACAGGAGCGCGGGATCATTTCAGGGGCCTGGCTCGCGAGGAGATCTTGACCGTTATCAACGATGACCAGCATTTGCGCTTCATCGGCGTGGGCAAATCGGAGGGCCGGGAAGAAACTGTCCAGATCGGTTGCATCGCAGAAGAAAAAGAGGGCGATGAGCACGCTGAAAAACTGCCGCAAGCCCCGAACGATCTTGTAAAGTTTTCCCATAGTGCCACACCAGATAACCGTCACGCCCTGCATGCCGGGCTGATCACCCGAAACATCCTTGCCCGCCTCCCAAGCCCGCCCTGACAGGGCAGCCAGGGCTTATATTAAGCATAATTTCAAACAACCGCAATCTTTTTATCAGCCATTATGGGTGAGAACAGAAAATGCAGCGGCCGGCTAAAAAGTTGATTTGCCGGAAGCCCCGAGGCCGGCCAGGGCGGCCTGATAAAACAACGGCGTCCGACCGGTGCTGCCGGAGGGACGCCGCAAGGGAAATTCTCGGGGCGCGGTGGAGGGGCTGATCACGGCACCTGGCAGTGGGGATCGAGCTGGGCGTTGCCATACCAGAGGGTATAATCGCTTTCAGCCACCGATCCGTTCAGGTCGGTATCGCTGACGCGGTAGCCCGATTCGCTGCCGAGGTTGGCGCTGTGCCAGATCACATAATCGCGGGTGGTGAGGATGCCATCCTGGTTGATGTCGCCGGCCCAGAGCCCCCACACTCCGGGCTGCAGCTCGACGCAGGCGCGCCCGCCGGGGCCGAAGGTCCAGGCCTGGGTTTCAGCGGTAGTAAAGTCGTACATCGCTGCCATGCCGCTGGTGAGGGCGATCGGCACGGCGCTCATGACGGCGATATGGTTGCGGTGGCGGACGGTGATGTGATAGCTACCGTCGGGCACCCCCTCCATGACCACCTGCGGCGTGATGCCGTCGTCATCGACCAGGGCGCCGTTCTTGTTGAGCAGCACGCTCTTGCTGGCTACAACGCGGAACGAGGGATCGCGAAGTTCCACCCACACCCAGTCGGTGATATTGGCCGGGATCACATCCACCACGCGGCGGTCGGGATAGGGGGAGACCAGCGGAATATGATGACTTGAGTTCAGCGCCGTCGTCATGACACCGCTGCCCGACTCATAGGCGCCCTGTAAAAGGATCCTGGTCTGCAGCCGCACATAATAGTTCTCCAGCCATTGGGCGAGATGGAAGGAGGGCTTGCTGCCGGCCATGGTGAAGGCCCCACCGAGGAAGAGGTCGCCACCACCGAGGGCATGGACGGTGCTGTCGACGCCGTTGCCCGGCGCGCTCCAGGTGCTGGTGCCGGCGTCATAGATGGCGAACCGGCTGGCCGGCAATCCCCCCGCCTCGCTGAATTCGCCGCCGATGAAAATCTTGCCCGCGATCACGTCGATTGCGCGGATACGGGCATTGGCGCCGGAGCTGACCGCATCCCACAGCGAGCCCTCCCAGCGCGCGAGGCGGCGGACGGGCAGGCTGCCCGCCTTGGTGAAATTGCCGCCGACATAGAGGACACCAGCGGCGCCCGGTTCCATGACATAGACCGTGCTGTCGAGACCTGTGGCCATGGCAAACCAGGCCTGGCGGTCGCCGGACCACATCGCGGTATAATTGAGAAAATAACCGCCGCCCTGGGTGTTGCGGAACTTGCCGCCGGCGTAGAACATAAAGCTCTCATAGGCGAGGGCATAGACGGTGTTGTCCATACCGATGCCGATGGTTTTCCAGGCGGAATTGTTCCAGAGGGCGACACGATAGGCCGTGAGGCCGCCGGCCGTATTGAACTCACCGCCGGCGACGAGCGAATCGACACCATTGCTGGCCAGGGCATAGACCGTGCCGGTCCCCGCGCTGCCATTGGTGATACCGCTGCCCAGGGCGGACCAGGAGGCGCCGTTCCAGCGGGCGATGTTGCTGGCGGCGATGCCGCTGGCACTGTTGAAGCGGCCGCCGGCAAAGAGATCGCTCCCCTGCTTGGCCAGTGCATAGACCACGCCGCTGATGCCCCGGCCCAGGGGGCTCCAGGTGGCACCGTCGTACTTGATAATGCTGCTGGCGCTGATGCCGCCGCCCTGTGTGAAGGAGCCGGCGATATAGGCGGTCGTCCCGTCCATGAGGATGGCATAAACCGGCCCATTAAAACCCTTGCCGCTGTGCAGCGACCGGAAGGATTCCGCATCCCAGGTTGCGATATGGTGGGCAGTGACGCTGCCGGCGGCGCTGAAATCGCCGCCGATGTGGAGGCGTCCGCCACTGCAGCACAGGGCGTAGACGAAGCTGTTGACGCCGCTGCCGAGAGCGCTCCAGCTGCTGCCATCCCATTTGGCGAGACGCAGCGCGGCAACACCGCCGATGGTGTAAAAGTGGCCGCCGGCGTAGAGGGCGGTGCCGTCGCTGGCGAGTGCGGTGACGCGCTGGTCCGCGCCGCTGCCGAGCGCGCTCCAGGCGGCGCCATTCCAGCGGGCGATGTAATTGGCGGTGACGGTTCCGGCGATGGTAAAGTCACCGCCGGCATAGAGAGAGCCGTTGACCCAGGCGAGGGCGCGGACGATACTATTGGTTCCGGAGGCCAGGGTGAACCAGGCCGTGCCGGTCCAGCGTCCGACGCGGTTGACCGGCGTGCTGCCGATGAAGGTGAAATCGCCGCCGACGAAGAGGTCGCTGGCGGTGGCGGTGAAGGCGAGGACCGGGCCGTTGCAGCCGGCGCCGACCGCGCTCCAGGTGCTGCCGTTCCACTGAGCGATGCGGTTCAAAGCGGTGGCGCCGCTCGCGGTGAACTCACCACCGGCATAAAGGGCGCCGTTGAAATAGCTCAGGGCGCGCACCTTGCCGTTAAAACCCTCGCCAAGGGCGTTCCAGCGTGCCCCGTCCCATTGGGCGATGCGCTGGCAAAAGAGCTCACCGGCATAGATAAAGTCACCGCCGACAAAGACGCCGGTATCCGTAGCGAGGATAGCGTGGATGTTGCCGTCGACGCCCGGGCCGAGGGCGGACCAGCTGTTGCCGTCCCACCGGGCAATGCGGTTGGCGAAAATGGGGCCGATGGCGCTGAAGTAGCCACCGATATAGAGGTCGCCATTGTGAACCGCCAGGGCGGTGACGATGTTGTCCGCTCCGGAGAAGGTATATTCAGGGCTCCATTTTTCGATGGCCTGGGGGGAGGAGGGCTGCACGGTGCGGGCGGGTGTAAATCGGGGCCTTCCCTGATCGTCAATCGACATCTCATAACCGGAGGGATCCAGGGCGGCGGACCGGTTGGTGCCGAGATCGATCGTTCCATCTGCACGCAGGACCTGAGAGAGGGGCTGTAATGCGGCCGGTTGCGCCAAAGCAGAGCCACCCGCTGCCCCCAAGCCTGCGACGATCCAGAGCACAACTGCTGCGAAACCAAAGGCCGAATATCTCATGTCCCGATTGCCTCCTATTGTGAACGTTAGCGGCCTCGCAATGATGTCGATTCAGGTGCTGCATCGATGAACCGGACGGTTTCTGGTATGCTGTTATGTACGTGCAAAACGAGGAAACTGCGCAAAGATTTACCCGAACACAGCCCGAGCCGATGGGGATTCCTGTTGGCTATCCGGGCAAATGGAGGCCACTGCACCAGGATGTGCCCGAACACGGCTCGCGTTATTGGGGATTCCTGTTGGCTATCCGGGCAAAAGGAAGCAACTGCACCGGGATTTGCCCGAACAGCGCCGGCGGGAAGAGAGAATGCGGGTCGCCGCAGCGACGCTGGCCCCTTGTCGCAATTTCCTTGCATTTCCGTCGGAAAAAATGTACTTTAGGTAAAATGGACCTGTCCCGGAAGTACCCTCATGCGCAAATTTGCCCCTCTCGTGATCTTTTTCCTCTTGCTCCCGGCCCTGCTGCCGGCAGCGGAGCCCTTTCCGCAGCGGCGTGGCGCGGTCAATGATTTCGCCGATGTGATCCCGGATGGTGTTGAAGCGCAGATTGAAGCGCTGGCCACCGAGGTGTGGGATAAGGCCGGAGTGGCTCTGGTCATCTGCACCATGCCGACCATCGGCGAGGCGGATTATCAGACCTACGCCAACGAACTCTATTCGGCCTGGGGCATCGGCAAGAAGGGCGAGGACAAGGGGCTGCTGATCTTCAATGTCACCGACATCCGCAAGATCTGGATCGAGACGGGCTACGGCGTCGAGGGCTTTATCAATGATGCCCGCGCCGGCGATGTCTATCGCCGCTACCTCGTGCCCAATTTCCAGCGTGGGGATTTCGGCCAGGGATTTCTCGAGGCGATGCAGGCCTTCGCCGGCATGGTCGGTGCGGAATACGGCATCACCTTTACAGGCGCGACCATCGCTCCCCGGCAACGCTCCGCTTCCCCGGTGGCCGGGGAAGACCTGATCGTTGTTTTGATCGTGATTTTCATAATTGTGATGGCCATTCTCGGGAATGCCCGTGGCCGGGGCCGCGGTTGGGGCTCCGGGGATGGTTGGGGCTCCAGTCACGGCGGCTGGGGCAGCGGCTGGGGCAGCGGCTGGGGTGGCGGGTTCGGCGGCGGGGGAGGAGGCGGCTTTGGCGGTTTCGGCGGCGGCTCGAGCGGCGGCGGCGGTGCCGGCGGCGGCTATTGAGCAACACCGCAAGCCTGGGCACATTCACCCGGTGTGATGGAATTCAAGGAGCGCACATGACGAAACATCCCGATACACCCCTGCAGATCGCCCATGATTTTACCGAGGACGCGAAAAATATCTTCGGCGATGATCTCGTTGCCTTGTTCCTTTACGGCAGCGCGGCCCGGGGTGCCTGGTATCAGGGCAAATCGGACATCAATTTCCTGATCGTCCTCACCGAAGTGGGCATGGCCAGCCTTAATGCGGCTTTCCCTCTGGTGGAAAAATGGCGCAAGCGCACCCGCGCTCTGCCCCTCTTTATGACGCGGCAGTATATCTCCGCCTCCCTCGACAGCTTTCCCGTCGAGTTCCTCCACATGCAGCGCCATTACCGCTGCCTCTATGGCGAGGATCTCCTCGCCACACTCGAAATCCCCCGTGCCAGCCTGCGCCTGCAGTGCGAACAGGAGATCAAGGGCAAACTCCTGCATCTGCGCGAGGTCTATCTCGCCACCCTCGGCAAACGCCACCACCTGCACCAGTTCATCAACCTGACCCTGCCGTCCTTTGCGGTGCTCTTCAAGGCCCTGCTCTTTCTCAAGGGTGAGGAGATCCCCGCCGAACACGCGGCCATCCTGATGCGCACGGCCGAGTGCTATGGCCTGGACGCCGACCTCTTCCAAAAGCTCCTGCAGGCCGGTGACCGCAAGGCCAAATGGACCCATGTCGAACTGAATCGTTTGGCATCTGCCTATATAAGTGAAATCAACAAGTTAACCATGATTATAGACCAAATGGAATAGTCTACGGAGGAGCCAATGTCGAAAACAGTAAAGACCATCCTGATTGTTGTGGCGATCCTGGCCGTTATCGGCTTTATGATCTTCACACCCTACAACCGCCTCGTCGGACTGGACGAATCCGTCAAGAACGCCTGGGCGCAGGTCGAAAACCAGCTGCAGCGCCGCATGGACCTGATCCCCAACCTCGTCAAAACTGTCGAGGGTTATGCCAATTTTGAGCGCTCGACCCTCGAGGCGGTGATCAACGCCCGCGCCAAGGCTACCAGCACGCAGATCAATCCCGGCAGCATGACCGCCGCACAGCTGCAGCAGTACATGGAAGCCCAGAACGGACTGAGCAGCGCCCTCGGCCGCCTCATGGTCGTGGTCGAAAAATATCCCGAGCTTAAGGCCAACGAGAATTTTATCCGCCTCCAGGACGAACTCGCCGGCACCGAAAACCGCATCGCTGTGGAGCGTAAGCGCTATAACGATGAGGTCCGGATTTACAACCAGTCCGTGCGCAAATTCCCGACGGTCATCATTGCCAGCATGCTCGGTTTTCCGCAAAAGCCCTATTTCGAAGCCCCGGCCGAAGCCAAGACCGCGCCAACCGTCGATTTCAGCGGCCTGACCAAGTAAACCCGGCGTCGCCTGGTATAGCCATGAAAAAAGCCGGTGCAGGCATCCTGCACCGGCTTTGGCGTATAGAAGAGCGCTGCTCTCTGTTTTGAATCCAATGTTCGGCTAACGATCTTGCGCTGTCCCGGTCCCAGCCCACGCCCGGTTAGCGGGCGCGC